>CEUM01055375.1_pt1 | contig 24545 bp, 14 predicted proteins | sample 356421 | NCBI WGS metagenome assembly CEUM01 (sample SAMEA2622716, study PRJEB7988) | marine metagenome | biome: marine biome (ENVO:00000447); feature: surface water layer (ENVO:00002042); material: "saline water (ENVO:00002010), including plankton (ENVO:xxxxxxxx)" | depth 5 m | reverse complement strand
CCTTAAGAGTATGTTTTCCTGGAAAATAAGCATTCAAAAAGACCACAAGCTAATTAAAAATGGTCCTTATAAACTGGTACGCCACCCAAGTTATTCTGGTGGGTTGTTGGCCATTTTCGGTTTTAACTTGGCACTTGGAGCATGGCCTGCTCTTATCCTTTTTATGATGACTTATTTGCCTGTCCTTCTGATAAGAGTCAAATCAGAAGAATTGGTCTTAGGTCAATATTTTAAAAATGATTACGAGGAATATAAGAAAACGTCCTACTCCTTAATTCCTTTTCTTTTTTAACTAAAAATAATTAAAAAAACTATGAATGATTTAAAAAAAATAAGGCATAAGGTTGATATATCAAAGTATAAAAAAGATAGGACTCTTTTTATTCACTTTTTTATTCACCTTTTTATTTTCTTAGGTCTCATGAGCTTTGTCATGCTCTCTCCAGAGCTTCACTGGGCACTTTATTTTTTATTTATTATCGTGGTTGGAAATAGTATGCTCGTCATGTCTTTTGCGGCCCATGAAATGAGTCATGGTGGTGGAGGGCTCAAAAAAGGATGGACTTTAAAAACTCTCATCCATTTTGGATGGTTGGGCGGGGTGTTTACAACCGGAACAAATCAGACCGTTGCTCATAATAGACTTCATCATATCCACACCAATAAATTAAATGACCCTGATAGAAGAGTTCTTCAAAAAGAAGTATCTCCTTATGGGAAATGGGCCAGTCTTTTTTCTTTTTTTGTTCCAAGCCATCATTACCCTAAAATGACCTTTCTTTATGGCTTTGCTTTTCTGATCTTTTCTTACCACAATAACCTTTTTTGGCAGACTCTTTTCAATTCAAAACAAATTTATGACCTTCGTTTAAGTGTTAAAGATAAGCTTAAAACCTCCCTTGAGTACTTTTCAAACCTTTTGGTTTATGGACTCTTTTGGTCTATGAGTGGCTTTAGTTTTAAAGGCCTGGCCTTTATAGGGTTTTCCTATTTTGTTGTGGCCTGGTTATCAGGGTTTTATATTATTACAAACCATTTAAATTGCAGTCTTTTAGATCAAGAGATGGATAGCTTTGAAAACACTTTGAAAACCACCGTATCGCTTGAAATACCAAAGTGGATTGATTTCCTCCACCTTTACTTTTCTCACCATGTTGAACACCACCTTTTCCCAGCAGCAAGTCACAAACTATTTCCCGAATTAAGAGAGGCCCTTCTTAAAGATTTTAAGGATGAATATAAAATACTATCCTGGTCGAAGGCCATAAGACTTATTCTAGAAAGACCTATATTTTTAGTTGATAAAGATACAATAGCTGACTGGGATGGGAAAAATATAAAAAGAGTTGCCTTTGTTAGAAAGGCATAAAGATGCCTCTATTTTTCGAGAACCTTTTTTAAAATATTAATTAAATGTTCTTGCTTAAACGGTTTTTTAAGATAATCGTTTTTAATATTTTCCTCATAAAATCCTTTAAAGCAGTCATATTTTTCAGGTTGATCAGTAGACATCATAACAAAAGGAATTAAAAGCTCATTCCTTTTGATGTAATCGTAGACTGTTCCACCATTTCCATCTTTCATTCTATAGTCGCAGAGGACAACTTCGATATCTTTTTCTTTTTCTAAGAGTTTTATGGCATTGTTTCCACAGTTTGCTTGAAGGATTTCAAAAGAATATTGAGAGCTTATGAAGTGGGCCAACAAAAACCTAATGGCATCTTCATCATCAACTATGAGAATTTTTTTATTCAAAACTTTATCCTAGAAAAGAAAAGAGATCATCTCTATTATATCCAATTAAAATAAGGTTCATAGAAATGAGAATATTTACCTCTTCATTTTTCACTCAATATTAACAATTCATACAAATATCTAATTTAATCAGTTTTTGATATTTATAAATTTTATTATTTCAGTTCTTTTTACTCAGAGCTTTAATAAGTTCATAAAGATAACCCTTCAATTCGGACCTTAATGATTTATATTCTTTTAGATCCTTCTGCTCCTTTTTTGGAATAAGGTCATGATAAGACCTAAACTTTTCTATATCTCTTAAAAGCCTTTGAATAGAGCTTATTTCAATTTTGACCCTTGACTCAAAATCTCTAATCCGCTTCCTTTTAAGAATATTTATTTTAGAGTTTGGCCTTTTTAAATCCATCTTTGAAAACTTCATGATAACAAAGCCTTTATAAAGCTTCGCTTTTTCTTCATATGATAATTTTTGAGGATCATAAGAATTATTCTTCAGTTTACTTTGAGCAAATTTACTTATTCTACCAATTCTAGGAAGTTTTTTGCTAAGCTTGCAAACTTTACCTGATAAAAGACCCCTTGAAATTGTCATGGAAAAATCTTTAATTGTTCTTCTGCTTGGAACCTTTTGAGAAACGAAAAGAAATTCTTTTTTAAGTTTTTTTCCTGAGCAATCATCACCATTAGCGCAAGCTACAGCTTCTAAAGCAAACCCAGCATTATCCATTCTATTAGAGACGTGAAAAGCAACAACCATAGCAATGGGAACGGGGGCGAGATAAATTCCTGGAATAGCAGCACCTAAGGCAAACATGACAGGCGCTCCTGACAAAATATGTCCCGCTGTAAGACTTCGTGTAATTCCATATATAATCCATAGTCCTCCGCCAAGAGTTCCTGAGGCCAGGCTTAAACCTCCATAGGTTCCTAAAATACCCTTTTTAAATCGTCCTTGGATTTTCTTTTTCTTTAATCCTTTTTTATCAAATTCATCAAAACAAGGTGAGGCCCTGAAAAAAGGGGACAGATAATTTTGATAAGTAATGACTTCCTCTTTCTTTTTTGAGTAAGCCGCCACTGTATTAAAAAGAAGAAGACTGGCCAAAAAAATGAGCTTCAATTTGAAATTTAATTTTTTCATTGACTGAACCTATTATTTTTTCTTTTTCTCTAGGGTCAAAATAAGGTCATAAAGGTACTTTTTCATTTCAGACCTTACGCTCTCAAAATTCTTAAGATCCTTTTTATCGCCTTTAGGGACAACAGAATCGTATGACTTAAATTTTTCTATATCCCTTAAAATTCTTTGGATGGCACTAATTTCAATTCTCACCTTTGATTCAAATTCCTTTACTTTTTTATTCTGTCTTCTTTTAAAAAAAGAAGTCGGTTTTTTTAAATCCATTTTTGAAAGTTTAGCGATAAGAAACCCTTTATAGAGCTCTATCTTTTCTTTGTTTGTTAATTTCTGAGGGTCGTAGGAATTCTTTTTGAGTTTGCTCTGAGCAAACTTACTGATTTTTCCAATTCTAGGAAGCCTTTTACTTAACTTGCAGACTTCTCCGGATAAAAGACCCCTGGCTATGGCCATGGAAAAATCCTGAATGGTTCTTCTGCTCGGTACTTTTTGAGAAACGAAAAGGAACTCTTTTTTAAGCTTTTTTCCAGTACAGTCATCACCATTAGCACAGGCAACGGCTTCTAAAACAAAACCGGCATTATCAAGCCTGTTCGCTACATGAAAAGCAACGGTCATGGCTATGGGAACTGGGGCCAGAAAATAAGCCGGTGCTATGGCACCAATGGCAAATAAAAAGGCCCCACCAATGAGTGCTCCACTGCCACCCGCTTGGAGTGTCCCTACGACCCAAGCGCCACCAACAAGGGTTCCGCTGGCAAGACTTAGCCCTCCATAGGTTCCTAGGACACCTTTTTTAATCCGCCCTTTAATTTTTTTCTTCTTTAAACCCTTTTTGTCAAACTCATCAAAGCAAGCTGAGGCCCTGAAAAAAGGTGAGAGGTAACTATGATAAGTCATGACCTCTTCTGTCTTTTTAGAAAAGGCCACTTCTGAATTTAAAAGAAGAAGTGCTGCTAAAACAAAAAGCTTTGATTTCAAAAAAAATGATTTAGGCATGATTCCACCTCTTCTAAAATTTTTTTCTTTAGTTATTTTCTCTTTTTCCAGTTTTTTGATTTCTTTTTAATTTCTTTCTTTTTCCTCTCCATTTCTTTATGAAACTTTTTAAAAGCATTTTTAATATCTACGCGGTTTAGTTGGTGCTTGATAAGTTTTGGTGGGTCACAGCCAGCTAAAACATCACTTGCATGATGCTTCAGCTCTTTAAAGTACTCTTTATAAGGTGCTTTGGCCCTTCTCACAAACTCGGCAACATCGGGGTCAAACTTTGCCATTTGTTTCATGCCCCTGGAGTCTAACTTGATTTTACCTTTTTTATTACCAAGGCCTGGTATTTTAGTGGAAAGCCTATAGACATCCTTTCCTTCCGCCCAAACATCTTTAGGATCTTTATAAGGAAGGTAACCGGGCTTGTCTGTCCAGGCCTCAATAAAAGTCATTTCTCCCTTTTCATTAAAAGTGAATTCTTCATAGATGGGGCATTTAAGTCCATCGTAATCAAAAATAACGTGACATCTTCCCATAGGGTTCTTTTTAAAGAAACGGCAATCTAGCTTGTCATAAGCGGTTTTAAAAAGCTTTAAAAGGGTGTCCGTCCAAATCAAATTAGATTTTCCGTAACCCGTTAAAAGAAGCCAAGGTTCCCATTCCCATCTGACTACTTTTTCAGAGTAGTTGGGCTGAACCATAACGCTAACAGAAGTTTCCATCGTTCTAAAATATTTAATACTTTGCTCTACGTAGTATTTTGGTGGCTTTGTTGGTTTCACACAGCCAGCTTTTGCAGCATCTGTTCCGCAGGCCAAAACTTTTCCAAAGTTAATTGTTCCAGCAAAAGCATTGATTGAAATAAAGAAAAATATCAAAGATAAAAAGAGCGTTCGACTAAATATATTCATTTGAGTCTCCTTAAAATGGAACTTCAAATGATCTTACCCTATTTTAAATTTTAAAAAAAAAAAGATGATTAAAATCTTTGGATCTGTGAACACTAGAGTAGTTTAACTCAGGTTTAAAACAGGCTTTATAAAAACCGAAAGAACACCCAATAAAATTCCTAAAGTCACAAGTTTTATTGAACTAGTCTTTGGAAACTTCCAAAGGATAAGGCCAATAATTATAAAGATGGCGGCTCCTAGAGGATCACTAAATGAAACTTTTCCTAGAGGGTAGATGGCATAAATCATAAGGCCTACGGCGCCTGCATTGACACTGTCTAAAAGAAGAGAAAAGTTTTTTGAGTTTCTCATTTTTGGAATCAAGGGGTTTAAAGCGTAAACAAAAATAAAGGAGGGGAGAAAAATTCCAATAGAGGCAAGCAAGGCCCCCTCAAAACCGCTTAGAAGGTAACCAACAAAAGTTGATGTTGAAAGAACTGGTCCAGGAGTAAATTGTCCGATGGCAATAGCATCGGCTATTTGGGCACTTGTGAGCCAGCCCCTCTTTTCAACAATTTCATCTTGAAGATAGGCCATAAGAACATAGCCACTTCCAAACAAAACGCTTCCAATTTTTGTGAAAACCCAAAAGATAGAAGGTAAGGCCACACTTTTAAGACTAAAAGAGCTTTTGACCTTTAAAATAATAAACCCGAAAATGGAGCCAATAAAAAGAGCGTAGACTTCACCTATTCCGTAAAAACCTAAGCCTATGACAAGTGCCGCAACAGCGCCAAGTTCATATCCCTTTATGGCCTTTTTCCCAAGTTTTTGAACGGCTTGAAAAATAAGAATAATAACAACAGGTTTAATGCCAATTAAGTATTGTTCAAAGTTTGGAATTTTATAGGCGAGCGTATAAAGGTAGGCCAAAATTCCCGTTAGAACACAGGCGGGCAGTATAAAAGAAATTCCGGCAATCAAAAGACCAGGGACGCCGCCTCTTTGGTATCCACAGTGAATGACCATCTCAGTTGAGTTCGGGCCTGGAATAAGGGAAGTCGCTCCGACGAGGTCGAGGAAGTGTTTTTCATCCATCCACTTTCTTTTTTCGACAACCTCTTTGTGAATCATCGCTATATGTGCGGCTGGACCACCAAAAGCTACAAGACCGAGCCGTAAAAATAACTTTAAAATCTCTGAAAAGGTCTTCAAAACTGATCTCCCAACTTAAGAAGGTTTTTTAGGTCAGCGTTTTATCGTTAAGGCCAGTAATATACCTTTAGAGTAAAAGATTTTAAAGTTTGTTATTTGTTAACGCATTTCAAGTCTTTGTGTTTGAGGAAGAAGCAACTGAGTGAGTTCAATTCATTGCAGGTTAGGTCTTCAGAGCTTAATTGACAAAATGACGCAGTGTTTTTTAGCAAATTTTTTGTAACTTGTTTTTTTCCTTGGAATTTATAGATGTCCCTAGAAAGTTCTTCCCAAATTTTCTTTTGGGTAGCTCTATAACGGTTTTTGGGCCCCCTTTTTTTTAATTTTAAAATCCTATCAATATAAATATAAAACTTGTTAGCAAAAATATCTTTCAATCGAAAGGTAACATGCCTGTCATAAAGGTGGAGGCAAAGTGGTTTATTTTCTCTTATGTGAAAAAAGAAAGGGGACTCCGTTTTTTTCGAATTAAATCTTTCGGTTAGTTCAAACCAATAATCCTTATCTGGGTTAATATATTTAAGATGATTTTTCTGAATTGAATTTAAGGGGTTGCCTGAACTATTTGAGAACTCTTCTATGATGAGGTTTGTGAGAAATATCTCTTTAAAGTATCCAGGTGAGAGTGGTCCTACATTATGCTTTGACCTTTTAATTTTAAAATGACTAATAAGCTCACAGGACTTGATATTTTTCACTTTTTGACAAATATTTTTTAGAAGAGGCCGAACTTTGGTGTGATCATCCATCATTTGGTTAAAAAAAAGGTCAAAAAGGTCTTTTCTTGGTGTGCAACGATTATTTTTTATGTAATCCAAGTAGATAAAGAGTAAAGGCAATGCTTGGGCCAATGAATGCGGATCTAAGTCGACCCCTTTAAGATGATTCTCGTAAAGGTAGTCTTTTGAGGAAGATTCTTTTTTAAAAACTGTGCAAGATGAAAGGAGGCAAATTAAAAGAATTAAGAAAAGGGACTTAAAGATGTTCAAAGTTGGCTTCCAGAAACTTTATAGAACTTTATAAGGTATTCTCATTATTTCATTAAGATTTCTTTTTAACAATTGGTAAAGTGGAAATAAAAATATAAAATTATTTTATAAATATCATTTAAAAAATTTACACTTTTTCAAAGTTCTAGAAAAGGGTTAGAAGCTATGGAAGGTATACAAGTTATGGAAGGATCACAGATTACCGAAGGCTTGGAAGAAAACAAAACCATGCTTTGGTGGCGAATATTAAGTGGGTTTGCGACTTTCAATATCATCTTGTGGGTTATCCTTCTTTTCACCGTTGATTCATCAAAGCCTTATATTTGGTGGCAGCTCATTTTTTCCGGTATTTTTACTTTCGTTTGCGCCTTCCGATCTTATTTCCCTAGAATTTGCCTCGAACGCTATTGCCTTTTTGATTCTTTTTTTTCAAGCATTGTCTTAGGAAGATCTCTCGCAACGATTGCTGAAGTGAGCTTTGCCTTTCAAGTTGCTCTTTTGGTTCATGAAATGGGTGCCGCAACCGGTATTTTGTGGGTCCAAAACTTGTTTTTTCCGATCATCCTTTTGTTAACAATTGCTCAAGTTTTTTGCTGGGCCAGTGTCTTTACTCTCAATCATTTAGGCCACGCTATTGAGGAGTCCATTTGGGCCTTTACTTTTGCCTTGGTTGGGGTATCAATGGCCTTTTGCCTCCACCGCCTGGATGGACTTTGGTACAATGTCGTTTTAAGTGGAACCGTCGCCTGTTCTCTTTATGTCCTCTTTATGGTGATAGTTGATATCCCAATGTATGTGAAGCGCTTAAAAAAAGGGAAGTTAAAGGGTGATCATAGTATGGATTTATGGAATGGCCTTAAAGATGCTTTGACTCGCCGAGTTGCTACCCGGGATTGGAAAATTTGGAAGCCTGAGGTTGCGTGGCTTTCTGGTTACTTTACTTTTGGGGTTTGGGTTTCTCTTTTAATGGTTTATCTTGAAAGGACTTAGCTAATCATGACAATAACTAGGTTAAATGAGTAAGGGGAGCTCAACAATAAACTGGGTTCCTTCATTAATTTTTGAATTCACAATAATTGTACCACCAAGTCTCTCAACTTCTTCTCTAACGGCATCCATTCCGATACCTCTCCCTGATAAATCAGAAACGTCCTTTTTTGTGGAAAACCCGGGAAGGAAGATCATGTCGATAAGTTCATTTTCACTAAGAATGTCAACTTCTTCAGCGCTTTTTATTTTCTTTTCAAGTATTTTATTTTTTATATGAAGTGGGTTAATTCCTTTACCATCATCTTGAAGGTATATTGTGATTCGGCCCTTAATTATTTTAAATAAAATACTGACTGAGCCCACACTGCGCTTTCCATTTTCGATTCTGACCTCTTCTGTTTCAATACCATGGTCCACCATGTTTCTAAAAAGATGAATTGAAGAGTTAATAAAGTTTGTGTACTTTTTGACGTCGACCTTAATTTCGTCCCCTCCAATGGTCATGTCGATTAATTTGTTTTGCTCATTGGCCAGGTCTGTAACTAGGCTTATATACCGTTGAAACTTTAGTTTGATATCAGAAATAAGATATTTTTCCTTAAGAAAGGTGATGTATTCTTCACTTAGTTCAAACTCACGGGCCTTTTCTATCATTTCAGAAATATGAACGATTTGCCCATCATCCATGAGTGCCTTATGAGATGCTTTGATGATGAGAGCATTATCTTTAACGAAGTCTTTAAAAACTTTTTGAAAATCAATAAACCTGTCGTCCAAATCGTTCAAATTATTTCGTGACATTATTGTTTCAAGCTCATTTAACTCTTTGGCAACATTTATAATACCAAAATGGCCAAACCTCGCTTTCAAGGTGTGAAACTTCCTAAAGAGTTCACCTTCTTCCATTTCTTTAATAATTTCATAAGTCTCAATTAAGTCTTTGGTATCTTCTAAGAGGTCTACAAGTTCAGAAGGAGTTTCAAGGGCGTTTTTTATAAAAATGACATTTTTTTTATCAAGTTCAAGCTGATGTTCCAGCCCAACTTCGTTTGTTTTGTCTGTAGCGACACAGATTATTTTTTCAATTTTATCAACTGTATCAATGTTTTGACTTTCTTTTTCTTCGTAAATGGGGTGGTAGTCTAAATCAATATACTGACCCTCTTTCCCTCTAAAGGATTGGGGCCCGAGAGGCTTTAAGTCTTTAAAGGCAAGTTTTCCTTGCCACATATTTTTTAACCAGCTTTTTAAGCTTTGGGCCTGTTCAGATTTAAGACCCAAAACTTCTGAAAGGTTTTTTCCTTCTGGATTTTCATTGAAAAATTCTTTGGTGATTTTGGTTGCCCCTTCTTGTACCTTACCGACTTCATCAATTACCATAAAGCCTTGCCCAAGATTTTCAATGAGCATTTTTATGCTTTTTGTTTTTAAGTTAACTTCTGTTTTTAATGTCTTGGCGTAGTTTTCCTGTAGCTTTTTTGCCTCTGTTTCTTTTTTGATGGCCTCTTCCTGGATAAGGTTAAATCTGTCTGCCAAACCCATAGAGAGGAGAATGAGCTCGATAGCATTTCCAACAAGTAGGAGGTTTCTGGTTAAAACATTACTTGGCAGAATTCCCATACCTAAAAGGCTTTCTGAAACACCACCAGAAATGAAAAAGGTAAAAGCAAGTATGAAATACTTGGCAGGCCTGAATTTCATTTTAAACTTATATAAACCAGCTATATAAATGGCGATTAAGGAGAAAAGGGAGTTAATCGTCATAAAGGGAGCACAAAAAGCGTAGGGAAGAGTAAAGGAAGATAAAATAACAAGAGAACTGCTAACAATAAACAAGAGCAAAAACTTATACATCTTAGGGTTTTCATTTTTTATGTTTAGATAAGAAATGGTAAAAAGGGCCAAAAAGAGTGCCGAAGTCCCCCCTAAAAAACTGAAGCCGTAATTACTTGCCCAGGTAAAATCTCTAAAGAGGAATCTTTGAGCAAAACCGCCCCTGATCATAATGAAAAGACCGATCGAGAGTACATAAAAGACATAAAAGAGGTAACTCGTCCTCCGGGTTGAAAAAAAGACAAACGTGTTATAGATAAGCATCGCTAAAACAAGGCCAAAAAAGAGACCTAAGATGTAATTTGTGTAGCTTTCTTTTGTCAAGAAATCCAAAGGGGTTGTTAGGGTAAGGTTCATTTGGGTGACTGAACCTCTGATTAACATATAATAAAAGGAGCTATTTTTTGGTTCTATTTTAAAAGTGAAGGATTTCGTGTCAATTTCTCGGCTTGAAAAGGGAAGGGTGTCCCCTGTGAGTGTTTCTTCCCACACACCCTTTTTAAGCCTATAAAATTTAACAGCGTCTTGTTGGTAATAGTTTTGAGAAAGAAGCCAAGAGGATTGATTTGAAGTTTGATTTTTAATGTGAATCCTTGCCCAAAAAGAAGATTTTGAAAATCCTAAGTTGTGGACAACTTTGGTACTCGCTTTAAATTTCTTCGCCCATTTAGACTCTGTGACATCTGTAATTTTAAGATTCCCTGTGGGATCCTCTAAAATATCAATGTAATGACCTAGCTCGTAAAAGGTCTTCCCATTTTCTTTGAGAATAAGTGGCTTGGCCTCCACTAGGTAGATGGAAATGAAGAAAAAAAAGACTGTCCAAAAAGGTCTCATATTAGCTCAGAAAAATGGGTAGAAAATATGATAACTCCTCGGTCTTTTTTCCTTTTATTTGATTTTTAGCAGCTGATATTTCGCAAAGCAAGGTGCTTTTTCGCCCCCAATCAGAAAATCTTTTTCTTCCCATTGAAGTCGGTGCCAAAATTCCCCCAAAAAAGGAAGAAGGCGCTCCTAAAATGAAATCTCAGTTGGCATGGAAATTGCCTTTTCTTCTTAAGAACGTTCACTTGTTAAAGTTCACTTAACACTAAAAAAAGGAATGAGTTATGACGAAATTTAAGACCATTGGGCTTATGATCACAATGTCTCTCATTGGATTTTCTGAGGATGCCTTAAGCCGTGAGGAGAATACTTTAAATCCTTTACGTGAAGCAAGGCCTATTATTAATAAACCTGCTTTAAGTAGAGATTTAAAGCCTGATCTAAGAAGATGGATTAAAAAGCCTGAAGTAAAAGGAGCAAGTCTTAGAGTTTTAAAAGGGCGGAAGGCCGGTTTTTCTCTAAAAAGCATGCCGGTTAGGACTATTTCAAAAGCAAAGTTTAAAAATTCCCAAATGAAAAGCTTTAAATCAGGTCTCTATGTTATTGGACTCGATTATATTCCTCACTTTGTGAAAGGGAGTCTAAAAAGGTTTGGTTATAAAATGGCCCGAAATGGTGAGGTTACGAATTCAAAAGGAGAAAAGTTAACTATTTTTGTTGGGGGCGAAACGGGCCTGGTCAAATCGAAAAGATTTTCAGCACGTGGTTTAATGGACAATCGTTGGGATATTGAAAACACAATGATGGACCTTAATTTAAACGAAGACAATGCCTCTCCGTATCAGTTCCGTTGCTATTCTTTTCATCCATGGGCCGTTTATTATGGGGGCTTTCACCGTTGGTATGATGTGAGAACTCATGCTTCGACTTATACAACAGATCCTCAGGGTGGTTGTTCTGTCCGCTCACCAAGAACTAATATTGAATACCTCCAAACTTACGCTCTTATTAAAGGTTCTGCTGATATAGACACTTGTAATAATTGTAATGAAAGAAATTCGCGAGACGTATGGGATGTGGGAAGATTTTGGCCAGCTCACGGTAGGCCTGCTAGCACTTACCACCATGCTGTGTATAGAGATGGTGGGATCTATTTTTCTAGGACTTCTCGTTTAGGATGGTAAGAGCTTTTAAAAGATGGGAAAGAATTAAAAAAATGATTAAAAAATTACTTTTTTCACTTCTTTACTTTTTGGTGGCCTTTAGTTTTAACTACCCCCACCAAAGTTTTGCTGAGGGAGACCGAAATAACGGTTTCCCTCAATATTTTATTGAACCTTTTAAAGATCATTATTTTAAAAAAATAAAAGAAAAATTAGACCTAAACTTAAAAATAAAAATGGTTCCCACATCCTATCAATTTGGAGGAAAAATTTTTAAAAAGGAAAGGGATTTAAATCTTTTTATTTACTGGCCCATGGAAAAAAAAATAAAGGATCCACTAAATTTAGTCCGCTTAACCCTTTGTCATGAAATCGGGCATTACTTGGCCAAAGGACCTTATAAAGAGTCAATGGGACTTGTCACCGAAAGGGCGGTTGAAGGAGCTTCAGACTACTTTTCTACTCATGACTGCTTTTTTTCAAACTTTTCTTTTGTTTTAAAAAAACCAAAGTTTAAAAAACTTAAAGTGGGAGAGTGGGGAGAAGACTACTGCAAAGATCAGTATTTTGAAAGTGAAAAAAGAAAGTGTGAAATACTTTATCCAATTGCTTTAGATTATCTTTTTAACCTTTTAAGATACCATTATTCGAAAGAAGATTTTTTAAAGGCAAAAAACTGGTCTCTTAAAAAAAGGAACTTTGTGGAAATCAATTTGGTGCCTGTTAAAAAGACCATTTCCTACCACCCTGAAGCTTTGTGCCGCTTAGAAACGATCATGAGGGGGGCCCTAAACAAAGAAAGACCAACTTGCTGGTTGGGAAAAGACTCTTTGTTTAAAATAAAGGATTCAAAAAGGTATGCCTCTTTTAAGCGTTATGCTTTAAAAAGGGACTACCAATCTTTAGAAAATTTAGTTCCAAACCTTAACTGTCATAAAGAAAAAAATGATACTGACCTTTTGGGGAACTCACCCTTGCATTTTGCCGCTTATTTAGATGACTTAAAATTAGTGAAAATGCTGGAAAGTAAAAACTCAATGTGCACACACTTTAATAATTTAAATCATTTGGGCATATCACCGATTCATTTGGCCATTAAAAACCAATCGCTAAATGTTTTGAGTCACTTTTTAAATAAAAAAGAAAAATTAAACCTCTTTTTGCTTAATGGGCCTGACCCTCTTTACCTTTCGATTAAGTCCCGTAACGAAAAAGCGGCCTTAATGATTCTTTCTTATTATAAATTAATAAAAAAGACCAAGCCTTTAGTACTTCACCTGGAAGAAATGTTTATCGATTCATTCAATTGGAATATGCCTATTTTATCAAGAGAATTTATAAAACTTAGGCTAATTCAAAATAAATGGGTTTTAAAAAGAGGGATTAACATTGCAAAAGAAATGGCAAATGAGATGAGCTTAGAAAATTAGGAGGCCCTATCTTTAATATTTTCCTTCTTATAAGTTTTGATCTTTGAAAGGGCATCTTGGAGCATGTTGTTAATATCATGAATTTTAAATAGCCGAATTTCTTCACTTATTTTATCAAACCAAGGTGAAAGATACTTTAATTTATTATTTTTTATTTTTTGTTGAAGCTTTAAGACCTTTTTTTCTAAAAAGTCTATATTTCCGTCTTCAAGACCTTCTTCAAAAACCTCTTCCATATCAAAAAGAATAATCCCTTCTTTAAGCCCTAAGTTTTTATTAACTGTAAACTCGAAAGTGTCTGAATCGGGCTCGTCTTTTTTAACCACTTTCTTTACTTCGTGTTTTAAAAATTTAGAAACTTCAAAAACAAACTCGTCTTTTTGAACGGGTTTTCTTAAAAAAGAGTCGAACTCTTCTTGGATTATGGGGTCAATATTTAAGGCCGATATAAGAATAACTGGTATCTTATTATTTTGACTCCTTAAAGCTTTCATGACCTCATCACCACTTAAAGTGGGCATTTTAAAGTCGGTTACAATTAAATCTGGTTTAATTCTATTTACCTTATAAAGAAGTTCCTCTCCATCCCGGGCCGTCTCAATATTTAAGTCGTAATTGAAGAGGTAGGCCTTCAAAAGGGTCAAATTCATATGGACATCATCGGCAATTAAAATTGTTTGACCAAAAAAAGTAAAGGACTTTTCAGTGGCAGTGGTTTCTTCTTCAAAGCCTAGGGTAACATCTTTCAAGGTAACACTAAAATTGGTTCCTATTCCAAATTGTGAGCTGACAAGCAAATTTCCATTTAATTTTTCAACAATTTGTTTGGAAATATAAAGCCCAAGACCGGTGCCTTTTTCAATAGTCCTTTCCGGGTCGTGAACTTGAGAAAAACTTTTAAAAAGGCTTCCTAACTTTTCCTTTTCTATCCCAATGCCTGTATCTTCAATGTTGAAAATAAGGTCGATTGTTTTCTTATCTGTTCCAAAAAAGTAGCTTTTAACATCTACTTTTATAGTCCCTTTTTCAGTAAACTTTAAAGCGTTTCCTATAAGGTTGTCTAAAACCTGTTTGAGCTTTTGTTTATCAATAGTAATCCACTCAGGCACTTCTTCATCCCACTCTAAGGTAAACTCTATTCCTTTTGTGAGGCTTTGGTTGGTGTAAAAGATAGATAAGTCTTTTAAGAATTCATAAAGGTTAATATTAGTGTTTTCCACCTTTAATTGATTTAAGTCAATTTTAGTAAAATCCATGACGGAATCAATGAGGCTTAAAAGAGAATCTCCACTGGATTTAATGCACTGAATGAAGTCCTGCTCTTTATTTAAATTTTTTCTTTTAAGTTCACTTTTTAAAATTTCTGAGAAGCCAAGGATTGAATTAAGAGGAGTTCTTAGTTCATGGCTTAGCTTAGCAAAAAAAAGTGAACGGTCTTCTTGAATATTCTCAAGCAATTCATTACTATCTTTTAGTTCGGCTTCTCTTTTTTTTAGCGACTCATTGGACTCTTTTAATTCTTTGGTTCTTTCTTCAACCATTCTAATTAAATTATCTCTATACTCAGACAATTCTTTATTGGCATTTTTAAGGGCATCTAAAGTCTCAAGCTGGTCTTTATAGGACTGTTCATAACTCATAGTTGCAGCACTTAAAGATGTTTTAGCAAGAGATAACTGCTTTTTAAGTTCGTTAATGATATCGTCTTTTTGAGTGTAGTGAAATTTACTTTCTTGAACATTGGTTTTTTGCATGGTTTGAATTTTGTCAGTTCTTTCTTCTTTCAAATTTCCCATTAAGCCAGCAATAAATTGACTTACCTCATGTAGCTTGGGAGGTTTAACTAATTTGATGTATGGAGTGTCTTGCCCCGTACCGCCTTCAAAAGAGGCTCTATGCGCTTCAGGAACCTCTTCAAGCGTATTTCCCATAAAAAAACCATTTTCTTTAAGAATAAAGGTTAGATTTTTGAAAAAACTTTGTTTTATATTTTCTTTTAAATAATTTAATTTATTAAATAAAATAACAATATCAGCGTTTAAAAGAAAAGGACCTTCTACAAAGCAACCTTTTGAGTAAACGATATTATTTCTATATTCGTCTTTAAAATAATCCTTACCATTTCTTTGCCTAGTTAAATCGTCTTTTATAATATAACTTTTATATTCTTCAAAAAATGAGGACTTTATGCTTCGAAACATTAAGTCTTTATAATGATCTTCAGAGGCTTCTTTAGCAAAAATCTTAAAATTTAAATCTAATTTTTTATCTTTAATATAATTTTCAATAATATAACTAAGTATCATGCACTCATAACCATTACCAGAGCACAAAACTTCAATTTTTAGTTCCTTTTGACCTCGTTTTACTATTTCAGGCAAAATGTTATTTATTAGGGAATCTTTTATTAAAGGGAAATTTTCTTTTGAAAAAGGTTTGTGAAGTCTCAGAGAATTATAGAAGGCTTCGACTTCAAGAGAATTTTCTTCTAAAGAATAGAGGTATTTAGTAAAGTCTCTCTTTCCATGAATAAGAGGAACTCTATCTAACAAAGACTCATTGATCATGCTATATTTAAAATGATCCAGGACAAGGTCATTTTGTTTAAACATTAATTTGATAATTTCTCTTACTAAAGCATATCGATGATTATAAAAAGTTAAAATGTTTTCAGGGTTTAAAAAGAAAAGATTTAAAAAATCAATTGTTTCTTTTAACTCTATTTCGAGATGAAATTTTTTATTTTTATAGAGAATGTGATTTTTTCTATCTTTAATGTTTGCTTCTTTAGTAATAAGGATTAGAGAATTTTCATCAAATAAATCGCTTGTGACCACCGTGAAGAAGTCGGAGTCTAAATCCATATTAATGACACAAGCGTTTCTATATCGACTTCTTATTTTGACTATGTCACTAATAGGGTCATTTTTATGTAGGAAATTTATTTTTTTTATTTCATCCGAATTGAAAAATTTAATGTCATTATTTTTTAGTGAGGTTTTTTTAATGTGAGAAATCAAGTCTTCTGCTAACCCTAAAGAGTCAGAACTAGAAAGAATCAAAATAAGATTTTTGTCTTTTTTTTCCATTATGCTTTAAGACTTATTTTAAAAGTCGTTCCCTTTCCTTCTTCTGTTTCTAAGTTTATTTCGGCATTAATTTTTTCTACGTTCTTTTTAACCACATCCATTCCGATCCCTCGTCCTGAAATCTCCGTAACATTTTCCTTGGTACTAAAATTGGGTAAAAAGACAATGTTGAGTTTTTCTTCATCGGACATAAGCTTTATATCTGTTTCAGTATAAAACTCTTGTTCGATGGCCTTTTTAATAATTGTTTCTTTAAGGATTCCCCTCCCATCGTCTCTAATTTCTAAAACGAATTGGTACTTCTCATTCCTATAGCACTTGATTTCTATATTGCCATACTCATCTTTATTTAATAATTTTCTTTCATCAGGCTTTTCAAGACCGTGGTCTACTGAATTTCTAACCAGATGAACGATAGCATCTTTCAATAAATTTAAAGATTCTTTACTAATGGCCCCTTGCTCTCCCTTTATTGAAAAATTGATTTTTTTGCCTAAGCTTTTTCCCATTTCCATGGCCATAACTTTTAGATTCTTTAAGGAAAATTTAACTGGAACCCTTTTTAATTCCTCAAATAAAAGGTCTACATCCTTTTTAGAAAATGCCTTTTTATTTTCAAGGTCTTTTATGACCTTGTCTTTTAAATGATTAAAGTTGTGAACCATAACTTCATAGGTTTCAGGCTTAGTGTTTTTATCTACCGATTCATCTCCATCGGGCTCCTGCTCTTTAATAAAATCTCTTAAAAACCTTAATAAATCGATGCTTTCTAAATAGGGGAACCACCCTTCATCGATTCCTTCCATAATCGTAATAAGGTTTTCAAGGGTCTTACTTTTAATCTTCTTTAAAATCATTATGCTTTGAATTGATTCACTCACAAAGTTATGTCTTAAGCTCGAATAGACATCACCTAAGAAAGAACTTACATCAGTTAAAGGCACAATATCCTCAAAAATTAGGTGCTCTTTTGATTCATTTTCCAAAAAATTGATGTTTTCAATAAAGGTGTTAATAGAGACTTGTTCATAGATTAAAACATTAAAAATCCTAATTATAAGGGGTTCTTCGGAAAGGCTCAATTCGTCAGTCATAGCCTTAATAACTTGTTCCCATTCCTCTTTTTTATAAGGCTTGGAAAGCTTATTTTTAAAGCTTTCTCTTTCTTTTTCTGGAACTGTTTTTTCGATATCAATTTGAATAAGAAATTTGAAGTGTTGCCATATCCTTTGAAAAGTTACCCTGATTTTTTCTTTGTTAATAGAGTCTTCTTTAATAAAAAGTTCATAAACGGACCTTAAAAGAGTCGGGATATAAAGAAAATGATGGCCAATTGATTTATAATTTAAAGAATAGAGAGCGTGGATAGCATCTTCCTTTTTTTCAGGACCTGATTCTTTAAAGAGTGAAACCAGGTTAAAAAAACCAACGAAAAAATTAACCCAAACTTCACTTTGATGATTGAAAGGTTTAAAGGCTGAGGAGCCAATATACATATCCTTCGCACTCTTTCTAATTTCAAATAATGGTTTTTTAAATGAATTATCTATTTCATCTTTTGTTAAGGAATCACCAAGCAATAAAGTATGAATTGTCGTTTCAAAGAGGTGTATGTTTTCAGATAAACCTCTTTCGTTCATAGAGCGTGCAATTCCTTTTAAAGAGTGGAGGTTACCTCGTATCGAGTCAAATATTCTTACTCTTGTTTCATCGTCCAGGTTAAAAATATTGATTAAAAAAGAGAGCTGACTGCTTAGAAGAGAACTTGCTCCCTTTCCATTAAAGTAAGGTTGTCCAAACCAATACTCAAAATCTTTATAGATTTCATGAAACTCATTTTTAAACTTGGAGTCATCTTCCGATTCAACTCCAAAAATATCCCTTGCCAGTTTAAAGTATTCATTAATTTGCCCTCGGAGCTCATAAAGGGAGGTCATCAAGAGGTTCATTTCGTCCATTCCTCTTCCAGCAAGGTTATTTTGTTTTAACTGAATGGCCATGGACTCAATTTCATGGGTTTTTTGACCAATGGCAGTAAAGCCGTAAATTCTTGAGTTTCCTTTGATTGTGTGAAGGTTCCTTAAGAAGTTATTCAGTTCATTTTTTATAGCCTCTTCGCCCTTTTGATATTGGGCCCTTATAACTTTCCAAAGGGAGACCGCCTCGTTAGAAAGGTAATTAGCGTTGTCAAAGAAAGTTTGAATTTCATCTTTTTTATTCGTCGCCAATTCTTGAAGGATTTTTCCTCTCTTTGATATCTCTTCTTGTTGGGCTTGCATTTTCTTTTCTAGAACTTGAATTTCTGTAATGTCTTCTACAATGAGCATAACACTTACAATAAGACCCTCATCATTATAAAGAGGACTATAAGCGACTTTTAAGATTTTTTCCTTTTCAATAAAATCTGATTTTAGATTAATTTTTGTGGGAAAGTGGTCCTTAACCATTTCCCATTGAAGGTCATCTGCTCCAAATAAAATTCCAAAAGAAAACTTAATTGTCGAATACAATTCAGAGCTCTTATCAATATTAAAATAGAGGTTTTTAAAAATATCTTCTTCGACAATTTCATGGCCAAAAATAGTTGAGGAGTACTTAGAAACTGGTTTTTGAACAATACAGTCTTTTGAAATCGTAAAGACGGCTTGCCTCATATTATCTAAAAGGTTTGAAATATCATTTAATGCCATGGAGAGATCAATTGTCCTTCTTTTAACTTTGTCTTCCAAATTTAAGTTCGCATCTTCGAGTAGTTCATTGGCCTTAACATTTTCTTCTAAAAGGGTGTTAATAATGTCAGCTAGCCCCAAAGAGAGAAGGACGACTTCAATGACCCCACCAATTTGATAGCCATTTGCAAAAATAAACCAGGAAGGGAGATAGCCAGCAATTTGTCCAATTTGGAAGATTGCTCCGCCAAATAAAAAGATAAAGGCCATGAGGTAAAATTTGGCAGGCCTGTAATTTTCCCTAATTTTTATAATTCCCGAAACAAAGCAAAGGCCAAAGGAAAGTGCCATGAAAAGATAGGCTAAAGGCAGAAACGTCTTGTAAAAAGGAAAAGTAGAAAGCCCAATGAAGACAAAGCACGTTATATTAATTCCCCGCCAAATCTTTTTTAAGAGAGGGTTCTTTTTTCCAATATTTAAATAACTTGTTGTAAAAAGAGAAAGTGTAAACCCTGTCATCATTCCTCTTAAGATAAATCCTTCATTTTGAAACCAAATCCAGTCAGGGTATAAAAATTGATAAGCAAGGCCATTAGTTGCCATATTTAGGAGAGTTGAAGTACCAATAAAACAGATATAATAAAAATAACTTATGCTTTTCGTACTTATAAAAATAAATAAATTATACAAAATCATAATAATCATAATGCCGTAAAAAATACCAAAGCCCGCCATTTTAAAGTTTTCAACCTCAGTAAAGGCCGTAGGGGAGTAGAGTTTAAGAGGTACCTGAACTCCATCATTTGATTTTATTTTAAAATAATAAGTCTTATTTTTTTGATTTAGGTTAATTCTAAAGACAAAATTTCTATTTTTAACTTCCCTTGTTGAAAAGACCTCTCGGTCCCCAGTTTTGATTGCTGACCATTTGCCATCAACAAATCTGTAAAACTCCAAATAATCGCACCAAACTTGTTCAAAAGATAAAAACCAGGAGCTTGATTGATGAGTTAGCTTATTGATTTTGACTTTCACCCAAAAAGTTGAATTCGTTATACCATAACTTGGTACATCTTTTTTACTTCTCTTAAATTTGGGGTTGTATTCTTCTTTTGAGACATCATCTATTGTTAGCTTACCTAAAGGGTCCTCTAAGATTGATACTTGACGACCAATCTTATAGATTTCTTTTCCTTGTAATAGATCAACACCAACATCAGCATATAACTGGGAGGCATCCAATATGACAATTAAGTTAATAATTAAAATAATAAATACTCTCAGCATATTTATTTTTCCTCTAAATTACTGATATATTTAATCGGTCATAGGTTTTTAATACTTGACTATTATTTTTCTGTTTAGCGGGTTTAGTGGATTTAATGGTTATTTGTTTAATTGAGAGGTGAAAAAAAAATAATTTAAATAAATTACAGTTAATTAAGTTAAAGCTAGGAAATTTTAGGAAAGATTATTTTTATTTCTGAGGTTTTTAAAAATTTAGGAAGCTTCTTTATAAGGAACTTTAATAATAAAGACGGTCCCCTCATCTTTTTTGCTTTGAATTTCAATGGTTCCATTTAAATTATCGACCTCTTCTTTTAATGATTCCATTCCTATGCCGCGACCAGAAATTAAATTGACTGTGTCTTTTGTAGAAAATTCAGGTCTGAAAATATAAGAGAATAACTCCTGGTTTGAGACTTTACTTAAGTCTCTTTCTTGTAATAAGCTCTTTTCAACACATTTTCTTTTTATTTTATCTAAATCCAGGCCTGCGCCATCATCTGTAAAGGTCATTTTTATCATGTCATTTTCTATCTTGAAGTTTGTTTTTATGGTTCCCTCTTTAGGTTTCTTCTTATTTATTCTTACTGTTTCATCTTCAATACCATGGTCAATCATATTTCTAAAAAGGTGAATAGACGAATTTAAAAAGCTTTTTAACTTTATTTTATTTATTTTTATACTTTCACCTTCAATTTCAAAATTTATGAGTTTTCCTTTATTCATTGAAGCTTCTTCAGTATACTTTTTATACTTTATAAAGTTTGACTTTAAGTCCGATAATACGTAGTTTGAATAAATCTGTTCTTTAATGTCATCGACTCCATTACTTGAAGTGAATAATTTTAGAATATCCTGGGTTGGAATCGATTTATTTTCTTCAAGAGCATGCCTTTTGCAGGATTCTATTAAAATAAAGTTATTCTCAGCAAAATTATTTAATTCATCTTTAAATTTATTTATTTCTGTTATTAACTTTTCTTTGTTTTTTTCAAAAATAGCGCTTTCTAAGCTATGAATAACATTGATTAGATCATGAATTTTGAAAAAGCTCATCCTGGCCTTTAAAGTATGGATGAACCTAAAAAAAGTATCTTTTGATTCTAAATTATCCTGATAGTTCTTTTCTAATTCCTGAGAATCCAGAATAATTTCTATAAAGTCTGTTGGATACTCCAGGGCCTTTTTTACAAGCTTACTATTTTCAACTTCCTTTTTAATGTCTTCTTCCAAGGCCTTTTCTTTTGTCCTGTCTTTTCCTACGAGGACCATTTTTATAAGTTTATTCTTTTCTTCAATTGAATAGATAGGCGCGAAGGTTAACTCAATATATTGATCTTTATTTTTTTTGAAATTTTTTGGTGCCAAAGGGGCCAGGTCTTTAAAGGATATTTTTCCTTCCCACACCCTTTTTAGCCAACTCTTAAAGGTTTCTAAATTATCGCCTTCTAATTCAAGAATATCCCAAATATAATGTTTTTCGTTCGGACTAAGGAGGTCACTTTTGAAAATTAACTTCCCAAAAATGTCTTCTGAAATTTTTGACCCTACATCGGAGATCACCCCATCCTCATCAAAGAGAAGTAGTGCTTCTGGAATGGTGTTAAGAATTTCTCTTTGATTTTTTTGTTGATGATAAATTTCATCCATTAAATATTCCATTTCCATTTTAGAAACGAGAAGATGATGAGAGCGCTCAGAAAGTTTTTTTTCGTTTTCTTTAAGTCTGGTTAAATTTCTTACAAGGCTAACAAGCTCTACCTCATTAAAGGGTTTTCCTAAAAAGGCATCTGCTCCAGATTTGACCCCAGTTGTTCTACTTTCCTCGTCACTTTTAGCGGTTAAAAGAATAATAGGCGTCGTTTTACTTTTTTGATCCGACCTAATACTTTTTATGAAATCAATTCCACTTGTTTCACCCATCATCCAATCTACAATTACTAGGTCAGGTTTTATTTTACGGACCTTTTTTAGGCCTTCTTCAGGATTTTTAGCTAAGGAGACTTTATAGCCATGAGGCATAAGAATATTCTTTAGAAGAGACCTCATATCTTTTATATCGTCTATAATCAATATATTCAGCCCACTTCCTATATCAGTTTTTAAATCCTCTTTTGTTAATTCGAAAGATTCCTCTGTTTCTTCCTCTCCACTATCATCACTCTTTCCCTTGTATTCAAATATCCAGTTTTTTAAAGCATAGGATTCAGTAGAGATGATCTTAGAAGATTGTATATAGTCCTCTATAACCTTAATAATAGGGTTAAACTCAAAAGAAATGAAGTAACGGTCTATGTAGGGTACATCCATTATGTCTTTCTTACGTCTTTTGAGAACATCAGGATTTATTACGGCAACTTTTTTTGTAAGAGATGAAATAAGGTGAGAGAATTTTAATAAATGAATCCCTTCATATTCAAAGTGGGTTAAATCAATCATGATGCACTTATACTTATTTCCTTTTAATCTTTTTCTGGCCTCTGTTATTGTTTGGACAAAGTCTATTTTCCTTTTTGCCTTGCCCTTTTGAGTTTGATTCAAGAATCCCTCATATTCACTTAGATAAATATCTTTCAGTGAAACGATTAAAAGATCTCTTAACTCATAATCAAATAAAATTGGACGGTCCTTTATTAAGCTTTCAGCGACTTTTTTCTTCATTATCAACTTTAACTCGTTATCTATTTTATCTTCCTTTTCAAGCGATAAAAAGTAAGAGTCTGGAATCGAATCTGTTATATTTTCCCATAACTCAAGGTTTTCCTGCGAGTCTTCCAATCTTGGGTCTATTAGAATAATTTTTGGATAAAATAAATTTGAAAAGTTTTTGAGATCTTTTAGTGTATGAATTTTTTCCCAGGTAAAGTCTTTCAAAAATAATTTTCTGTAGTCTGAAGTATCCTCTTTTTTAGGTATAATAAGGACAAAATCTATAATATTTCTAGGGTTAAAAGAAGGAAAATCAACCCAGAAGTAGGATCCATTCTTTCCATCACTTTCAATACCCACTGAGCCCTTCATACTTTCTGCTAGTTCTTTGACAAGTGAGAGACCAAGGCCCGTACCTTCCTTTCCATTATTTGAGTCGACCTGTACAAAGGATTGAAAAATTTTGCTTTGATCCTTTTTGGGGATTCCTGGGCCTTGGTCTTTGACTCCAATTCTTAAATTATGTTCATGCTTAGTTATAGAGAGCGTGATGGTTCCATTTCTCGGAGAGTATTTAAAAGCATTGGCCAGTAAGTTAAAGAGAATTTTTTCCAAAGAGTCCAGGTTGATCTCAATATAAAATCTGTAATCTTCTATCGTGATCCTATCGAAATTTTCCTCACCTATTAGGAAATTGAATTTTAGCTTACTAGATTCACAGGTAGGGCCAAAGGTTTTTGATACATTTTCACAAAATTTTATAAGATTTATTGGATTTAGTTTAATTTTATCCTTATTTACTACGGCTTTTTGAAAATTTAGTAACTGGTTGACAAGGTGATGGAGCCTCGTTGAGTTCTTTAAAGCAACCTTTAACTCCTTATCCAATGGGTATCTTTTAGAACACTCGTTCAAAGGGTTTTCAATCAGAGTTATTGGTGTTCTCAACTCATGAGACAAACTTTGAAAAAAGTTTGTCTTTTGTTCATCTAGGTCTTTTAATTTCTTATTTTGGTCTTTAAAGTGGCTAGTTAAATCCCAGAACTTTTCCAGATATTGATTAAGGTTACTGTTTTTCTTTTCCAAATCCTTACTTTGATCTTCGAGGGTATCGACTTTTTCTTTTACAAGACTATTTATTAATGAAAAAAGAAAAATAAAAAATGGCATCATTATTAGGTATGAATCTTTTTTAAAGGATAAGGTACCTGTTGTAAGATGGATACCAAGGCACGTAATGAGTAGGTAACTTACTCCACTTACGAGAGTTGGAGTAAATCCATACATTCTTAAAAGTGAAATAGAGTAAAGCGAAAGTGATAAAAATAATAAGGGCCCAATAATATAGTCACTAAACTGGAGTGCTAGTGTAATAGTTAAAACTCCATGGATGTGGGGCCAAAATTGATAGGAAGAACCTTTTATTTTTTTATGGAAAAAGTACTGAAAAGTAAGAAGTGGTATGGGAAAACCGAATATTAAAAGTTTTGAATGAGGAACGCTAAGACCATTAAAGTAAAGAATGCTAAAAAAAAAAAGGAGGGACCATGCAAATGTCCAATAAACAAGTTGAGATTTTTCATCTTGATTAATAAATAAAAAAGTTCCTTTTTTCTTTTCCATTATTCAA
>CEUM01100167.1_pt1 | contig 24558 bp, 23 predicted proteins | sample 356421 | NCBI WGS metagenome assembly CEUM01 (sample SAMEA2622716, study PRJEB7988) | marine metagenome | biome: marine biome (ENVO:00000447); feature: surface water layer (ENVO:00002042); material: "saline water (ENVO:00002010), including plankton (ENVO:xxxxxxxx)" | depth 5 m | reverse complement strand
GATAATTTAGGGGGTCCGAAAAATTAGCCAAGAAGGTCAGTTATTTGTTGGATTGTGCTCTGGTCACCGAATTTCTTTATTTTGATTGAGAATTTGACACTGCTAGACGAACCTGGGGGCGATATCTCTGGTTTGCCTGCGACCAGTGATGCTTTGGATACCCGAAAGTGCATGCAATCATTGGAATCTAACCTTTCGAGCGAATTTGCAACTAATTCTGCTTTAATCTCATCTCCTAGATTATCAAGAACACACTGTATGGATTTGTTTTTTGTTAATTTGCAAGTTACCGAATACATACTACTGCCGTGATGTGATTTTGTCTTGTCAACTTTGGTCGAGTCTGGTTCGCCTGATAACCATGCAATCGAATCGCAGATGACGTCTAAATTCTCGACAGCGCTGACTGTTGTCCTCAAGGATAGCCAATGGGCTGCCATGAATTAACTACCCGCTCTTCATTAAAATGGCTTACTGAAAAATCTACTCCGATAGCATTTCTTGTAATTCTATAGCGAGTTTTACATTGCATGTGTTTTCATATATGACCTGTATGTCGGCGACTTGCAAGTGGGGTAGCCCCCGCAAGACGAAACCGAGTTGATAACAGTGGCAAGAAAGATGAGCGCAAAGGCACGTGCAGAAGCACGTAAGCAGAGAGATAAGTGGAAGTCCAAGAGATGGTATACAATTAGAGCACCAAGATTCCCTTGGGATTTCAAAAACATTGGCGAAACTTTGGGTGAGTCCGACGAGCACATATTCGGTAGAGTCTACAGCATGACATTGCAAGAGTTTAACGGTGATTTCACCAAGATGCACATTCTATTGAAGTTCAAAGTAACATCTTGCGTAGGTCAAGATGCTATAACACAATTCATAGGTCACGAGCATCAAAATGACCACGTAAGAAGGCAAGTTAGAAGATACAGAGGAAAGGTTGACGCTGTAGTCGATGTTGTAACTAAGGATGGGTTCCTAATTAGAATGAAGCCGATGATCATTACCCAGAATCGAGTAAAGACATCCGTCAAGCAATCCATCAGAGAAACAGCATCAGAAACAATCAGGACAACAGCCGCAAAAATGACCTATGCTGACTTGCAAAAAATCATGCTTTCTGGCGAACTTGAAGAATCCATCTCTAAGGTTGTTAAGGTCATATATCCAACAAAGACCTGCGTGATTAGGAAGTCCCAATTGCTTCAAGAAGGTGTTGAGAATAACGACGGTCCTACTCTTGATGAAATCCATGCTCAAGAGGCACGACTAGAGGCTGAGATGAAGGCTAAGAAAGCGGCTCTTTTGGCAGCGGCAGCAGCAGAAGATGCTACAGATCAAGATGTTGAAGATGAAGGAGAAGAGGACTCTGCCGATGAGCAAGAGGTAGTTGCAGAAGAAACCGTTGATGAGGTTGTAGAAGAGGAAGCTACTGAGGAAGCTACAGAGGAAGCACCAGCAGAATCTTCTGACGATGACCTGTCCACCATTCCTGGAGTTGGTCCAGCAACAGTTACTAAATTACAAGACGCAGGCTTTACCTCATTCGCTTCACTGCTTGATGCAGGAGTTGAAGGCATATCAGAAATCAAGGGCGTTAGCGCAGCATTGGCTGAGAAAATTATTGCTCATCTTTCTTGATTTTAGTGCAATAAATCCCGATGAGTTCATACCATCATCCGAGTTGCAATATTCATGCGCCTTGGTGTGATTGGTGGCACTGGATTGGTAAGAATAGAGGATTTTGATTTCCTTTCAAGCCAAGGCTTCGAAGTAAAATCTGATGATTTTATCAATGCCGATACCGAGTTCGGCAATGTTCCACTACGGTGTATTTCTTTTTCAAAAGACAGTTCTTCACATGAGTTAATATTCCTACAAAGACATCATGGGCTAACCGAGACAAGTACCCCACCTCATAACATAAATCATAGAGCAAACATTGCTTCATTGAAGGGCTGCAATGTTGATGGAATAGTGGGTATTTGCTCTGTTGGTACCCTTAGCGAAATTTTCCCCCCGGGGAGAATTGGTTATGCCAGTCAGTACATCGATTTCACGGGAGTTGCTACCACTTTTTTTGATGATTCAGCACAATTTACTTCTGTGACAAACCCCTTTGACTTGGACTTGAATTCTAAAATAGACAAGGCTCTGAGAACAAACCAGAATATAGATTCCAACGAAAAAATAGACTTTTGCTACTATCTTGCCCAGGGTCCGCAATTTGAAACATCTGCTGAGATTCGAGCCATTTCTATGCTCGGAGGAGAGGTGGTCGGAATGACAATGCCTAGAGAGGCAAAATTGTGCAGGGAATTGGAAATTCCATATTCTGCGATTTTGATTTCATCAAATTGGGCAGCAGGGAAAGAACCTGGAGACCCAAACGCTGATTTAAGCCATGAATCGGTATCTAATCAGGCTAATGAAAAATTAACACCAGTTCTAGACTGTCTTGCTTCCTTAATCTGAGAAAAGAATAATTCCTTCTCCAAGTCTGTATTATTTATGGAAGATTTGTCTGTTGACTATTGGGTAAATAATGAAGCGAATAATGAATGGGAAGAAATGATGAAAAAGGTTGCACGTTTCCACGACAAATTCAATTTCGCTGAAAATAATGGTCACGACATGGGTTATAGAATTGCCTTGACGGTTGAAGAGCTCGGTGAACTAGCAGCAGCGATAACCAAAGGCAAACCAATTGCTGACTGTGTTGAGGAAATGGCTGACATTTTGATACTCTTAATGGGACATTCCCTTGCCATGAAAGTAGATTTGAAATCAGCATTTGAGATGAAAATTAGTAAGATAATGAATCGTCCAACTCGAAAAGGAAGGCTAGGTGTAAGAGTTACTGAGTATAGCGATTGATGCAATTAAAGGAGCATCAGTTTCTAATCCATTTTTGGAATTTCATGTCAAAATCATCGTTTTCACCCGCTTTTACAATCTCTTCGGATTCTAAACTAAAATCTTCAGGGTTGATTTCGGGGGCAAAGGTGTCTCCATCTTCTATCTTTGAATCGATGATTGTCCTGTATATGACATTTGATTCTTCGATAAATATAGAATAAATTTCTCCACCTCCGATGACGAACAGATCATCGGTTTTCGCTAACCCTCTGACCTCCTCAATAGACATTACTTCGACATCATCTCTATTCGATCTTGAAATAACAATATTTCTTCTACCAGGCAAAGGGAAAGGCAGAGAATCCCAAGTTTTCCTACCCATTACTACAGTTTTCCCTAGAGTAGTTTTTTTGAAAAATTGCAAATCTGTTGATTGTCTCCAAGGTAGGTCACCATTTTTTCCTATGACTCCGTTTAGGTCACAGGCAAAAATCATCATCAACATCAAATCGCCTCAAACTGATATAGGTGCGGAAATATGAGGGTGATGTTCGTATCCTTCCACGGTAATTGATTCGTAGGTAAATTCGTCTATATCCATAATATTCTGATCTAGATGCAATTTAGGAAGTGACAAAGGTTCTCTGGATAACTGTAGTTTTGCCTGTTCAAGGTGATTTAAGTAAAGGTGAGCATCACCAATTGTATGGACGAATTCACCTGCCTCTAGGCCACAAACTTGTGCTACCATGTGAGTCAGCAAAGCATATGATGCGATGTTGAAAGGAACACCAAGAAATACGTCAGCACTTCTCTGGTATAATTGACAATCTAATTTTCCATTTGCGACCCTGAATTGGAAGAATGCATGGCAGGGCATAAGAGCCATTTCATCCAACTCTCCAGCATTCCATGCAGATACGATTATTCTGCGAGAATTCGGGTTTGTCTTTATCATTTCAATAGCTTTAGCAAGTTGGTCTACCTCTGTGCCATCTTGAGTTTTCCATCTTCTCCATTGTTTTCCATAAACCGGTCCAAGATCTCCATTTTCATCAGCCCACTCGTTCCAAATTCTCACTCCATTATCCTGCAAGTAACCGATATTTGTTTCTCCAGAAATGAACCATAATAGTTCATGGATAACCGATTTGAGATGTACCTTTTTTGTGGTAACTACAGGAAAGCCTTCAGAGAGGTCAAATCTCATTTGGTGCCCGAAAACGGATATGGTTCCGGTGCCAGTCCTGTCAGATTTTTCAACACCTTCGTCGAGAATTCTTTGCATTAAGTCGAGGTACTCTCTCATGCTGCCACCAAATTTCCTCTAGGCAATGAGGCCTTTATTGCTTACTAATGCTCAAGGTGCCCCAAGTGCCTGTATGGAACCCATTAGTTGGTCTGTAAACCTACGATAAAGTCTGGCTAATTCAGCACGTATTTCATGTTCTTCTTTCGACCTCAAGTCTTTGAGTTTTGAAACCGACATATCTCCTCCACTTGCATGTGATAGCCATTGGTACCAAGATACCCCTTCACCTGCGTTAATACTGATAGTCTTCCATAATTTTGGAAGTTTATCCTTGCCTGGCTCCATCATATCTCTTGTACCTATCAATGCCATCGGAATAACGATAGCATCTGGTTGAGCGGATGCAACTCTTGCGATTCCAGTTTTACCCGGGAGTAAGTATGGTTTTTCCTTCCTTTTGGAACGTGTCCCCTCCGGGAAAATTCCAAGAGCCCTGTTTGCTTTTAGAACCTTAACAGATTTTTTCAGAGCATCACTTGCTCCTGTTTCTCTCTTTGTCTCGATTTGTCCTGTTTGATTCATCAATGTCCTAACTAAAGGCTTCTCGAAATGAGCGTCTTTAGCCATGTAATGAGTGGTACGTCTAGCTGCGGCAATGACCATAATTGGATCCACGTGAGAAAGATGATTTGCAGCTAGAATGATTTTTCCTTTGCGCGGTATATTGTTTAATCCATGCATTCTCAACTTTAGGAACAATCTAAGGAAGGGAGATAAGTATGTTCTCATCATTCTGTAAATGGGTATTGAAGGGAGCCTTGACCTCCTTGCTCCAACATCCCAGAACTCTTTGAATTCCAACCATGCTTCGTGGAATTCCTTATCCATAGGTTGTCTATTTTCATCGAGGGTTTGAATATTTCCGCCGAATAGTTGTAAACACGCCGGTTTAGCAATAATCAATAATGAGCGGTATTTGATTTACACCATGCGAGGTGTGAAGTGGCTCACATTTAGTGTAGTTACTTTGATGTTTAGCCTAGCATTTACCCCCACCGTGTTGGCTGAGACTAAATGGACGGAGGATGGCTGGTTAGAAACAAACCTAGCAGAAAATCGCTTAACTGTAGGTGATGAATTTGGATGTTATGGGATACCCGGATTAGAATGGTCCATCGACCCTGGTGCCGTTGCGGCAGAGTGCAGGGATTATATCGAATCTAGAACGGTTGCTTCCAAGTGGTCTAAATCTCCTATCTCCATTTACACTCCCGACTATGTCCCGATGTCTGGTCACACCAAAATCGCAAGTCAAGGGTTCACTGTCCACGGTGACCTCAACGGATTAGATGGATACACTGCATGGCATGATTCACAAGATGTACCCGTATATGAGGAAGATTGGTACAATCTTGGTAGGAGAGGAGGATCTTTGGAATCAGGAATCGGTTCGCTAGATCTATTACAATCGGAGGTTGAGAAAGGTGGTCTAGTTAATATGTACTGGATTGGCAGAAATGACCAAGCTTCCATTAGAGCTGATTCTGAAATTGTAAATTGGCTTGAATATGACGCTGAAGTTTGGCTTACAACTTGGGGGGAAGCATGGTCTTATTGGGCCATTTCCAGGTGTTATGAATTCAGTCATGACTTAGTTGATAACAAAACTATTCATTTCAAGTTGTTGGAGACTGTTGCCTGTGAATCTTCTAACCCTGAGGCTTTTGATATCCCAACAACTTGGATGATTGATGTAGCCAACCAAACTATTGAAGATGTCAAAATTGAAGGCGAATCGGTTGAAGAAATGGGTCAGGTCAAGAACTTACAGAATGGTTGGAGGGTTGAAAATGGCTTACTTCTTCTAAGCGTACAGCATAACCTTAGTGTTGAGATAGTCCTGGAGGATGAAATCGAGAGTTATGATATATTGGGCCAGACCGAATTTTTCAATGGTTTTGACTCAGCGGTTACAATAGCAGGTCACAGCACGAGAGATCTTTTCTTATGGTCTAGAAAATTTGTTGATGAAACAAATCTATCTTTCACTTGGTTACTCACGCCAAAAGAACTTGAACAACACGGTTTGTTATTGCCTGCGATTGGATTGAGTATTAGTGCGATAACCATACTCGGAATGTTTTACTTATTGAGGACCGACAAATCAAGATTGACCAAAGAATCCGATTTTTACGAGAGATTAACCCCTAAAACTAATACCAAATTAGATTCTGAGGAGTAGTGGTAGTCTAATGGATGATGAGTTGATTATAGACCCATGGGGTAGTTCCCAATCAACTGACTATGATAGAATCATATCGCAATTTGGACTTCAATCATTCTCAAACCTTGATGTGATTGAGCCATCAAAGCTTCATCGTAGAGGTATAATTTTCGCACACAGGGACTTGGATGTTGTTATGGATTCAATCTCAATGGGAAAAAATTTTGGAGTAATGACAGGATTAATGCCTTCAGGACAGATGCACCTTGGGCATTCAATGGTTGTCGAACAAGTTAAGTGGTTTCAAGAACATGGGGCAGATGTTAATATTGCTGTAGCGGACTTGGAAAGCCAAGCAACAAGAGGTATTTCTCTCGAGAAAGGAAGAGAGATTGCGCTAACAGAGTACGTAGCAAATTACGCAGCGTTAGGACTTGATCCAGAAAAGGTCGATGTTTATTTTCAAAGCAGTAGGCACGAGGTTCAAAGACTTGGATTTCAGTTAGGAAAGAAGACCAACCTTAGTGAATTTGAGGCAATCTACGGATTTAGTGGACAAACAAACCTCGCTCATGTACAAGCTCCGTTAGTCCAAGCAGGAGATATCTTGCATCCACAATTGGATGAGTTTGGAGGGCTTAGACCAATAGTAGTTCCAGTAGGCGTGGATCAGGACCCGCACATCAGGCTCACACGTGGATTGGCTGGGAAAACAAACTGGTTCAACGTAAAACCAGGTCCAAAAAGCGGTTTGGTGATATCGCTAAGTGTTCAAGATGAAAACGCTCAACAACTTGGTGTTTTACAGAATGGAAGGGTAGACAAAGGCACTAGGAATAATATCTTTAATCGAATTAAAGAAAAGATGTCAGCATTAGGATTCTCAGATATCATATCGAATCCAAAACACGGTACGATTTCTCTACCGAGCGCAGTCACAAGTGATAAAAATAGGATAAAAATGAAATTACTCGAACTTGAGAGATCCTTAGGCGGTCCAGGTTTAATGTCTCCTAGTTCCACATACCATCATTTCGCAGTAGGTCTGACAGGCAACAAAATGTCGTCCTCAAAACCAAAAACTACAATATTTTTGAGTGATGATTTAGAATCGGTGAAAAAGAAAATCATGAAGTCCTTCTCTGGCGGACAGCCAACCTTAGAAGAACATAGAAGATTAGGAGGTAACCCTGACATAGATGTTGCATATCAATACATGATGTACTTTTTTGAAAATGATGATTCTTACCTTTCAGAATTAAATGCAGAATACCGGGCAGGCAAGATTCTTGCAGGGGAAATGAAACAAATTTGTGCAGATAGAGCAGAAGAGTGGATGTCTAATCTCTCGGAAATGCGTGATCAAACAAGCCACTTAGTAACTGAGTTCCTTGCTAATGATGCAAGGTGATTACTGTTCTAAAACCGCAGGGTCAGGACCAATTGGTAATTGCTTAATCTCCTCTTCAGTAAGTTCTCTCTCTGTGGCATCAGGATGCAATATTTGAGAATGACCTCTAGGATCTAATAATTCGAGTGTGAATGATTCGAAATGTTGTTCATCAAATCCTGTAAGCCTCATCTTCATTTGATTTAGTTTCTCAACTTGAGATGTTAATTCCTCAAGGGTTAGATCTGAGTTTGGGCTGTAATTAGTTAGTTCTGCCAAAGTTTGCCTAGCAACCATGTCAATTATCTCGATAAATCTGTTAATGACACCTTCGATATTTGATACATATCCGGTTGATGAGGAGCCAGGATTCACCTCTAAGTCAAGTTCTGGAATTCTTACGGTGCAAGAAGAGGAACGTACAACTCTAGAACTAAGGTCTGCTTGTGATTTAACGCTTAGAGACCATTTTTCGGATTTTTTCCCCTCCGCTGGAATGAAATCTGCTTGCTTCCAGCCACAACTTGTACAGAAAACTGTAACCTGAGTATGCTCCCCGAAATAGGGGATTTCGGTAACATGGGCTATCATCTTGACAGTTCCTTCTGAAGAGCAAATTGGGCATGCCAAGTCGAGGTCTTGCTCTTGCATGAATTATCCATCTCACATCATCTTAAATTGGTTGTCTGTGTTAAATGATTCATCTTCGAGTCCGCTAATACCAGTACATCCATGAGGTAACAACAAAATCCTTGATTCGCCAATTTGCAAAATTTTTCCACCTAAGTCTTCGATTACAAATCGTGTTAATTGTGCGATTGCAGCATCAAATTCTGATTGCCTTGAAATCATGCTTCCCAACTCAACAATTGCAGCATCTCCATCGGAGATCCAATCAAACAAGGTGGAAATACCAGAGAGGTCATGCAGATGGGAATTGTGCAATACCATTCCACCATCTTGACTTGGAACAGGGGGGTTTGGATAGCTGGTGTCCAATTTGAGGAATTTTTGACCCCTTGTGTTAGTGTTTTCCACAGGTGCAATCTTCTTTGATGGCATGTCAATTGTTTTAATTGGTAAATCTGTATGGTTCTCAATCTTTGGGATTGGAATGATTTTATCGTCTTTTGAGGTGAATTTACTCAGAAATTTATCCAAGGAAGTCTGACCAGTATCATCGCTCTGCTCACCGGTCATGACACCTCTAGGATGATGGGTGTCATAATATCCTTGCCCCGAAGAGATTAATGACCTTAGTTTGTCATTGTTAATTCGGCGGGTTGATAAGGGTCCACCCTTAGGGGTTGCTTGTCCTTTCGATTCGTTAAGGGCAGGTGACGATTATGAACGCTCATGAAAATGCTATAAAAACAGGAACTAGCACAGTAGGAATTACATTCAAAGGAGGAGTAGTTGTTGGTGCTGACCACAGAGCTACTATGGGTCATTTCATCGCAAATAAAAGCGTCCAGAAATTGTTCAAGATTGGAGATAATCTTGCCCTGACCACAGCCGGATTGGTCGGTCATGCTCAATCTTTGAGTAGAACCCTTGCTGCAGAAGTACAACTTTTTGAATTGAAAAGACAGACGCAGATGACGGTAAAGGGAGCGGCGACCTTGACTGCTAACATTCTTGTTGGTAGACCTCACTGGGTTCAGTTGCTAATCGTAGGGGTTGATGCCTCAGGCTCTCACGTATATTCAATCGATTCAGCGGGTGGTTCTATTCCAGACGTATACTGCGCAACTGGTTCCGGTTCACCCTACATGTATGGTGTCCTAGAAGATGGTTTCAAAGACAACATGTCTCGAGATGAAGCTGTATCACTTGCTGCTAGAGCATTGAACGCTTCTGGGCAAAGAGATGCAGCCTCCGGAAACGGTATGGATCTGGCTGTCATCACTGCAAAAGATGGATACGTAGCGGTTGAACAAACCGAAATATCCAAGATTCTCTCTAAGAAGTGAATTCATATTCCCCTGCGACAAAGTCGCTTATGCCGCAAGGCAACCTTATCGTCGTGGGCAGGATGTGGTAACTTTGAGATACACGTTTAAAGAAATCAAAGACGAGATTGCTAAGATTGTTCCTAAGGAGATTGAATATTCCGTTGAACTCGAGGCAGGAAACATTGCGATTTTCACCCCAACTCCAGACGAGTTTGGTGGAGGTAGAGGACTTGTTGGAGAAATAGCTAAGAAAATTCGCAGAAGATTAGTTGTTAGACCTTCATCAGATGTAATGTTAGATGAACAGAGTGCACAAAGAATAATTCATGATGTTATGCCAGAATCAGTTGGATTGGACTCAATGTATTTTGATAGATGCACATGTGAAGTAACGATTCTTGTAAATGACCCTGGAGAGGCAGTTGGAAGAAGAGGTTCGAGACTCAAGGAACTTAGAGATAAGATTGGATGGTTGGTAAAAGTTGAAAGAAAGCCACCGATTATGTCATCTACAGTTCATGACATCAGACAGTATCGCGCTGCAAACTGGGAAGATAGGAAAAAACTCCTGAAATCATTTGGATTGAATATTCACAGACCACAAAGACCTGGACAGTCTTGGGCAAGGGTAACTGCTTTGGGATCTTACAGGGAAGTTGGTAGAGCATGCCACTTAGTAACGACAAACGAATCTCGTGTAATGATAGATGTCGGAGTGAACATTGCCAGCGATACTGACCCGATGCCATTTTTTACCGCCCCTGAGGCGTTGCCTCTGGAAAAATTAGATGCCGTTGTATTGACGCATTCACATTTAGATCACGCTGGAATGCTGCCGGTACTATTCAAGTATGGCTATCGTGGTCCGGTTTACTGCACTTCACCAACTAGAGACTTGATGTTACTGTTGCAAAAAGACTACTTGAAAGTGGGGGGTGCTGAGGGTAAGTTGGCACCTTACTCGATGGAGGATATTAGACAGACAATGCTGCATGTTGTTGACGTGGAGTGGGGTGAAACAACTGATATCACGCCAGATGTCAAATTGACTTTTTCCAATGCAGGTCATATTTTAGGCTCATCATCTGTTCACCTTCATATTGGTGAAGGCAAACACAACATTGTCTTCAGCGGTGATCAAAAGTATGAGAAATCCTGGCTGTTTGATGCAGCAAATGTAAGATTCCCTCGATGCGAAACCTTGGTCTTAGAATCTACTTACGGCGCGAGTGGTGATTACCAACCTTCAAGAGAAGAAGCGAATCAAGAGCTACAAGACATTGTAAGGAGGACCATAGAAAGAGGTGGGAAGATGATTTGTCCAGTCTTTGCAGTTGGCAGAAGCCAGGAAGTTATGATAGCCATAGACGAATTGTTCAGAAGTGGCGAAGTTAAGCCCGTCCCGGTTTGGTTGGACGGTATGATACAAGAAGCGACTGCAATTCACGCAGCACATCCAAATTACCTAACGAGTAAGTTACGTAGGAGTTTGCTTACTGACGATGGAGAAAACCCGTTTACTAGTGAGTGGTTTAGGCAAGTGAAAGGAAGAGATATGCGCGAATCTATCGTGATGGATAACAGCCCATGTATTGTTCTTGCAACCTCTGGTATGCTAAATGGTGGACCCGTCATGGAGTATTTCAAGAACTGGGCTAGTGAGCCAAGAAATTCACTTTGTTTCGTGGGTTACCAAGCAGAAGGGACTCTAGGAAGAAGATTGCAGAAAGGATTTGGAGAGGTTCCAATGATAATCGATGGTAAAACTGAAATGGTCAAGATTGGATGTGAAATGGTCACAATTGATGGATTCAGTGGTCACTCTGACAGAAGACAACTTCTAGAGTTCGTTGAACAGATGAATCCTAAACCGAAGAATATTATTTGTCATCATGGGGATTATCTCAAGTGCAATGAACTGGGGCACTCTCTTAGAGAAAAGTTCCGCTGCAGGACCTATGCGCCAAAGAATTTGGAAACTGTTAGGTTGATGTAGAAACTAAATCAAGGGTACCTCGAATCCGTATTCTGAGGGATCCGGTAATTCCTCCTTTGAATCATCGATCTCTACGCTAACTAGTGTGGGCTTTGTAAGGGAGCCACTCAAAACGCCGCTGGTGGAATTCCCTCTCGAGTTCTTCTTTCCCCCGAAAATCAAAAATGCTGTTACTAACAAAATTAACCCGGTCAATACAAAGGAAAAATGAATTGCTGTAAATCCGTTATTTGCTCTATAGAATTGAATACATACACCAATAAATGCTAAAGAAATTATCGGTGTCAAGGCTTTGAGAAATGGAGTACTTCGCTCTGTGGTACTACCCCCCATGTGTAAATGCAAAACCATTTTGTTCATGAACCTCTTTGCTTTGCACGATATGATGATGACTAATTCAAATCAACAATCCTCGATGTGCAGAGGATGGTTAATGACAGGAGTTTCTTCATGGGGTGAAAATGCTGAGGACGCATTCGACCAATGTCTAGTGGAGATGGGTCTTGGAGATGTTAGAATCATCAAAGCAGAGGGTGCAATGCTTCCTTTAGGCTTTCAAGCGACAACACCTGAAAACCTGCCTATGGGAGCACTCGTGGAATGCCACCTTTCAACTGCTTATGCCTGGTCAGGTGGCTATGCTTGCGCAGGAGTTGCATGGGCTCATTGTAGGACGCCAGAAGGCGTCGAGTGTTCAATTGTAGCAACTGTTTCGACCGAGATGGACTATGAAGAGACAACATTACTTCTGAGAAGAAATTTACAAAGAAGACTTGCCTCGAGAGATTTAGAAGTTATTTCCTTTGATATGGCTGTTGATGAAGTCACAGCTGGAGCAGATCACCACGGAGTTGTGATTGCAGCACTGATTCTACCAGACTCTCTTTCTCTGGGTTCAAAGACCTCAACAGGTCCAATCAGGGGGGGGTTGACAAAATCTGCAACAGATGCAATCGAAACTGCTGCAAAACGTGTCGATACAAAAGCGCCAGCAGCTCCTGCTTTGAGGCCAAATTCAGGAACTTCAGACTTCAGCTTGTGAGTTGAAGCAAATGGCTGGGTCGAGGGGCGAATTTTTGCTCATCCTATGCACGACATGTGATAATGCACATGGGGCTAGAAAAGTCGCTGCTAGATGCCCCAGATGCGGTTCTTCACTCACATGCTCTCACAAAATTTTGAAAGAGTGTAATTCTGCTACGGAATTGCAAAAGTTGGTGATGTTGAGAAACATGCCCGAGGAACTCAGAGATGGTTTCCACCGGATGCTTGAAAAGAAAGAATCTGCTAAAAGTCACAAAAAGATAGATGATAAAAGAATCTGGCCGAAATTAGCAAGAAAATGTGTAAACAATAAAGGAGAAATCGATCTTCAAGAATTCAAAAATGAATTAATGAAGAATAACCAAGAAAGCAATGTTAATTTGGTTCTGGAGGAGTTATCATACCAAGGTTTTGTGTTGAAGTCAGGAGCGGAATCTTGGATGCTTCTTGAGTGAACTTCATAACCCAAAGGTCGTCGCAGGGATGAATAGGGGCGCATGGGTTAGTTTGGCCTATACTCGGGGCTTTGGGAGCCTTGGACCCAGGTTCAAATCCTGGTGCGCCCACTCTTTTTTCTAGATAGGTATCCTTTTGCTGCTCTATCAAAACAACTAGAAATCGTCCAAGAAATTAATCCAATTACTTGGAATCCATCAAGAAATAATCCGGAAATTAGAGGGTAGATTATAGCCAACCAACCGGTTATGTAAAACATCAAGGACAGTAATGAGAAAATGTTCGGGTTGCTTCTGAGCCAAAAAAATGCCCTTGAGTGGTGGTATTTGAAGAGGATGAAAAAAGCTGTAAAGAAAAATTTCCTTGGTGAAATTCCAGAAACTTCGTCTCCATATATTGCTCTTACTTCCACTTCTTTCACACGGTAAAACTGCTTTGAGCATTCAATTATCCAGTAGTTTGGATATCCGTAACTCTTCCAAGAATTTTCCCAATTCCAACTTTTCAAAACTGAATCTCTGGTGGCTGTGAATCCACATTGACTATCCCTAATCCTCATTGCTGATGCGATGCTAGTACCAAATGACAAAATCCTGCTAGCAACTCTTCTTTGAAGTGGCATTCTTCGAATAGTTGGGGAAAGGAACCTATTTCCTTTTACGTGGTCTGCTGTGTTATCTATAATTGGCTTACATACAGAAATGAGGTCATCAGGATGCATTTGTGCATCTCCTGCCATTACTGCACACAGGAATGTTTCATCACCAAATCTTTGTATTGCTGTGCGGTATCCAAGATCAATTGCTGCACCAACACCATCACCATTTCCCTGGATAACTATAGTCTCACAATTTACATTTGCAGTCTTAGCAGTTTGCCCTGTACTATCTGTTGAATTGTCATCAATAACAACTACCAAATCCACAAAAGTAGGCATATTTCCTAATACATTGCCGATAAACTCCTCTTCATTTCTTGCTGGGACTACCACACAAATATGTGTACCTTCCAGCATATGTGAATCCAATGGATACTGTGTCAAATAGGCTTTGCATTTTGTTATTGATGGTATTAATTGAAATCGTTGATGTGAATCAGGAATCATGCGGGGGAGAAGGATTCGCACGATATTCATCTCCCGCGATATTGAATTGAGGATAGTTTCACTCATAACTAGGGCAAGGGAATTTAGCGAGGATGTTATTTTTGTTGACTTGGGTTCAAATGATCAGACAGTTGAATTAGCAAATGAAGTTGATTGTAGGACTTTGAATCTATCGGGAGAAGTGACTCCCTCAAAAATTGCTAAACTACTAGGAGAAATTGAGTCAGATGATTTTGACACCAATATGATAATTAATGTTACAAAGGAATGGCGTTTGAAGGATTTACCATTGATTGTGAACAGAGCAAGGGAGCCATGGGACTTTCACTTAGCATTTATATCGGAATCAGATGATGTTGATCCGGATTTAGTAGAAATAAACAAGACTCCTATAAGCCATTTTGTGGTGAATAAAATTGGTCTGGATGCCTTGTTAAAACTTCCAGATGACGGGACCGTCATTGATTTAGAGGAAAGTGTTAGGGCCAGGATTCTACCTTTATCCAAACCAGTTGTCGTCCCTCAAAGACAATCACTTGCTAAGGCAAGTCGCTTTGCTCAATTATTTTACTGGATGCTTGAAACGGGACATCCACTGATTCTATTTGGTATACCAGGACTTACTCTCTTCATTCTTGGCTGGCAATTAAGTGATAACGTAGTTGATACATTCAACGAATTAAATTCAACATCCATGGGAGTAACTCTCGGAACTATTGCTCTAACACTCCTAGGGCTATTTGGATTGATGATTTCTCTGATATTGTATATTATGGGTAAACAAGTAGAGCACGTACAGAATCAGTACGCATGGAATGAGGACTGATTTGCATGCGTGGTTTGGTATGCTTGGACATGGACAGAGTGCTGGTCGATCATCTATCAACTTGGCAAGTTGTTTACGATAAGTTAGGGGTCTCAAATAAAGAGGCATTTGATCTGTATAATTCCGGTAAGCTGAATGAATGGGATTGGATGAAGTTAGATTTGGAGTTAATTCGTAATGGCTGTATGGAATTGTATGGTAGTGAGTTAACCGATGAAATACTGAGAGAACTAGTGGATGATTCTCCTTTGATGGCTGGATGGCATAATCTCATCCAAGGTTGTCTTGATTTAGGATTGAAAGTGGCTATTATATCAGGTGGGATGCAGCATACTGCAAGAAAAATAGCAGCTTCTTTCCCTAGCGATGAAGACCATAAAAAACGGTTAGGGGGTATTGATTTTTTGACTAGTAAGTTATACTGTGAAGGAAAGGATACATTGCTCGATGTGTTTACTAATGGTTGGACATCATGTCACCATGAGTCAGGGATTAGAAGAGTTGAGAAGACTGGAAGGTATCAAGTTGAGATGAATGGAAAGAGCTCAATTGTGAATTTAATCTCAAGTAGATATGGATTCAAAAAGTCGGAAATAGTATCTGTTGGTGATTCAGCAGGAGATATAACTATGTTCAATTCTAGTGGACTAGGAATTTGCTTCAACCCTTACAATGATGTACCTAAAAAACATGCGGACGTAGTTATTGAAGAGAAAAATCTGAATTTAGTTCTTGATGAAATAAGGAAGTTTTTGCATAGTTAGATAAACGAAATCTTCTGTAGATGTATTATGGAAGATTACCTTATTTCCTCGATTTGCATGCATTGCGGATTTATGTTAGGTGAGTTCGTTCCCGGTATCCCGTGTCCACATTGTGGCGAAATACTGCTCTAAGGTGTGACTCTACGGGAGTCTCTTGGGAATGGAATCACTTCTCTAATGTGGTCTGCACCGCTTAGCCATGAGACTACTCTATCAACACCTAATCCGAATCCCCCGTGAGGGACGCCACCATATGATCTCGTATCGATATAAAATTGGTAGGCATCGGTTGGTCCTCCCTCTTCTTCAAGCCGTTGCAAGATTTCATGTTCAGACCAAGTTCTCTCTCCTCCACCAATGATTTCACCATAACCTTCAGGGGCTAGAAGATCATGACATAGAACATACTTGTCATCCTCGGGGTTAACTCTGTGGTAGAATGGTTTTGCTATCTTTGGATAATTTGTAAGGAAATGTGGTACGTCAAAATCTTGAGTGAGGATTTTTTCTTTCGAATAATCTAAGTCTTCGCCCCACTCAATTTCTACTCCTTTTTCTTGGAGTCTCCTTACCGCCTCGTCATAGGATATTCTTGGGAATGGGGTATCAGCAAATCTCCTGATGTCATCCAAATTTCTTCCTAAGGATTCCAACTCTGTGCTGCGTTCCTCTAACAATGTCTTGGCGATGTGTCTCACCAAACCTTCTCCATGTTCCATTACCTCTGCATTGCTTGCCCATGCAATTTCCATTTCTGCATGCCAGAACTCTGTAAGGTGTCTTCTGGTTCGAGATTTTTCTGCTCTGAAAGATGGAGCGATTGTGTAAAGCCTCTCCAAAGCAGGCATTGCCGCTTCTGCATAGAGTTGCCAAGATTGAGTTAAGTATGCCTTTTTCCCAAAATATGGGACTTCGAATAGTGTGGAACCTCCCTCAACTGCCCCAGCCACGAAATTTGGTGCTTGATATTCTAAGAAATCTAAGTTTCTGAAGTATGAGTGAATTGCTCCAAAAACAGTAGACCTAATCTTAAGCATCGTAGTCATCCTTGAAGTTCGAAGGTATAGGTGTCGATTGTCAAGAAGGAATTCAGTTTCCCCTCCGTCGGCAGCGGACATTGCAGATTCTGTAATTGGGAATGGTTTTTCTGGATTTACAGGTCCAACTATTTCAACAGATGTAATAGTTAATTCGTGACCGCCTGAGGCTCTATCATCAACGTTTACTACCCCTGTCAAAATCACAGATGTTTCTATGATTGAATTTTTGAGGGAATCAAATTCATCATCTCCGAGAGCATCTCTTTTCCCAACGCATTGAATTTCGCCGGTAGAGTCGCGCAGAACCACGAATCGAATCTTATTAGATCCTCTTGCTCTTTTTATCCAACCTTTCAATTCAACGGTTTCATTGTCATATTTACCGGCTTGTACATCTCCAACCCAGATATCCTTTGCCATCTCAATCGTATCTCGCAAGAGAACCTACTTTTCAATTGCGAGGTTCAACCCAACAAAAACATCGTAATCGGGAAAATTTTCATGAAGACTAAAAAATAATCCCGCTTACTTGTCCTCATGGGCAAGGTCGTCGTGTACGCAATAGGAGGAAATGCCCTCTCAGACCCCAAGGGCTCTGATCATAATTCAGATGATGTTTTGGAATCTGTAATCGACGATGTAATCGATTTACTGGAAGCAGATTGGAGAGTTGTTCTCACCCATGGAAATGGACCACAGGTCGGACATTTGATGAGTTTAGATTCAAAAAACTCTGAGCCAATGGATTCTTGGGTTGCAGCAACTCAAGGAATGATTGGGCACTCTCTCGCGCTGAAACTTGATTCTCGCCTAAAGTCTAGAAATCGACCAGAAAGGTCAGCAGTTGTCCTAACGAGGGTAGAGGTTGACACTAGGGATGACGGTTTCAATAACCCACAGAAGCCTGTCGGTCCGGTGTTGAAGGATGATGCAATCATTCCGCTAGATTGGACTACTAAACATACAGAGCATGGAAAGAGAAGGGTAGTAGCAAGCCCATTACCTGTATCTATCGTAGATTCAGCCTTGATTGAAAAATTAGTTGGTTTAAGGGCAGTAGTTATCTGTGGAGGTGGTGGTGGAATACCCGTTTCAATTGAAGATGGTAAAATTAAGGGAGTAGAGGCAGTAGTTGACAAAGATCGATTAAGCGCTTTGCTAGCTATATCTCTCAAGGCTGATGCACTAGTTATTTCAACAGGTATTGATTCAGTCAAACTTAATTTCGGGAAAGAAAATGAGCAGTCGCTCGATTCGATTTCAGTCGAATTAGCATTAAGATATCTCGAAGAGGGTCATTTTCCTGCAGGCAGCATGGCACCAAAAATTGGCTCATTGATTGAAGCGGTAAGTCATGTACCTAGCATGGTTGCGATTTTGTGTAGTCCCGGCGAGGCAGTTTCGTCCCTCAGGGGAGAGTCAGGAACTTTGATTCAAAGATAGATAAATGAATTTACACGGACTGAATCCGCTGTGATTAAATAGGATTTGTTGGACGGTCGGCTGGGCCTGTAGCTTAGTCAGGTAGAGCGATGGACTCTTAATCCATCGGTCGCGGGTTCGAACCCCGTCAGGCCCGCTAACTAGTTCATTCTCCATTCAATTCTTCTAGTTTAGAAAATAGCGTGAAGAGGAAAACAAAGGAAGAATTAATGAAATGAATCATTGTTTTTCTAATACCTCTACCCCATTTTTACCTGCGACAATAACAACATCACACATATTGTTGAATAGACCAACCTGAACAACCCCCGCAATTTTGAGGATATCCGTCTCGATAGAAACTGGGTCAGCGATTTTTGGACCTGTGAATGCATCAGCAATCAGGTTTCCATTATCTGTTTTCAGTTCCTTACCGTCTTGCTTGCGAATTTTAACATCACAATTGAGTAATTTTTCAATCTGCTTCACAGTTGTTCCTGCACAAAATAAATTAATTTCGATTGGTAGTGGAAACTGACCTAGAGTTGTTACTTGTTTTCTATCATCTGCTACAACCACCATCTTATTACTTGCTTGTGCAACGATTTTCTCTCTAAGTAACGCAGCTCCACCTCCCTTGATTAACTGGAAACTAGGGTCAAATTCATCTGCTCCATCAATCACGATATCCAAGCCGTTTGTCTGATCAAGTTCGATAAGAGATATTCCAAGTGACTCTGCCAGTTCTTTTGTAGCTAAACTTGTAGGTACGCCGGTGATTTCTAATCCCTCTTCGATAATCCTTCTAGCAAGTTCGATGATTGTGTACTTCACTGTTGACCCTGTACCTAAACCAACTTTCATCCCATTTTGGACATATTCACATGCTTTGATTCCGGCTTCTTTTTTCAGTGCCTCGATATCTTGCATGAGAATGACTAAAGTGATTTGGTGTAATATATTTTTGAGAGTTTTTTTTGCACCAATTTTAAGCGGAGGGAGAATAATCAAAGGAAGCATTTAGATGCTTGACTAAAGATTGCCAACCAATGCAGACAGGGAGGCGTGCAGCGGGGGTTGCTTTGTTCCTTTGTGCAATAATGCTCATTCCATTGATTTCACTACCACCAAATGCTGACTTAACTCTCCTAGAAAACACAACTAAACAGACTACTCCGTTTGATCAGGTGCAAAAAATAACAATAGGTTCTGAAACCGGTGGAACCGACGATTCGTTAACACTCTCTGTTGAGGATGGCAAATCAATAACTGGATTAGACCTAGACATTTCTCAATCTGCTTTGCCAAGGGTCCGAGGTGAGTCATTTGATGATGCAGGTTCATTCGACCACTCAACTACTACGTATGATTCTATGAATGTTAACTCAACCGTATTGAGTGTCTTGCCGCAAGGTTGGGGATGGGATTTCGAAACTGCGAACACTACCTGGACTCTTCATTCAGGAACATGGTTCCATGGCTTTGATACTACGCTCGGTCAAGCAGCGGGAGTGAATTCTGGAACTAAGGCTCTTTACAGCCACGTTGGTAGTTATCCAAGCGGTATGTCCGCTACTCACTGGGCAGAATCTCCAGTTATGGACTGCAGTGGGTGCTCTGGATCTTGGGAACTAAAGTATTTCAGAAAACTTCAGATTGAATCATCATATTACGACCACGCCTATGTCCAAGTGAAAAATTCTCAAGGCTCTTGGCAGAACATTTGGTCCAATAGTGGAACCATGGTAGAGAATAGTTTTTCTCAACAAACTCACAGTATTGGGAATTACATCAGCGGTAATCCTGCATTCCAAATCAGGTTTGGAATTGGAACAACCGATGGTTCAGTTCAGTATACTGGATGGAATATTGATGATATTCTAATCGAACCTGCTGGCGGTTTGGCAGGATCTGGTGAAGGTAATTGGACTAGTCCAACATTCGGTTCAGGTGGTCTTTCTGAAACTTTAAGACCTCATGGTCACCTAAATTTTAATGGTTTGATACCTTCTGAAGCAAACTTTGAGTGGAGTTTAATAGATGCAACTACCAACTCTATCATCCCTGGTTTTGATTCATTAACCGTGCAACATTTCGATTTAGGGGCAATCGATTACGAGAGATATCCTTCATTGAGAATTAAGATTCATATGTTGGCTGACTCAAGTGGCACTCCAATGCTGGATTCTATAGATTTAGAAAATAATTGGAACGATTCCTTTATGTCAGATCCAACAGAACGAGGCTGGCTATTTAACGGAATGACTTGGAGCCAAAATGGGATATCTGGGAATGGTGATGCTCTAACAGACTCGAGAGTCTTCAGGAGTGGTTTTTCAGCGGTAAGAAATTCGTGTAATCTGCCAAGTGGTGCCAGCCTATTCGTGATTCTAAGTGACGGGGAATACGAAGTGCCAAGCACTGGATTATTGATGCTCAACAAGCCATATCATGAAGCACAATTCAAGATAGTATCAACTTCAAACACAGCAATATCAAAGTTTTCAGTGGAGCTGATCCAATCAAGCGCTCCGAAGGCAATGGGAATTGATGTTGGTTCTGATGGAGCGGTCGAATGGGGTTTTGCCCAACAAGGTATGGGACGCTTCGGGTTCCAGGATACTCTTTCCGACGGAAGTATGTGGGCTGAGTCTTATCTTTCTCAGTCTTCAACAGCATCATTTGAAACTTTACTGCCTGTTTCAGGCGTAACATCATTTGGCTATGCAATTAATTCCCCAGCAGGAGATTTGCAGGGTACATCAGTGACGATATCGGTTGGAGGAACATCGGTTGCATTGATGAACTTGGGTACACTTTCTGGGATCTCAAATCAATATCTATCATCACAAGATGTTAATTCCTTAAACGCCGCTATTTCTAGCACTTCTGATACAATCTCTAACAATGGAATTGTAATGGCTAAGGTAAGAATCAGCGTTGATTCAACAAATGATGGAAATGTACTGTTTGGAGGTATTGCTGCAAATTATGATTACGAGCCTTCGTTGAGACTAACTGCTCTCAATCCGATAGTCCTGGCGTTAAATCAAGAGTTAGGAAAAGTGAATTCGCAGGGGGGATTCAAAACGGTTAGTTTGCCGATAAAAATGGACTCAGATGGCTCCGTTGGAGTTAAATTACTCGAATTGCGTACTAATCCTTCCATTGCTGCCGTAAGTATGGATATTCAGGGAGCATATGACACTCTCACTCCTTCAGATGACTGGATAGAAGTGAATGCTACTTTTGATGGCTCGCCTCTTGGCTTAACGAATATCGAATCTGATGCAATTGGTGGAAATTGGGATGTTCAAATTCTAATTCAGGGTCAAAATCTGAACTCTGTTACGACATGTCCAGTTCGGTCTTTGGCAATTGAGGGAGATGTTGCTTCTTACTGCACTCAATCTGGTAAACAACTAATATGGGAATATCAAAACGAGTTGGGTTCCATAGATTATCTCGGGGATGGAAGATTCATTTCAATCGTTTCAAAATTCAAATTACCATCGGATTGGGATGACGAGGAATCAGCATCAATTTCCGTTAATTTCATCACATCCGTAGGACCAATGCTGCCGGCAACTACTGTGTTTGGACTGGGTTCGTCCTTGGGAATAGAAAATGATGTTTCACTGAAATCATGGGGAATCAGGACCTCAAGCGGTGTTTTAGTTGATCCATCTGACGGACAAATTCTTCCGGGCGACGATGTACAGATAGAGATAAACCTCGGATTTGAAGGAATAGATGAAAGAGCAAAGCCAAGGACAGGGCAAGTCCAAGTCAACCTGTATTCAGACGATATGCTGGTTAATTCTTCTTCGATTATTTTCAACGGTTTCCAATCATTTGATTTCTCGATACCCAGTATAGGAAATAGCATTGATTTGAAAGTCGAACTTGTTCCATTAGAAAACGTTGGCATTCACTATGAGGTCTCTAGATTTGGTTTAATGACTTATGATCCAATATCTCCAAATCTGATGGAGCAATCTGTTGAAAAATACGACCATAAACCTGCATCAAGAAAATCAACATTTACTTTCTCCATTGCAGACAGACCCTCGTTACCAACAAATGCTCAGGCACATTATTGGAGGTCTTGGATAGATGATTTCAATTTTGATGGTATAATGCAATCAAACGAAATTAACTCTATTGATATGGAAGTTCCAATTAACACATCTCATTTAATCGGTGATTATCAATTCACAGTCGACACTGCAAGAGCTCAGCAAGGAGAATATCTCAGTGCATGGCTAGAGGTTTCAGATGATGCCGGCAATCTCATGGATGGAGGAAGTTTTGATGATCCTCTCTTCAATGTCATGATTTCAGACGATGGTTCGCCACGTGTTCCTATAGATGATATTTCATGGAATAAACCATCTCCGGTTTGGGTTCATCCCTCAGAATTGGTAAATTTGTCCATACCAGTTTATGACGTGAATGGATACACTGATATTGCGATGATAGAGCTGGATCTCTCAAGCAATCAACCCGGACAAGATGTGATAATTTTTGATCGATTAGCAGATACTTGTACTTCATCATCATTCTTTATCCAAATTGAATCCTGTGTAATCGAAGGTTCGAGTTCGGATGTATTTTCTGGTTCGGGAGTTCTGGACCTTTCACTTACTTTTGATTGGGCATATAATCCTGATTCAAGCGTTACACACAAGCCAAGAATTAAGCTCCAAGACCGACAAGGACAATCTTCTGTGACTCTTTTGGAAGAATTGGATTGGAAGTTTAGTCCAGAGATTCAGATTGTCGGCAATTCAATGTCGTTTTCAGTAAATGGTAAATCTAAGGCACAGAATGATATTTTTGTAAAGCCTGACGACTTGATTAACATAGTAGGAGAAGTCTCTTGGTACAGAACAGGTGGAATTGTAAACGAATCATTTGAATTTGATATGGCATTGGGTTCACAAAGTCAAATATTCACTGCAACAAAGATGTTCAACACAACAATTAATGCTCCTCTTACAGAAGGAAAGTTCCCATTATTCATAGACATGGTTGACTCCCCAAACGGAGCCATTGACAGAACAACAGAATCCGGCGTAATCTGGTTTATCGTTGATGGTTCAGAACCCGAAATTATTGAAATTTCCAAGCCTAGCCAAGGTATTGTAATTCCCGAGAGTAGTTTTTCAAATATCGAATTTGAATTTAGAATTAAGGAAACAAATGGTCTTGATGAAAGTTCTTTGAAGCTTAATTGGGCAATTTATCCAAAGGGCTCAGGCTTTGGTGCACAATCTCTTATCAGTGGTCAGGAATCAATTACAGTTTTAGGGGCGAGAAATTATGGGGAAAGCATACCATGCATTTCTAGTATAGATGTCGATTCTATTCTGGAATCTAAACAAAGAACCCGTGAACTGGACTTGAGAGTCTGGATTTCTGGATTTGATGAATCCGGCCGTGAGGTTAACAAGACATACAATGACCTCGACACTCCAAGAGGAATTTGGGCTCTAGAACAGAGAGTTGCTGATTTCGAATTGAGAGAAATCGAAGATCTTCCGAGTAGATTAAAGGTTGGAGATGTAGTAGATTTGGGGCTAGAAATTAGAAACACGGGGCAGGCAAACGGGAGTGCTGCTCTCATTATTGAATTGGTTGAGTCAGATGGAGCAAGAACGAGGATTCATGCTCAGAATATTCAGATTGACTCGAATTCAACCTTCGCTTGGGAAGGTACTTGGACGACAAATAGAGAGGGTACAATGTGGATTGAGTATCAAATTGTTGAACAGCTATCGATTCAATCTGATACAGTTAGAGTTGATTCTAGTGGAAATGGATTGTTTGGTGGGAACTCTGGATTTTCCCCTGTGATTTTTGTAATAATGATGGTAATAGTACTTGGTTTAACAGGTGTACTAATCTATCAAATACGGGATAATTAGAATGTGGAGGGTGTGGGGAGTAAGCCCCTTTCTGTTACCTTTCGGCGACTGCATTCAACTAAGCATCCTACCTGTTCCTGTGCGCACTACGTTAACGGAACTGTTTGGACTTGCTCCAATGGGGTTGCTCGTCTCATCGACCACAAGGAAGCCTCCATCTTTCGATATCATCATCAAACCCCTGCATCGTTCGTTTCTTCTCCAATACCAGACAGTCTCCCGTCTATCACTTCTGTGACCCATTCGTGCTGTGGAGAGGGGACTTTCCTCAGAGTCGAACTCTGTCAGCAGTCCT
>CEUM01013039.1_pt1 | contig 24582 bp, 22 predicted proteins | sample 356421 | NCBI WGS metagenome assembly CEUM01 (sample SAMEA2622716, study PRJEB7988) | marine metagenome | biome: marine biome (ENVO:00000447); feature: surface water layer (ENVO:00002042); material: "saline water (ENVO:00002010), including plankton (ENVO:xxxxxxxx)" | depth 5 m | reverse complement strand
TTAGATTTGTCAGGCACAGCATTAGGTTGGTTGCCCAAGGGGGCTGAGATCACCGGTGCTAACCTCAAAGAAGGAGACATCTTGATTGGGCTACCATCATCTGGAGTTCATTCAAATGGTTACTCTCTAGTCAGAAATGTAGTATCCCACTGTGGTGCAGATTGGACCGATGCTGCACCATTCCCAGTCGACGAGAGTAGAATCGAGAGATTTAGTGAAGGAGATGTAACCTTGGGAGAAATCTTCCTTAATCCGACTAGGATTTACTGCGATCCTGTTGTTGATTTGATTCAAGACGGCCCGTGCGCTTCCAGTGCCATTCATGCAATTTGTCACGTAACAGGTGGTGGACTTTCGAACCTACTTCGCCTTCACGATTCCTTGGGTTGGCACATTAGTGACCCTCTGCCGGTTCTGCCAGAATTTGATTGGATTCAAGAAAATGGGAATGTAAGGGACAAAGAAATGTATCGCACATTCAACATGGGTTGCGGGATGATTCTAGCCGTCGATTCGAGTGTTGCTCACACAGTATGTGACTGGCTAGCTGAAAGGATGGATGGATGCTCAATAATCGGCACAGTTGTCGATAATGGGCACAAGGTAACTCACTCAAATCCTGAAGTTGTATTCGAGCACTATTGAGGGACGAACATGCAACCGGAAGGCTGGCCTGGTCACATCTGGTTGGAAGGTAGAACCTCTGTTCACTTGAAAGACCATCAAACTAGACCTTCGCACATGCCTCGTGGCCCTGCTGCAAAAACCGGCGAAGGTTTTCTCAATCCGGCAATGGCGCCTGCCCGTACACGCTCAGTAATGCTTCTAGCGGATGCTTTGGAGAATCATTGGTTGGTTCCAGAAGGAAAGGATGTGAGAATCTTAGATGCTCTGTGTGCTACTGGAGTAAGACCTAGAAGATGGAGAAAAGAAGTTCCTGAGCAGTCAAGACTGCGAATAACTGCAAATGACCTCGATTCAGATGCATTACAATGGGGAAAGAAATCTCACGAAACCCACCCAATAGGGGATGGCATAAGTTGGATTCCCGAATTAAGCAGATTTGAGTCAAAACCTGCTGATACTGTAGAAGATGGAATCCAATGGACAAATGGTGATGCGAAGAAACTGATGACAGAAGCACCGTTTCAATGGATTGATTTGGACCCTTTCGGTTCCCCAGTTTCATTCCTTGACTCAGCAATACAATCCATATCTCGTGTCGGAGTCTTGGAGGTTACTGCGACAGATACTGCAGCTCTATGTGGTTCTGCAAAGACAAGCGCTGCTAGACGTTACGGCTCTACTGGAATTACGGACGCTTACATGCATGATGATGCCACTCGGATATTGTTAGGTGTAATCGCAAGAATTGCTGCAATGCATGACAAAGCAATGTATCCAATTCTGTCGTTGTTTGACGGACACCATGTAAGAGTGAGTGTACTACTGAAGCGCTCGAAAGAAGTTGCATCCGATTGGAATAAACATATTGGATATCGAATTAGATCTGAACCATATCACTTCGCTGACCAACCATCTGGAGAATTCTCAGGCCCGATGTGGACTGGTCCGATATTCGATGCTGATATTGCTGGAAGAATGACGATTGAAAGAGCAATTGAGTTGTGTGCAGGAAGGGAATACGACTATCCTGATGACTGGAGCGAGTTGGATATTGAACACTCGCAGAGGGAGATTGAGAGAAGTGTTAGACACATATCTGAATCGGCTGAACTACTTTCAGGCGACCATCTGCTTATTGCGGTTGATGGGTTGGGAATCGCCGCTGGTGTTGGGCAAATCCCATCGATGAAGAAACTCAAAGCAGGGCTCGAAGAAAGAGGGTTTAGAATGGCGAGGTGTCAAATGCCCGAGCCCATGTTTGCTACCGATGCTGATTGGAATACCGTTCTCGAAGTAACCCAATTAGCCGAATGATGGGTCGATTTCATCATCAGGTGCGGGCAGCATCGTTTGTGAGTTTTCGAATACCTCGCGCACACTATCCTCAATCTTTCTTGCATCCTCAAGAAGAGAGGAAAGAGGTATGTCAATTCCTGTTAAATCTGTAACAGCCTCAACCGCCAAAGCGGCTGCTCTTGCATCAGGATACATAGGGTTGCAATCAGCTAAAATCGCAGTAACATCTAGACCAAGGCGGTCTCCCTCTGCAATCAAATACCCTGCAATTCCAGCAACGATACCTTGTCTAACTGGTTCGATCCCTGATTTCTTCAATCTATCACGACCGTCCGGAGATGAACTTACTCCGTAAAGAGAATCGTCTCTGTCATCTATATTTTCACGAGCGACCCCGTCGATGACAATCAATTGGTCAAACCCGCCTTTCGTGAACCAATCAAGGACAGTGTTTGCGAATAGAACATCACGCTCTGGTCCGAATCTAACCTCTGCAGTGAATACGCCAACTCCATCTCCCTGGTACACTCTTACAGGGTGCTTGGGCACCTCATGATGGACTAGAGCCATAGCTGGGAACTCAGCGTTAAGTACGGTACCAAGTTGTTTCAACTTTAGCTGGCTAATCACGTGTGATGCAGCAATAACCCCAACCATTCCTACTGTTGAAAAACCGCAAATTGCAACGCCACTGGTAGTCGGGTCTGCGTCCTTATGCAACACCAAGTCGTAAGTTGCTTGACCCGCCATATGTGACCCTCCTATTCCCTCATTCAAAGGCATTACGAAATCATTCTACGTATTCGGACCAGTCCTCTTCACCGGGGTCTCTGAACCACCAAACTCCGATTTCATCTTCATACCATTCAGTACCGTGTTCATCAACAGTGATTCCTGAATCTTCGTCCGTGGATTCCTCGTTTTCTGAATCTGTTTCTTCTTCATACTGCTCTTCTTCGTACTCTTCGTATGCATCTTCTTCATCAAAATCTGCGATAACATCTGGCCTGTCCGGAGAATCATCAACAATCGTCTTGTCTTCAAACTCATCAAGTGCAACGCCTACAGGTAGTGGTTTGGAAACCCTGCCGGATTCTTCAACCTCTGGTTCGAAATCCAAATCATCTTCTTCCCAATCTTCCAGATCGCTATTTCTAATGCGCAATACAATGAATACCACTAATCCGATAACTGCGAGTCCAATCACTCCACCTGCAATCAGCATTGTATTTCCAGAGGAAGAATCTTCGGTGGCAATCTTAGTTTGATTGGTATTGTTGTCTCCCGTAGGAGGAGGAACCACTGGGTCGTCTTCCTTCAATGTCCACTGAATATCGAATGTCAATGGCTTATCTCCAGGGCTAGTATAGTCACTGGGCCCTTGCCTTAGGTCGATTTGTATCAAACCACTTGTAAGGCCGTTTTCGGACAGGTTCTGAAGAATATCAACTCTAATCTCAATCGTTTTTGTTTCAGAATCATCTAAGCTAAATTCACTCTGGCCCGCTGTGGGTTCAAACAGAATAAATGTGTCCCACTGAGACCAACCATCGGCTTCCAGAGAGACATCAATTGTGTAATTATTTGGATTGAATATTGCACATTCTAAATCTTGGTCAATAGAGGGGTCAATCACAACAGTTCCGCAATCTAAAGTAACATCCAACATTACTTCAGGGGCCCAAGGTGTTTCAGTTTCGTTTTCTTCCGTATTGTTCTCTTCAACATCTGTTCCGTACAAGACCAATGGTACCTCTAAGGAATTGGTGCCTGTATCGATCCATGAGGGGTTTGTCAGATTGATGAACAGCATACCTGGTTCTGAGAAAGTCACAATGAATTGCTTGAATCCATTACTAATTACTTCGGTTCCTGAACTCGAATTCAATGTTGTGTTATTGTATGCTGTCCAAGTAAATGTGGCTCCCTCAAGCAAAGCTTGTTGCTCGGGATGAATAGCAGTCAAATCAACTCTAACGCTGGTTTCATTCTCCCAATCAAGCTCATAAACAGGTTCTGCCGATGTGAGGCTTGCACCTATTGTAACCGTTGTAGATGATGATGTTGATGCTGATGCAATAGGCCTGTTTTGCTCATCTCCTGCATCCCCGCTGTAGTTAGCCCAGAAAGTCACTACTCCGCTGATGTCGCTAGCGAAAGATACTAGTTCTGAGAAATCACTCAAATTAATTGAATTCCAATCATTTCCAATCGGATATGAACCACTAGAGGTTTGCATCGAAATCAAAATTGTTCCATTCGGAATCATTTGGATGCCGTCTACCTCAGCAGAAATGTCCAGACTGAAAGGAGCGCCTATCGAGGTTTGAGGGCTAACGACCAGTTGCAGATTTACCGCCGAAGGATCATCGTTTCTAGGGTAAGCAGGGCCCACCGAGGTCACCGCTGTAGTTTTGTTTCCATACTGGTCTACAGCAACTACTGCTGCCCAATATTCCTGTCCATCCGTAAGGTTCGATAGAACTGTGGAATTAAGAGATGATGATATGTTCATCAATGGATTTAACCCTGATATGCTGCTGAATTGCGAAGTTTCAAGATACACTTCATAATTAGTAAAATCATCCTGTGAGTGATTCCAAGATAATTCCAATACTCCTCCTAAATCTGATGCAACATCATTCAGCACCACACCTGTAATAGCTGCAGGAGGCGAAGGATATGGTACTGTAACTTGTAAGATATTAGATAGATTTGAAGCGATTCCAAAGGTATGAACTGAGCGCACCAAGTACCAATACGTAGAACCAACAGAGACATTGGAATCTATTGTTTGATTATCCCTAGTTGAATTGTACACATCGGTTAAATCGACTGTAGCGCTAGCAGACTCCAATCTAAATATCTCAAACTCAACAAAATCTGCTCCGAAATCAACCAAGTCGTTCCAAGCAAGTGAAATTTGTTCAGATGTGGCCTCTAGTAAAATCATAGTTGGAGTGATTGGCAAAGACAAATTCGGTGCTCCTTGGACATAGTTTGCTGCAATGTTAGTCAAAGATATTGTACCCGATTTCGTCGAGTTAACTGGTATACTAACTGTATAATTTCCAGTTCCCGCAGTCATTCCTTGGTTGAGTACATTAGTCAGATTTCCAGACGCATGTGGATTGGGACTCACATAAAATGTGCAGTCATATCCAATATCCATGTCTGTGAAATTGAAATCTCCATCCCCTGTTGAATATACATTCATGGAATAATTAACCATAGAAATGCCATACGCATCAACCGTAGATGGTTCGTTTGGAACCACTATTGCCAAATCATCCTTGATTCCGTTCATGTCGTCAATCATAGACAAAGGATGCAAACCGTTAGACGAATCGCCCGCATATCCTGTTCTACTCATTTCCACATTTCCGTCTCCGTCAGCATCTAACTCGATAGTGTGCCAACCTCCGATGAATACTCCAAGAGAAGATTCTCCCGCGGAAACAACATGCTCTAGAACTCCATCGCCGTCAAAGTCCATTGTCATAATAGAGGTAGGGATTGACCAAGGTTGTAATTCCAAAGTTGATACACCACTAATATTGGTTGAATTAATTGTTCTAAGGGTAATACTGCCCTCTACGGTAGAAGCATTCCCATCGGAAAGTCCTGGATTCGGATTCATCAAATCCAAGTCTCCGTCGCTATCAAAGTCGACGATAGTGGAATTTAGCAAATCGATTTGGCCTTGGAAAGAGGTCAAATCCCATTTGCTTCCATCATTAATTCTGAAAGCATATCCTTGGTCATTAAGACCGATGACATCTATATCTCCGTCTCCATCGAGGTCGGTCAGCATCTCGCTCATCATAATGTCGTCAAACTTCGTAATCGGGCCCCCCCATAAGCCATTGAAATCTTGCCACAGAGTCCAGTGCCCGGTCTGGTCCTTAATCAGGACAGAGATGTTTCCTGTTCCGAAAAAGTCGCCGACATATAGTGATGTCAAACCTGCAGGCATTCCTGCTGAGCCATTCATTTCGATTGACTGGTTAGCAACATAAATCAAGCCAGTAGAATTATTCCAAGATTGCTGCGATAGTAATCCGCCCGAGCTTATGGAAATGATTTCTGCGACGCCGTCCGAATCAATATCTCCTAATTCTGCGCCAATTAGGCCATTGTTCACTGTGTGATTTTGAACAGGATCGTATGACGAACCGTTTGCCATGTGAATACATGCCATGCCGGAGTTTTGGGAAAATGCTACAATATCGTCGTCTCCATCTCCATTGATATCTCCCACAGAAATTGAAGAAGCATTGTCACAGGTTTGTACTGGACTAGAAGTGGTAATTCCTCCGGTTGCGGTCCAGTCAGCCCACACTATTGAAGTGGAAAAATTTGATTGGATGCTTGAAAGGAAAACCGGTTCTGGATTTCCATCATTATCGTGGTCAGATTCGATAACTTGCTGATGTCCTCCTATTGCATAGAAACCACCGCCTGCTTGTGGGGAGAAACTGACATTCAGGTTTGAAGACTGAATCGTCGCAGAGGAGGGGAACATTACACCTGGTCCAGATGATGTCCCAGCACCGACGCTAGAAACATACCAATCGTTTCCATTGTAGAAATGATTCTGATGGCCAATGTCTCCATACCCTGTACCGGTGAATTCCCACTCAAAGGTTCCGTCTTCATCAATATCAATCCAAACCTGACCTGGGCTAGCTTCGCTTTCATCGACACTAATCTGGAATCCGGCTGTTGTGAATGTCACGTTCCTAGGGACATCTACAGACGCAGATGTATTGGCAATTCCACCTTGCAGTGTTACATCCACGGTTGCAACACCTCCGCTGAATGTATTGATAGTTGTTGACTCGCCGGAAGCGGTAACAAGTCCGATTGGAATACATGAACCAATCAACAAAAGCATAACCAAAACAGGGGAAAGGCGTCGCATGTTAGCACCCGAGAGTCTGAATGAGTAGCCCCCCCTTCAAGTGCCTTATCCTAAATTGTTGATTCATAATATCAATTTACCCGATATTTTCATATTACCGGCGTGTTATTTATCTAGGTCGATTAAATAACACAAATTGTTGGGCCAAACAGGCCTTTAATACGAACATTCGCCCAGCCACTGTCGCATTCAACTCGTGAAAACGAACTGGTGTGGTAGCTAACTACGGGTGCAAGGTTGGGCAAATGGAGGGCAAAAAATGAATGACGAGGCGAGAGTATTAATCAGAGCTGGCGATGTTGAAATCGATATATCCGGTGCGCAAACAAGCGTTCACGAACGCCTAACTAGAGTGAAGGAAGATGACACGTGGTCAATCGCATTATCCCGAATCCGAAACGCTAGGGAAAGAGCGATTGAGGCAGCTGTTGAAGCCGCAAGAGAGGCAGGGCTTCCAGAGCGTGGCTCCGCATTCCGTGCTCTAATTGAAAACTGCAATCTTATCCGTAAGCCTGACCAAGTACTAGGGGCGATCCAATATCTTCGCGACGTGGAAGGTGTCAACGACAGCCCTCCTAGAGTCATCGACCAAATATTCGAGGACGCAGGGCTAGAGCCTCCCGGTAACCTCTCACTCTATCTTAACAGATTGCGCGAGCGTGGGTTCTTGGTTACTCCACCTTCTGCTAAAGAGAAAAACCGCTATGCAATTTTGACTCCTGAAGGTAGAGCGCATTTAGACAAGCGCAGCCGATATTGAGGTGTTAAAATGGTAATGTCGGGCAGCAGTACCGACAATGAAGAAGAGCCACTGGATTGGTCCTTTCAAAATCATGCGGGTGAATTACTCAGAAGAGGTAATCATCCTCGTTCGAACTTCAGAAGATGCATCCTGGATAATGCAGATTTAACAGAAGGTAACTTTGTTGAATCTGACTTCCGTCGTGCTTCAATGGTTGAAGTCGATTTGATGAAATCTGCTTTTGACAATTGTGACTTCCGTGGAGCTGATTTGCGAAAAGCGCGGCTTAATCTTTCAAACTTCAGGAACTGCTCCTTCGAAGGGGCAGATATCAGAGGCATTCGTGGAAGATATGCAATCTGGCAAGGAACCGATTGGTGGAACGCCAAGTTAGATGATGACCTTGCTAAGGTTTTGGCTAAGAAGTGGCCCAAGCCCGAGGATGCTTGAAGAAGTATGGCCCTCACGCAAGTTCATGGCAGTTAAGCTAACTCGGCGCGTTGACTTTCCAATGCTAGACATGGCAGGCATCGCCTTCTATCCGAGAATTTTCGACCTAGCCCACCGCTTCTTTGAGGAAGCATGGGAGGTTATGTGTGGAACCGATTACCCTCACATCCTTCAAGAAATGCAAATTGGTTTCCCAGTGGTCGACGTAAAGTCAGAGTTTCATTCCCCATTTAGATATGGAGATACAATACATGCAACAATCTGGATTTCGAAAGTCGGAGTTAAGTCGTGTACTTGGCAGTATAGATTTCACAATCAAAATCAAGATTTATTGTGGTCTAGTGAACAAGTCACTGTTTGTGTTAGTATGAAAAACATGGAATCATTACCAATACCGCCTGAGTTGCGGACAGGCTTGGAGGGATGTAAAGGTGAATGATGACGTTTCGATTAGAATGAAGGACGATGATGGGCTGGCCCCACCTGCGTCATTATTTGCACCCAGGCCTGACAAGAAGGGCCCAAAAACAATCGCAATACTTCTCATAATGGGCTCAATTTTGATGCTACTAGTCGGATGGGGAGATGTTCAAAACTCAATGGCCGATGATTTCCCTAATGCCGATTTAGATGCCATCCTAGAGAATTATCAGAATCAAGAAATCAACATCACTGAAGAAGAATATCAAGAATATCACGATGAGGTGCGAGACGATGGTGCATACTCGGTTCGTGGATACTCATTACTAATCGGAGGAGTATTGGTTCTATCAGGAGGATTCCTTCTTTTCAGGCTCAACATGCTTGGAGTAAAGTTGTCACTCGCAGGTTCATCGATTGGACTCCTAGGAGGTTTTGGAGGAACTTGGATGATGGTTCAAGTTTCAGATAAAATGCTCCCTAAAGAGGTGACTACCATTACTGAACTAATGTCGTACCTGTGCGGAGTTTGTATGCTAATGTGTGTTGCATTGGCATTTTTGCCGCTACTAAATGCATCTGCCAGAGCTGCACTAAACGAAAGTGTTACTCTAGTCAATGAAGAAGAGTAATGGCGGCCCCACCGCTACTTGAGTGCCATCACGAAAGTCCGTGGGCCAAGACTGATTGCGTTGATTGGCGGCCCCACCGCGATTCGAACACGGGTTCGTGGCTCCGCAAGCCACTGTGATATCCAGGCTACACTATGGGGCCAGTGCAAACTCGGCGACCTGCCTTCCCCATTTAAGCGCGACGGGCGCTTCAAACGCGCCACTCAAATTGAAGCCAATCCTTCTCTTTCGCAATTGTCTTCAGACGGCCTTCTGCATTTACTGCAACCGGATTTCCGGTTATTGACATGAAAAAAGAGTCCGCATGTGTGTTACCATAACCCCAACAATCAGACAAGTCGTGGCCTAGGTTTGCAGCATCTGATTCTACAATAGGAACCTTGCCCTTTCTTCTAGGAACACTCCAACCTCTCTCAGAGCCACTCATGATTCCTGTCATCTTTTCCGGGCCACAGCCATAGACCGCATCCATTCCAAGATAGTCAGACATTGCTTGCGCCATTGGCATTACAGTGGCGGTAACTAGAACTAAACGATGCCCTAATTCGCGATGCCATTCTAATCTCTGAAGTGCCTCATCGCTAACTCTCTTCGACAGCTTAGTCTCGACTATTTCAGCAGAATATTTGCGCAGGGTTTCCCAATTGCATAGTGCCAAATGGCCACGATTTCTTGCAGCATCGTAAATGGATCTGCCTCGTAACAAATTGCCTATGAATCCTAGACTCCACATGGTTGTACCCAGAGGAATTCGCCACGGGCGGCGTCGAGCAAGCATTGCTGTGAGGGTTTTTTCGCTAGATGCATCCAACAGGGTGCCATCCAAATCGAAGTATGCTGTAACCCCAGCCATGATGTAGTGGCAGAGAAGGTTGCCCTTCACACTGTCGCTTATTCACTATCATCAGGACCGTATACTCGGCGACCTGCCACATGGTCCTGCCACCATATTAGATGCGTTTTCAGATGTCTGGGAATAAAAAAGCCAACCTTCCTTGGAGTGAGGCCATGATTTTTCAGTTTCTTATCGTGAGTTAAATGCGCCACAATTGTTTGTGCGCTGCAGCCAGGATTTGCAAAAACAAAGCGCCTTATTTCATCCTTGAGCCGTTGCAGTCTTGCCTTCTTTTGAGTTCCTTTACCTATTGTTGGTGGTGACATAAGCCGAAAATCATGGTCAACCCATATCAAAGACTAGGTTGAATACCCATTAGTCCCGGGTAATGCGAGAGATTTTGAATCCCCGACCTCTCGCATGCATTGGTCAACATGGTAGATTCCGTTGAAATCAAGCGCGTAGGTATTCGCGATTACTTATCCATAGACGTTGAAGTATGGATGAATCACCCTGATGATATGGATTTCAAACCACGAACCCACCTCAGTGGAAATCGTTTTTCGATTTCCTCAGCTAGCAACGGAAGAGAGATGGCCAGTATCGAGCTTGATGATGAGCAAATGGAGGCGGCTGAAAGAGACCGCCAAGTTGAACTTCGAGTCAAATTTGGAGTCCACGGAATGCACGGCAGACTCAATCACATTCATCCAATCATTGCTGATGGAAAAGCGAAGAAACTTGCTAACGCAAATTGGAAAACTGTACAGCCGATTCAGTTTAATTAACTCAATCGTAAGCGACTTCGGTCAATATAGGAGTTAACACCGTAATCACGATTGTAAGTGTCCAATCGTTACCTGCATCAGGGTCTGGTGCTCCAGGAATAATTGAGTCTGGGTCTGCATTTTGAGCAACCACTGTCCACACCCACTCACCTTGACCAAATCTTGCGCCTGGTTCGTTTAGGAGGCTTCTCATGAGTTCTTCCTCACTATCAGCATCATAAACTCCCTCTTCTGCAGAAGGATTCAATTTACTAGCATTTAACTCGGCCATTGTAGACTCGTTTCTAGTAATGTTTCCAGGGCTGGTTTGTGCACTTTTTCTGTGACCATCATCGACAATATTGAGTGATAAAGTGAAATTGTCGGGCGGGAATACAAGGTCTTGATCTAATTCTAGTACAGCGTCGTATGCCATGATTCTAACATCTAACCCTGGAGTCATGTTATCGCTCCAAGAATCGCCTTGTGCTAGATATTCATCATAGGTCCATTCCAATGTGTTCTGTATCCATGACACCTTGAATCTACGTGGCTGTATTTCGATTGTGAATTGCTCAGAAACTACGCCACCTACTCCATCATCGACAGTCAGTGCGCCCATGATTGTGCCACTGCTTTCAGTTGGGAGATACACTATATCTTCAGTCGAATCGACGTCGTTTCTGGTATCTCCATCTCCATCACTATCTTCCAAGTAATTCAAATCCCACATGAATTTCATTGGTCCGCCCTCTGGGTCGACTGTGTTGGATGCATCAAGTAGGATTATGTCGCCACTGCGAACAACTTCAGGAATTGATAGATTGATTTGTGGAGCTCCATTTACTCTAACTAGTACAGTTGTCGAATCGGTTCCGCCTTGATCATTAGTCACGGTTAACCTGACATTGAACTGTCCCGATTTCAAGAACTGGTGTGAAGTAAATCCAGTAATGGTGGTCGCTTCTGTACCATCGCCAAAATCCCAGTTATATTCTGTAATTACTCCTTCAATAGCATCCGATGCTCTAGCATCGAAAGTCACTTCCTCACCTTGCTGAATTTCAGTAGGTGTTGCCGTAAGTGCTGCTCTAGGCTCTACAGTAGACTCAAGGACGCCTGTGCAACCTGTAAGGAGTTGAACCAACAAAAGGGCCCCGATAAATAACGGCCGTTTGCGGTTCATAACTTCCGCTAAAGCGCTTATTATCTAACCCTGTCCCTTCAATGGGCTAAATTAGTCTGATTCGAAATCTATCTCTGAAGGCAGGTCGCCGATGATTTCAGCCCCTTCCAACATATCATCAAACTCGGTTTCTTCTACCGTATTCAATTCATAATTTGATTCCATTTCATCATCGAGTAGGTCGCTAACCTCAACAAACCCCGAATCATATTCTGGTGTTGCTTCAACGACCTCCGATTCGGTTAACTGAACCTCTTCGGACTCAAGTGCAGACAAGGTTTCATCGAGTAATTCTTCCTTATCTAATTCCGGTAAATCAACCGGCTCATGAACAACTTCTTCGGTCTCTTCGGACTTCTTCCAAAACCAATCCCGGATACCCATGAATACCGTTGGCGGGATAATGAAAATAGAAATTGTGTAGTGATGTTCATTTGGCTCGGCTTCCAGCCCCCCTCATGGTCGATGTCTTGGAGGGGCACAGGGTTCTGGCATTTGACCTCGAAACAACTGGGATTTCTACTAATAATGACAGAATTGTACAGGTTGCATTAATTGGGGCAGATGCGGATGGAAATCCGATACATCACGACATACTAGTCAATCCACAAAGGCCCATTCCCCGTGATGCTTCAAGAGTTCACGGAATTTATGACCAAGATGTTCGCAGTAAGCCTGTCTTCAAAGAATGTGCCAACGAGTTGGCGGAATTGATGGAAGGGGCTGTAATAGTCGGCCATAATGCTAGGAAATTCGACATGCCACTTCTACAGAATGAGTTCTACAGATGTGGTATTTCTCCACCTAAGCCATTGGTTGTTCTAGACACATTGGAGGCAGTTAGGAGGTTGAAGATTCCAAGGCCACACAATCTTGGGGCACAATGTGCTAGGCACGGTATTGATTTGTCAAATGCTCACGATGCTGCTGCTGATGCTGCTGCTTGCTTGTTACTACTGTGGAAAGTAATGAGAGACCACCCCTCTAGTTTCAGACGCTCACTGCAAGAAATTGAGGAATGGCTGATTAGTGGAGAAGTTCGCAAAGATGAAAGTGAATTAGGAAGGGCGTTAACCGACCTTGAATCGTTAGATAAAAATGGAAGAATTAGAATTGACGAAGGCGCGTATATTGTGGCGTTTGGAAGACATCGCGGCAAAGACTTGCAAAGTATAGAGAGAGAAGATCCCCGGTATGTGGACTGGTTGATTTCGGCGAATGGAATAGAAGATGATGCAGCCAGGGAGATTTTGAGTGAACTAGTTTCAAGCATCAGGAATGGGTGACCAAGCCAACACATCACACCAGTGTCCAACTCTCCATGTATCTCTATTTGTCATCGCACTCCCAATGAAAATCGGTCCTTGGTGCCCTGTTGCAAGAAGCTCTTGCAACGCTTCCTTGCCTCGCCCATCGAAGTTGACTGGAACCTGTATTCCCGTAGGCATAGCTCTTCCTTCAGCATTTGCAGGTTCACAAATTTCGGCGACTCCAGAGCCGTTTATATCGTCATAGTGATGTAATAGTATGACAGAGTCTGAGAAGTCCTCGGTTCCCAATGTTCCATTCTCTAAACGCCAATTCCACCAATGAGGGCACCATGCTTTCCAATCACAAAAGCCTCCACAAGAAGACTGCCCAGGAGTGGCTTCTAGCGGTGCCTCGCTAGGTTGTGTTTCCTCCCACGCTTTGAGAGCATCTTCCATTACCGAATCTCCTGTTGCGGTATATCTGGTTGCATTTTCAGTGTACCAACCTTCTGTTTTTACTGGCGGTGCATTTGGATTATTCGAGAGAAGGATATCTCTGTAAAGCAATAATTGTCGCTGAACTTCCGGTTTTAATTTCTCATTTGGAGCACGCCCTGTTTTGAGGTCTGCTACAACCCAACCTTGCAACTCTCCATTCGAGTCGACATCTGCAAAAAGCATGTCTAGCCTGCCCATCAATCGATTATCACTGGTTCTCAATTCGCCTTCAACCGCTATTACTCTTGACAATAAATTCCTCCAAATTCCAACGGTCGTTTTCAGAGGAGTTACTCCAATAGCACCAACGAATTCGAGAAGCATCTTGATTGCCCCTCTTTGCATTCTCTTCGCTTTATCCCATTCTTTTTCTTTCCACATCGGTCTTCTTGGAGTTGCAAAGAAAATCTCTTTTTCTTCCTCCCATCTTTGTTTCAAAAATTTCTCAGCCATTTCTGGTAACCAATGTGTTTCGCTTGAATCCCGACCGGATAAATTCACTTGAAGGAGGTCCTCAATTGAAGCATGTACTGCCGTTCCTAGACTTGCCGCCATTCCTGCTTTTCTTGGCAGCCTTTGCCTACTTAGCCAGTACATACGAGGGCATGTTTCGTATCTATTCCATGCGGATGGAGAAAGTGTGTGTACTCTTCCCTCGCCCATAAACAGTCTTGAGTGCTTCAACTTCAAATTGCTTGGGGTTGCTTTGAGCAATTTAGGGGGCGAGATTATACACAAGGAGGTATGTCCTCAATTCATGGAAGGAGCAAAAGTATGGCTCGACAAGAGTATCGATATCGAAGATGCACTAGTAGTGTGCTGTTTTCCTAGCGTTGGAATGGTTTCTAGTGTAGTTGCGCACTTTTTGATCGATCACTTGAATCTAGAATTCGTCGGTGGTGTTGCGCATCCAAAACTTCCAGCGATTTGCTTAGTCCAAGACGGCGTCCCCCTGCCTCCAATTCGAGCGTATGCTGGTGAGCCTATTTGCAAGCTGGAAGGAGTTTGTGATAAGGTACTTCTATTGATGAGTGAATTGATTGTCCCTGACCCACTGGTTCACGAAATCGTTAGCTCGCTATTCGAGTGGTCAAAGGAACAAAATGCTGCAATGGGGATTCTAATCGATGCTTTCGCTATGAAAGGAATGAAGGGCGGATTGAACGGAAATGAGCCGTTAGTTGAATACGAAGACACAGAAGATGTTGATGTTCTAGGAGTTGCAGCTACACCGAAGATGGCTGAAATTCTACAAGGAATGGACATCAAATTACTAGAACAAGGAGTCATCAAAGGAATGACTGGAGCGATGCTGAGTGAAGGTTCCAGCCGAAAGAGAAACATCATGAGTATCATGGTTGAAGCCGACCCAAGGTTCCCAGACGCTAGGGCTGCTGCAGTAATTATTGAGCATTTGAACAAGATGTTGCCTGTTGCTGATTTGGACCATGAGCCTCTACTTGCTGAAGCACAGCAATTAGAGGATCAAATTAGAAGCATGATGGAAGGGGCAGATTCAGAACCTTCTGCATCCTCAGCCTCTATGCTCTACGGCTGATTTGCCAACAATAGCAACACCGATAATTAGCAGTACAATGCTTGCCCAGGTTGGGAATAGCATGACTGTTTCCTTAGGGAAAAATAGCAGCAGAGTCTCTCCACGTGAATACTCTCCACCCATGCCTGCAGTTGCAAGCATCAGAGCAACTGAGATCATGCCAATACTAGAATGGCGGACATCGACTTCTCCTCCCCACTTTCTTCGCAGAAGAATGCCTACTGCTAGACCTGCAGAGGCCATAGATAGCAGGAGTTTGTTGGCCAGAATTGGATTTTCAATTCCTTCACTAGGAATTGCGTTCACTCCGCTAACAATTGCAAATGGAGTTGCTATCAATCCGCCTAGAAGAGCCCAATGCGCAACCGATTCTCTTGATAGTGGACCTTTCTTAATTGCACAAAGTAAGAATGCAACTCCTGCTAATGCAAACATTCCGATGGTAAGTTCGGTAGAAATTACGTGAAATGTACCAGCGGAAATCATTGGTGACCACCTCTCACTAGATTGTCAAGGTGTTCTTGTCCATAGTACTCCCATTGTTCCATAGTCCAACCCTCGGGAAGGCCTTGTTCAGGGATTGGAGGTCCTGAGGAAGGTAACTCTACCATTGCAGGAGATGTATTCTGGATTCTACCAAATTGTGATGCTTCATCTGCTGTATTGTCGTACTTGCTTGGCTCGATTTCCTCATCCTTTGACCTCTTTAGTACAACCAATCCAATACCTAAAACAAATAGTGCGAACCCTTGGAGATATAGTGCGAATTCGTCAACTTCCCAACCGGGTTCTTGTGCAGTTATTCTGAACCATGGCGACTGTTGTGTAGGCCCTTCGCCCTCCATTATTACTCTCCACTCAACTGCACCAGGGTTTACTGCTGCAGGTATTGTGAATTTGTTATCAACAACTGGAATCGTGATTACCTCGCCACCATTTTTTAGCTCTACAGTTGCTGAATCTGTATATAGTGTCTGTAATGTAATCTCTGTCTCTTCTCCAATCAGCCTAGTATTCACAGGCTCCCACTCGGGTGCTAATCGTGGAAGGTTCTCCGGCACCTCACTAACTACAACCTGCTTGGCATCGGAGATACCGGCCATTGCTACACCGCCATCAGGAGAGCCGTGTTGTACTGCGAGGTATAATTCGTATACTCCGGGGCTAGAGGGGGCACGTAATGTCCATGTTCGGTCAACAATGCTATTTATCGAAAATGAATCGATAATCTCAACATAATTGTTAGTGCCTCCATTGGGGTCTGTAACAACTTCCCATCCATCATTTGCAGGCAAATCTTTCGCACCATCTTCATTGACCAACAATGTCATTCCAACCATATTATTCGAACTGACTTCTGCGAAACTAATCGTGGTTTCAATCTCCATTAGCAGCCCTGCATAGACTTCATCGGGGTATTGAATATCTAACTCAGCATCAGATATGCCGTTCGTTGAAGACGATCCATGGCAAGAGCCTGCACAGTCCCTTGAGCGCACTGAATCTCCTTTGCCGCCTGGGTTTGCAGTAGAAATTGTTGTTGAAAGAATCATCAATAACAATACTACAGCTACCTTGAATCTCATTCAATCCCTCCTAGGAAGGAACGAAACCACTACACCAATTAATCCCACTAACAGCAGAATAATGCTGAAAACTAGTCCTGCAGTATCACTCGGACCGGGTGCTTCTGGAACTAAGCTAGTGGACAACTCTACTGAATAAGTTGACCCCGCACTATCGTCTTGAATCGTCTGACCGTCAATAACTGGCAACACGCTGTAGACATGTTGGCCTTCCATAGTTGGCGAGTGGCGATATTTCAGTTCAGAAGTAGTATCAATGACTTGTCCGTTATGAACTACTGCCCATTCCTCGGAATCTCCTTCCCAAGTGATTACTACGTCACTACCATCCAATGTGACCCGTGTATTCATTGCCATAGGTGCCTGTGTTCCAATGAAAGTCTGAGAGTAAACATCGTCAGCACCTAAATCATCGATGACTTTCACTTGCAGATTTAGTTGCTGTGTCATGATTGTAGTGAAGGACATACCGTTATGCATAACAGTGCCATCAATACTCCATATAGCATTCACAACTGCTCCGTCAATATCGGAAGAACTCGTTGCTGAGAAGGTTACCATAGCTCCTTGAATTAGTGATTCAGGAGCGGTGATACTAGCGGTAGGTTCTGTATTTGAAATCGTGAAATCAATCACCAAAACCGGCCCATCGTCTTGTCCATCATTTGGAGTAATCATAGCCGTCCATATGTCACCAGCGCCCAATTTATTCTCGGAAATTGTGCTTCCATTCTCGTCGGTCATGAAACCGTTTCTCATCCATTGCCATGAAGTTGTAACAGTATCACCATTGGCATCATCTGATTGAATTGTAGGGCTTAGTGGAACCAATGCACTTTGAGACAATGGGCCCTCGTAGGAAAGAGTTGGTAGCGAGTTGACAATTTGAACGGTATCACTCAAGGTATTGGAATACTCCATTTCGTCGTCGTAAACGGATAGAGTTAGAGTCAAAATGTCTCCATTTAACTCCCAAGTTTCAGATGTATCAAGATTGTCTCCATCTATGTCTGATGCATCGTAAGAATAGGTTGCCTCTGATTCGAAGAATACGGTTTCTTGATCGATTGTCAACTCATTCAGTACCGGTGCTGTGTTTTGGATAATGACTGCACTACTCTCCATCCAATCTGAATAAACGACCCCGTCAGTTACTCTGCATCTAACGGTCCAAGATTCGCCCTTTTCAGTGTAGAATGAAGGAAGTGTTGCTGATGAAATAGCACCATTAGTTCCGGGCCAATCCCATTCATAGGTCAAAGCATCGTTATCTGCATCTGTTGCTTGGGCCGTTGCTTGTAAATCATCTGTTGTAGTGAACGGCCCTCCAGAGATAGATACGCTTACCATTGTAGGCGGTGTATTATCGCTACCAATTGTGATATCTTGTGTTGTAAACCAGTCGCTGTCTACCTCTCCGTCATTGACTTTGATCTTGGCATACCAAACATCTCCATCTCGAATCGCAACTGAAGGAATTGTTGTATCTCCGTCAAATGCTGAAACCTTGGAGCCATCTACATACCATTCAGTATCGCTGACTGTTACAACATCATTATCCGCATCTGAAGATAGATGAATCAGTGTTAAATCATCTGATTCCAATGCATCTGTTGGAGTAATTTCTGCAGAATTAACTAAAGGAATTGAGTTCACAACTAGCAGATTGGAAGAGTGAACAGGGCTTCCGTCGTCAGTACCATCGCTTGGGGTTACCGTGACATTCCATGACTCGCCCTTGGCAGTCAGGGATGATGGGACTGTCATTTGGTCGTTCCTTGAAGACTCCAAAACTCCATCCTTGTACCATCGTATCATTGTTCCTGATTCTGAATCGCCATCTGAATCTTGGAAAGTATATGTCAATGTCAGAGTATCAGTAGTTACAGGATTTGTTGGAGACAATTGAACATTGGTTACCGATGGAGGATTATTTGGCGCAGGTCCCGATTCTGGTACAGTAATTGTTGTAGTCCCCCATGCATCTCCGTTATTCCCACTTGCACCGTTTGCTGTCATTGCAGCGAGATTGAATTGAGCTGTTCCAGATCCCGACGAGGGTGCTGTCCAATCGACACTCCAACTCCTGTAACTGCTAGTGGTGTGAGTGGCACTATTTTGTGCGCTGTTAACTTTAACAGTCATGGTTGAGAGTCCTCCGGTTGATAGAGTTCCTTTGTTGACATCTAGGCTAAAACCACCAGCGCTACCGGAAACCCCTCCGCTAACTGAGATGGAGAGTGTGTATGTTGAACCCGGAGTGTATGACGAAGGTTGACCCGTCATAGAGGCTGTTGCACTACCACCATAGTGGCACCCGCATCCAGTACCACTAGAGAATTTCCCCCCGCTATTTCCCAGAGAAGTAGGTACTAGTGATACTAACATCAAGGTAATAATCAGTATAGAGATACTCTTCAAGCGCATGCTTTTGCTAAATTTGTGGCCTTTTTAGTTTCATGTGTTTGCCGTCAGAACTCGAACAGGGTCTTGGGACCCTTTCTTGGTTCTGAAATCTGCGAAAACAATTTTTCTTCGCTCCAGACCTCAACGCCGAGAGATTCTGCTTTTGCTAATTTGCTACCTGCTTTCTCTCCTGCAACCAATACGCTAAGATTTCCACTTACACTACCTACAACTTTACCACCCGCGTTCTTGATTGCAAGTGCAATTTCCTTCCTTGGACGGGACAGTGATCCTGTTATGCAGAATGATTTACCATCGAAAACCCCGCTAGCAGACTCTGCTTCATCGGTTATGGTGATTATTTCTGAAAGTTCGTTGATTAAATCGCGACGCTTGGAAATGCCGTCCCTGAATATTGTTGAAACCTTCTCACCAATTCCATCGATGGTGGTTAGTTCTTCGATTTCTCCCTCATCGACCCAATGCAGTAATTTTTCAATTGACGTGAAATGCTGAGAAATTGTTGTTGCTACTTCCGGACCTATCCTTTCTATTCCTAAGGCGTGAAGGAATTTTGCAAGATTAAGGGTTCTTGTTCTCGCAAGTTCATCCAGAACATTATACGCACTTTTGTCGCCCATCCTTTCTAGATTTGATATCTGAGAATGGTTCAAGCGATACAAATCAGCTATTGATTCTACTAAGCCATTATCTAGTAAGGCTTCAATCAATTTTTCACCGATACCGTCCATCTCCAAAGTTCTACACCAATAGGTCAGAGCCCTCGCTGTTCTTGCATCGCATTCTAGAGCAATACAACGCAAAAAGGCACCTTCCATAACCAGATCTCTACTACAAGCTGGGCATTCATTTGGAATCTCAATGTCTTGGAATGTTAAATCGGCACTGAACTGAGTGCCGTCCGCGTGGAACCTTCCCTCCAAATCTGCCTGTGATGCTTGACCTAAGTTCTCAATGATTTTCGGAATAACGTCTCCTCTTCGAGTAATTTTGACTTTGTCACCAACCTTGATTCCTAGCCGCCCTACTTCGCCGACATTATGCAGTGTGACGTTTTCAACAGTAACTCCGCCAACCATTTGTGGTGCAATCCTTGCAACAGGGGTTACTGCTCCTGTTCTACCGGTTTGCCAATCAACACCAAGTAAGACAGAAATTGCTTCCTGTGAAGGGAATTTCCATGCTAGGGCCCACCTAGGATGGTGGGCTGTCATGCCTAGATTTTCTCGCTGTTCTAAGTCATCTAATTTGAAAACTATACCATCGATTTCAAATTCATAAGACGGGCGCTTAGCACTCCATTTAGTAGTATACTCAATCATTTCTTTTTGTGGAGTCTCTGAATCAAAAATTTCCCAAGGAGCTGGTTCTATTCCTGCTTCTTGCAACCAAGATAGCAGTTCACTATCATTCACAGCTTCAGGACTTTGATTTGGGAATTTCACATCGTATGCACAGAACACTAAGTCTGATGCATCTGCCTTACCATCACCATGCTTTTGTCTGAGGGCGCCAGAACATAGATTGCGAGGGTTTGGAGAAACGTCTCGATATTTTTCTTCAAAAACAGCCAATGGCATAACAACCTCTCCGCGTACATGGCAATCGATTGCTATGTTCAATCTAGTTGGAACGTTCGCCACCAATTTAGCATTCAGTGTAACATCTTCGCCCCTCTCTCCGCTACCTCTGGTAGCTGCTCGGTGAAGATTTCCTGCTACATATTCCAAAGATAATGCTGATCCGTCCAATTTCGGTTGTGCAAGATATCTCTTGCCGCCAAAGGTTGACTGTGTCACGAAGTGAATGATATCCTCGTCAGAAGTTCCCTTATCCAAGGAACGCATTGGAAACATGTGCTCTACTTTGACTGTTCCAGGGAGTGGTTCTGGGCCCACTTCATGTAATACGGCATTATTTGGGTCCAGTCGTTTTAACTCATCCCATAAGGCATCAAATTCAGCATCAGATATCTCGGGTGCGGAATGATTGTAATACAATTCACGGTGATACCTCACCGCATCGGCCAGATACTTGATTCGGTCTTCTCCGGCCATGAATATACACCTATGCCAATGGCTATCAATGTCACGAAAATTGTAGTCCTAAAAGTTCGACATCTGGTAAAGGGCAGCGCGTCATTATCGCATGTTTTAATATGCGAATATGGATTTCTGCAACAACATGAACCACGCACTGAAACATATGCCCTGCGTGGACATTATTGTCATCATCTGACCAACAACAGTGAATATGCGTGAACGCTGTTCCATCCTGTTTCCTGGCGATATTTCCCGACAAACTAACCAATTCTGAAGGAGAATCCAGTTGCCTTCGAATGTACACTCCATCTTCATTCATGTAGCCATACAGAGTATCTCTGGTCCTTCCGATTCCGCTAGTTATCGCTGCCGCGTTAAACCCAACTTCATCTGCAAGGCGTTGAAGTGAAGCATGGATTTCATCACCAGAATCGATTCTGACAAACAGGTCCTCGCCGCTACGCGTCCATTCCATGTTATGTCCGATTGGACGGGGCTCAATTATGGTTATCTCGAAAATGAAGGGTGCTTTCAAGACGAGCATTCTCATACTGAATCCCCGTGGCGTAAGTATGAGTGAGGGAGGGCCGTTCAGAAGATTGCTGAGATATATGGCTCCTCACAAGGGAACAATCCGTCTAGCAACGCTATGTTCTGTCCTCAACAAAATTTGGGATTTGGCTCCACCGTTACTAATTGGACTGGCTGTAGATGTAGTTGTTCAACGAGAAGAGTCGTTTCTTGCAGGATTTGGAGTTGTGGATGCTTGGCATCAGTTGATTTTACTCTCTGTGCTTACCTTCATAATTTGGGGACTAGAGTCTCTGTTTGAGTATTTCTACGGGATTTTGTGGAGAAACCTCGCCCAAACCGTACAGCATGAGTTGCGCCTTGAGACCTTCAGTCACGTGCAAAAACAAGGCATGGGGTGGTTCGATGAGAGACAGAAAGGAGATGTTTTGGCGATTCTAAATGATGACATAAATCAATTAGAGCGTTTCTTAGACAAGGGTGCAAATGACCTCTTACAGGTAACAACCACGGTAATTGTTGTAGGTGCAGTATTCCTTGCAATTTCCTGGAAGGTTGCTTTGTTTGCGGTTCTACCGATTCCAATAATCATCTGGGGCTCTTTCCTTTACCAAAGAAGTCTAGAGCCAAGATATGCCGAAGTTAGGAATACTGCTGGTCGCTTGAATGCTCTCCTGGAGAATGATTTATCCGGAATGTCCACAATTCAATCCTTTACAGCTGAGGAAAGAGAATTGAAGCGAGTAGAGGATTTGAGCAATGAATACAGGAATGCGAACAAGAAAGCAATCAAGCTCTCTGTAGCATTCGTTCCAATGATTAGAATGGCCATTCTTTGCGGATTCACAGCAACATTACTGCTTGGAGGATGGCTTACCCTCGAAGGCGTTCTTGCTATCGGAGCATACTCTGTTCTTGTGTTTATGACACAGAGGTTGCTGTGGCCATTAACTCGCTTAGGAGAAACATTTGACCTGTATCAGAGAGCCATGGCTTCCTCGACCAGAGTTCTTGATGTCCTTTCTTCACCTACCGAAATCATTCAGGGCGATTTTACACCTGATGATGATGACATCTCTAGTTCAGACATCGAACTAAATGATGTCTCCTTCGCATATACCGGCAGAGAAAATGTGTTTGAAAATCTCAATCTAACCATCAAATCCGGAGACACGATAGGAGTTGTAGGAGCTACTGGTTCGGGGAAAACAACACTGATCAGATTGTTACTAAGATTTGCAGAACCTAAGAATGGGCAAATCAAATGGGTTGGAAAATCTCTACCCGAGTGGAATCTTGAAAAATTGCGTTCATCTATGTCTCTAGTAGACCAGCACATCACATTATTCCCAACTACGATTTTAGAAAACATCCGATATGGGAATCCGGAAGCAAGTGACGAGCAAGTAAAGGCGGCAGGATTAGTTGCTGAAGCCTCAAGTTTCATCGAAGATTTACCTGATGCCTGGGAAACTTTGGTGGGCGAAGGCGGTCACAGATTATCTGGCGGCCAGAGACAGCGATTGGCAATTGCTAGGGCTGTTCTGAAAGATGCTCCTGTCCTAATTTTAGATGAAGCAACCTCTGCAGTAGATAATGAAACTGAGGCTGCTTTGCAAAGATCAATCAACAAAATCTCTACCGGCAGAACGGCCATAATTATCGCTCACCGCCTCTCAACAATTAGGAACGCTGAACGAATAATTGTGTTAGAAAATGGAAGAATTATTGAAGACGGAGTTCACGAAAGCCTAGTTGCTAAACAGGGCACGTACGCCCGAATGTGGGCAGTTCAAACTGGAAAAGTTGTTTGAAATTTAACTGATAGGAAAAAATACAGTCTATTATATACAGATGGAATCAGGGATATTTGATGAATAAATCTACACTAACTAGAACATCATGCCTGACACTGGTGGGAGCACTAAGCCTACTAACCCTTAGTAGCGTGGCTGCTAGCGGAAATAGCACAAACGGAATGCTGAAAGAAACCGACATGGTCGGTGTTTCCTTCTGGATTGCAACTGCTATGATGCTAGCATCTACTGTGTTCTTCATCCTAGAAAGAAACAACGTAGCAACAAAGTGGAAAACATCCATGACCGTCGCAGCATTGGTTACTGGTATCGCATGGTACCACTACACATACATGCGCGAGCACTGGATCGCAACCGGAGAATCTCCTCTAGTAATGCGTTACATCGACTGGTTGATCACAGTACCACTACAGGTATCTGAGTTCTACCTAATTCTAGCAGCAATTGGTGCAGCATCTGCTGTACTATTCTGGAAGCTCTTCGGAGCATCCATCGTTATGCTAGTTGCTGGATTCTTGTCTGAAGCAGAAATCGATGCAGTCGATGGAATGGAGTGGCCTCTGTTCATCGTTGGATGTCTAGCATGGGCTTACATCATCTACGAGCTGTGGGTCGGAGAAGCAAAGGAGAAGGTCGGAGGCGCAAGCGAAGGTACACAATTCGCTTTCAAGGCAATGGCTGTTATCCTAACAATCGGATGGGCAATTTACCCATTGGGTTGGATCATGGGACAAGATGCTGGTGACAGCGGTATCGACCGCTTGAACATACTATACAACATCGCTGACGTAGTCAACAAGACTGCATTCGGTTTGATGGTCTGGTATGCAGCAACCATGGACACCAAAGCTTCCTCATCCGAGGAATGAAATCACTCTTCTTCTTGAAGAATTGTGACTATCAGATTTGCTGCTTTGTCTAGCGCATTTCTGTCGCCGCCAAGGGGTAGGGGTCCGAAAGGGCCCCACCCCTTGCGCAACAACATTATTCTCTT
>CEUM01123089.1_pt1 | contig 24617 bp, 15 predicted proteins | sample 356421 | NCBI WGS metagenome assembly CEUM01 (sample SAMEA2622716, study PRJEB7988) | marine metagenome | biome: marine biome (ENVO:00000447); feature: surface water layer (ENVO:00002042); material: "saline water (ENVO:00002010), including plankton (ENVO:xxxxxxxx)" | depth 5 m | reverse complement strand
TCCTCCTCCTCCTCCTCCTCTTCCTCTTCCTCGCCCGTCTCCGCCGCGTCCGCGTCCGCCGCCGCCTCCTCGCCCGTCTCCGCCGCCCTCTCGCCCGCTAACACCTCCTCCAGCGTCGGCATTCCCGACCCTCGCACGTACTTCCTCTCCGAATCGTACGACGCGAACATCTCATCCACCGCTTTCGCCTGCGCGTCGTCCCACGACGCGTCTTCGCGCTCGACCCACGTCTTCGGCGGCGTCCCGTACAGCGTCCCCTCCTCGGGCTCGAGCGCGCGAGACGCGTCCTCGACCGCCACCACGCGGTCGTATCGCAGTTCCTCCGCGCGCACGGGCGCGTGCGATGGATGTCGACGCTTTGTCTTTCCCATCGCGGCGCGAGCGCTCGCGAAGAGCGCGCGCGAGGGCGACGACGCGCGCGAGGGCGACGCGTCGGGACGATCGAGCGCGCGCGACGGCGCGGACGTGGACGGCGCGGACGCGGGGACGCGCGCGCGATGCTCGCGAGAGACGCGCGCGAGGGCGTCGCGGACGAGTCGACTCGCTCGACGCATGGTGATGCGCGCGCGTGTGGGGTGCGGGTGATTCGTTTCTTTCGTTTCATTTCGTGTCGTTTCGTAGGGCGGCGGCGGCGAAGGACGACGAGACGAGAGAGGAGAGGAGAGGAGAGGAGAGGACGGGGAGAGAGGCGTGGGAGAGCGGAGAGGTGGGAGAGGAGGGAAGATGGGTGCGCGCGCGCGGTGATGCGTCGTGAACGGTGGATGGTGAGATGGATTATATTACTTGAGCGCGCGACGCTTGTAGCGCACGCACGACTTTTTCGGACCGACGACCATGCCCTCGTAGTCGGGCTCGGGAAGATTTCCGACGAGCTCAAAGTCGAAGTTTCTGAGCAGAATGGACCAGATAGTTTTGATTTGCATGTAAGCGAAGGTTTCGCCCATGCATCCGTGACGACCGCCGCCGAAACCGATGAAGGAGGCGAACGCCGCCTTGTCCTCGGGATTCGGCTCGCGGAAACGACCCGGGTTGTAGACGTCGGGATCGGAGTAGACGTTTTCGAGGCGGTGCGCAAAGGCGGGAGAGGTGGCGACGATGTGGCCCTTGGGGATGGTGTACTTTTTGCCGTCGCTCGTCTCGACGTCGAAGGGTACTTGGGCCATGCGAAGGAGCATGATGAGCGGCGGGTGCATGCGAAGAGCCTCCTTGACGGCAAAGTGAAGCTCATCCATTTTGGCCAAGATGTCGAAATCCAAGTTGTTGCCGTGCTCCTTCATGATCTTACGCTGTTCCTCCTCGAGCGTCGGGATGACGCGAGACTTGTTGGCGATGGAGAGCAAACCAGTCCAGGTGGAGGTGATGGAGGAGGTGTGCTGACCGGCGAAGAGCACGGCGATCAACATGCCGAGCACTTGGTCGTTGCTGAGCTTGGAGCCGTCCTTGTAACGGGCGTCGATGAAGGTTTGCAACACGTCCGGTTCGCTCGCACCGCTCTCTCGTCGCGCCTGAATCACCTTGTCGAAAATCATGGCGAGCTTTTTACGAGCGGCGTCGCGCTTGCGATGCGCTTCGATCGGAGCGTACGGGAAAAACACCGACAACGGCACCATCCCCTTGTCCAAATCGTGCACGAGACTCGTGACTTCGGAGTAGAGCGTCTCACGAATCTCTCTTCCGAGCAAACATCTCGAAGCCGTGAGCACGATTAATTCGGAGAGCTGTTCCAGCAAATCCACCTCGCCCTCGTCGCCCCACTTGGCGAAGAAATCCTCCGCCTCCTTCACCATCATCCCCACGTACATTCTCAACCGATTACTCTTGAGACTGTCCGCGAAAAATCTAAATTGTTCCGCTCGAGTCGCGTGATCCACGTCGAACACCACGCCTTTTCCAAACGTCGGCACGTTGAACTCGTACACCTCCTTTTGAGACATCTCCGTGTCCTTCGCCTTGAAGAAAAATTCGCTCACCTTGGGCCCGATCAAAAACGTGATTCGCTTATGAAACACCGGCACCGTAAACACCTCACCGTACTCGGGCATCGCCTTCTTCATCAATCGCATCGGTCCCGCTAAAAACTCCATCATCCCGCCCCACACGGGCGCGACGGCGATCACCGGCGGCGACCCTCTCGCCCGGAGCGGACCGTGCGAGAGTTGATCCAGAAGAAACACGAGAATCGTCACCGTCGTCAGCACCATCGGCACCGACACCGCGAGCGGCAGCGCGCGCACCGCATCGACGATCTCGCTCGCGAGCGTGGGCGCGGCCATGGTCGATGCGATGACGTCGCGATCGCGTCGGCCTCGTCCGCCTCGTCGACCCGCGTCGTCCTCGTCGTCGTCGACCGGTGTCTCGCGTTCGAGCGTCGACGAAGCGTACGCGCGGTCGCCTCCGCGCGCGTCGAACGCGGCGTCGAATGCGGTGGTCGTGGGGATGAGATGAGATGAGATGAGAGGGTTTAGGGCGTCTCGGCGCGGGCGCGGGAAACGCGCGGAACGCGCCGCGGGAAACGCTCGGCGTCGGTGTCGATGCGAAAAGGGTGCGCGTGAAGTCGTGTGCGCGTGCGTTCGTTGACATCGCGCGTCGAGACGCGACGGTTGGGGGTCGACTCGAGTGAGAGGTCCCCGTCGACGGGGACGGGGACGGGGACGCGCGCGGCGTCCGACTCGAACGACTCGAACGGAATCGAATGGAATCGAATGGAATCGAACGCGCCGAGCGGACGTTCGCGCGACGCCGCGGCGTCGGATGTCGGTGCCGTGGTCCGATGGTGTATCATCGAACGTCGGATGTCGGTACGTGGTCCGACGGTTTATCGTCGAACGCCGCGCGGCGGACGTTGAAGTGGCCGAGCGCGTCGTAATCGTCGACGACGGACATCATCATCGTTCCGCCCGCGTTGACGACGAGCACCGTCTTCTTCGGCGTCTGTTTTTTCAAATTCACCTCGTACCCGACGTCCGGGACGTGCTCGGCGACGATGCGGTTGACGTCGGAGGATGAAAAGTGTCGAATCGCGGAGTGTTCCTCGTAGCGCACGGCGAACGCGATTGGATCGGCGTCGACGTCTCGCGGAGGAAAACGTCTCGCGAGCACGTCCGACGCCAACGCGTTCAATTCGAACTCGCTCGCGCACTTCTCCACGGGAACGATTCGACTGACGTGCGTCGGTTGTTTCCAGTCTGCGCCCTTTTGACACTCTTGCACGATGGCTCGCGCGCACAAACCGACGTCGACGTCGTTATCGTCGGGACGCAACGCGATGAACGCCGAGGAATCGCACCCGGGGATCCACATGCACTCCGCCTTTTCGTACGGCTTCTCACCGTCGATTCTGTGCGCATCGTACGCCACCTTGAACCAATAATCGTTCAAAATGTTCGACGCCTCGATCGCCGCGTCGACGACGGCGTTTTCATTGAGATGCACAGACGTCACGAGAAAGCCTTTGAGCCCCGACGGAAGCGGCGCCGCGGGAGGGACGTACGAGAGATCGTCCGTCAGGCGCACCGTGCGCGAGTGAGACATCGGTTGAGTCGTATTTTCTTCTGGTTTTGGTCTCTTCGCGTTCTCTTCGTTCGCGAGGCGCGGAGTGACGTTCTCGCGCGTCGGCGTCGGAAAAAGCGTCGTTCGTCTGTCGTCGTATTGTACGCGCGCGCGCGCGTCGTCGTATTCTACTCTTTGTCGTGCATCCACCTCCGCGTCGCCTACCCTCGTCGATTCGCGCGTAAATTGGCGATTATCTTCACTTTCGGTCCGTACGGCACGCCGAGCTTTTCAAAATCGACGTCTCGCATCGCGCGAAGCGCGTCCATGTCGATTTCTTCGGCGGAGAAGACGTCTCGGTATCGCTCCAACGAGAGCGAACGCAATAACTCATTCACCCTGCGATCACCACCCCTCGGATGCGCGCGCGAACCGACACCGGTCGACTCTCGAGCGTCGATGACGTCGCGTAAATCACGCTCGCGCCGCGTCTCGCGCGTCGACGTCCCTCGCGCCGCGCGCGCCGCGTCCCCGCGCGGCGCCAACCGTCCGCGCAGATCCGTCCCGTCTCGTCCATCGTCGTCCACGCCCACGCGTTGGCCGCGAGGCCACCGATCGTGAGATGTACCGCGCAGACGTCGCCTGAGATCGTTCCGAGACGACGACGCGCGATCGACGGCGAGACGCGACGCACGAATCGTCTCCGGGAAGGCTCGCATGCGATTTGAAATCTTCGCACCGAACGCGCGCAGGCCGCGCACGCGATCGAGCGCGGACCCGCGCGGGGACTTCGCGCTCGGGGATTTTTTCTTGGCGACGCCGCCGGCGACGGGCGGGACGCGACGCTTGGCGGACATGGCGCGCGCGCGTGTGCGGGGAGAGACGCGGAGAGGCGCGCCGCGGGACGCCGCGGGCGGGCGGGAGACGCGAAACCGTGCGTTCGAGCGTAGAGATGCGCGGGGACGCGCCGTGTGTGACTACGTGGTACTACACTATAGGTACTACTTGTGGTGCGCGCGCTGTGTGCGGTGAGTATCTCACCGCGTCGCGTCGCGTCGTCGCCCGCCGACGCGACCTCGTCGATATCCCAAACCTCTCGGCCCGGCGCGGCGCGGGTCGGCCGCCGTCGTCGGACGGCCGGAACGATCGAACCGGGCGTTCTCGTCGTCGTCCTCGTCGCTCCACGCGTCGGCGTCGATGGGGTGGGCGGAATCGCCGCTCGCGGTGACCGCGGTCCACACGAGGACGTTGGCGTCCTTGCCGCAGGTGAAGAGCTCGGCGGCGCCGCCGTCCTTGTGCGCGCACGCGAAGACGTCGTCGAGATGTCCTCGAAGTTCGCAGTCGAGGGCTCCGGACGTCGTGCGAAAGGCGCGAACGCGTCCGTCCGCGCACGGGACGAAGAGACGCTCGCCGTCGGCAGTGATGGCGATTTGACACGCGGCGGCGGTTGGGATCAAACCGGCGTCGTCGTACGGCGTGTACGTGTTCAATCCGCTCGATAAATCCCAGCGTCGCACGCGCGCGTCGGCACCGGTGGAGACGAGGAACATGCCGCACGGTGTCGTGGCGAGCGAGCTCACCTGACCGTCGTGCGCTGGAGCGGCGACGGAGGAGTAACCGTCTCGCGCGCGAAACGCGCCGACGCCGAGCGCCTCGGCATCTCGACCGTTTCGCGAATCGCGCGCGCCTCGAAACCCCACGCCCCAGCCACCCCAGCCGCCGTTTCGCCCGCGTTTGCGCGATGACGATCCTCCGAGCGCCCCGCCTCCACCGGAAGACGATCGCCCCCATCCCGACGACGAACACCGTCTCGCCGAGTCCGCGCGCAGATGATTCGGAATGGAATCCGCCATTTTCCTCGACGCCGGTCTCACTCCCGCCTCCACGAGGCCGTTCTCGCTCGGTCCCGCGGACATGGCGTCACGCATAGAATCCACGCGCGCCGTCGCCTGTGTGTTGTGCCTATCCAGGATCATGTACGCTCCCGCGCGTCGAATGTCCCACAGACGTACGTCGCCCTCGGCGCCGCCCGTCGCCAACGCGTACTCGTTCGACCGCGACCACTCGATCGCGTGCACGCTCCCTCTGTGTCCCGACAGCGTGTGCGCGATCACATTCGACGCCGGATCCCACAATCGCACGACGTCATCGTCCGAACCGATCGCCACGAGCGAGTGCGACGTTGCGCGCGCGCTCAGCGCCGCGGCGCGACACTTGGTCGCGAGCTCGGTCTCCGTCGCGACTCTCAAACAATTCGCATCCCAACACTTCACCGCGCCGTCGTACGACCCTGTAAAAAACACCCCGGTATCGGACGGTAACCATCGCGCGCACGACGTGGCGTACGCGTGTCCAATCTCATCGCTCGTCGTCGCCTCGCGCGTCGCCGCGGCGTCTTCGCGTCTCGCGCGTCCGCCCGCGGGACGCGCCCCTCCGCCCACGATCTCGCACACGAGCGTCGCGCCCGAGCTCGACGGTTCGGGCGCACCGTCGCATCGTTCGTCACTGCCTCGACGCTCCGTGTCGTACACGCGCGCGCCGCCGTCGATGCCACCGACCAAGAGATATCGGCGCTCAACCGTCTCGAGGTCGACGCACGTGGGCGCGACGTCGCTCTCGACGCGCGAGGCGAGCTCGAGAGGGCGACGGGAGAGCCCGCGCTCGAGAGCGACGCGGAACGAGTCGGGGGCGCGCGTCCCGGCGTTGCGCGCGCGGGCGAGGGCGTGCATGGCTCTGCGGACGATGGGCGTCGTCTGGTGGGACTCGACGGGACGCGAACGGGACGGGACGGGACGGGACGGGACGGGACGCGTTCGCGCTCGGCGATGCGGGAAATGTGAATGCGCGAATGTCAACGGTGATGGCACGCTTACAGACGACCGCCGACGGCGGACCACGATTGAAACGCGTGCACGTGCGAACATATGCTCTCGACGACGTCCGCGTTGCCCGCCTCGCCGACGAGCAATCCGTGCACCTTTAAGCCCATCTCTTCCTTGGCTTCGTTGAGATTGGCGATCAACTCTTCGTTCGGAGGGGCGATCTCCCCGTCAGTGACGAGAAGGATGTCGGAGTTTTGCCACTCAGCCTCGGAGAGACGCACGAGGGCCCGATTGAAGGGCTCGTCGACGTCGGTGCCTCCGTGAAAGCTGCCGCTGAGGAATTCGAGCAAACCCTGGAGACCGGTGGCGTTGAGTTTAAGCTCGAGCTCTTGACAGTCTCCGGGGCCACTGAACGAGTACAAGTAACACGCGCGCTGTTGAGATCTGCTCTGGCGCATGCACTCGAGCACCATGGCCTTGGCGACGGTTTCTCTGGCGCCCATCATCGAACCCGACGTGTCGAGGCACACGATGATCGGACCGCACTCCGCGGCGGGTCGCGTCTCGAAGCCCTCGATCGTGATTGCGGGTTCTTCGGACCAGCCGACGCGCTCGTAGGACAGGAGCGTGCGCTCGACGCGACGGGCAAAGTGGAGCAAACGCGCTTCGGGAATGTCCGACGCGAGGAGCACCATCTCGCTCGGCATCATGCGAGACAAATCGTCCGATCGACACAATCCAGAGGTTTGTTCCGGTTCCATCGGGCTTCGCACGAGTCCCATGGGGAACCCTTGACGCTCGCGCTGACGCGGCGCGCGACGAAGCGGGCCTCGACCGGACCCTCGGCCGAGACTTCGCACCATGTCACGCAACTCGCGCAAGTCTTGCAACTTTTTACGAAGCGAGTCGAGCTCCTTCCATCCCGTCTGTTGCCACAACCCGCGCGTGAGATCGAATCCCTCGGGACCGTCTGCCAAATCGTCCAAATCTAATCCCTCAAACGCCTTGGCGGCCTTGTCGAGCTTATCGACAGCGGGTTCCCACTGCTCTTTAAAATCGTCCATGAGCTGTTGCACCATCTCCTTATTCTTTTCCTTGGCGTTTTCGAGCGCCTCGTTCCCGCTTTCGTCGCCGTCCATACCGACGTCGAACTCATCCACGTTATCCTCGCCGTCAATTTCATCGCCGCCGCCTCCCTGCCCGCTCGCCTGCGTCTGCTCGTCGCCGTCGCCCTCCTCCTCAGAGCTCTCGCCAGCGCCGTCGCCCTGCGCCTCGCCCTCCCCTTCGCCCTCGTTGGACGACATAGACTCCCGAGGTTCGCTCGGAGGCATCTCCGGTTCGCCCTCATCCACGCGATCGCGCTCATAAATGTACAAAATGTCCAATATATTCTTCATCAACGTGTCGAGCACGGGCGGAAACCGCCTCGTGAACCTCGCCATATCCAAATCCCCCAGCGCCTCCACGAGCGCCTCGCGAAACGTGTCGTCCTCCGGCCACGGAATCTCCGCATCCGGTAACAATCCGCGCGCCAGCGCCTCCTTCCACGCCGTCAAACCCTCCGCGCTTCGTCGAAGCGCCTCCGCGTCCGCCCCCGCGCTCGGCAGACGCAACAACAGCGGCAACACGTCCTCGGGAATCCGTCGCATCACCTCCCCACCGCCGCTCGCTGATAAGCGCGCCATGTTCACCATCGCCCGTGCCCGCGCCTCCGCCTCGTCCTCGTCGCTCTCCAGGAGAGATTTCCGCACCCCCAGCCGCTCGACGACGACGTCCTCCTCCTCCTCCTCGACGACGCCGCCGACAGCCTCGGCCGCCCCTCGCGCGAACGCGCGCGTCGCTCGCGACAGCGCCGACGCTTCCACCGCGTCGTCGTTTTCGCTCGCGCCGTCACCGTTCGCGGTCGCGCACGTCGTCGTCGTCCCGGACGTCGTCCATCCGCGCGCGATGCGTCCCCGTCGTCCCGCGTCGCCGCGCGCGCGCGTCACGCGCCGATCGCGCGCCGCGCGCGACGTGGACGACGCCATCGTCGCGCTCGCGCGCGCGCGCGCCGTTGTCGTCGGCGTCATCGTCGCGTCGCGCGTCGCGCAGTCGCGCGGCGAGATGTCTCGAAACGTCATCCCATCGCGCGACGCCTCGACGCGGGGCGCTCGGGAGCGAGAGACGCTCGGCGCGAGAGACGCGCGAGATCGGAATGTCGCCCGTCAGACGCGCGCGCGCGCGCGCGCCGCGCGCGCTCGTCGACGCCGCGGGAACGACGATGAGAAAACGCGCGCGCGCGAAGGGACCAACCGACGAAAAAGAAAACGACGCGCCGACGTCGACGCCGGCCGTCGGCGCGCCGCTCGCGCGCGCGAAAACGTTGGAAGATTTAACGTACGACGGCGAGATCGTCGTCGCGAGCACGGCGGAGGCGTTGGACGAGGCGTTGGCGCGGATCGAGGCGTTCGGCGACGGGGACGGAAACGGGAGCGCGCGAGGGAGAGACTGCGGCTTCGACATGGAGTGGAAGGTGTCGTTCAAGAAGGGATCGGGGGAGGCCAAGACGTCGTTGGTGCAGATCGCGGCGGCGAACGACGATCTGAGCGAAAAGTTGGTGGTGTTGGGACGAATACACACCGCCGGGCTGACGAGGCGGTTTAAACGGTGGATTCGCGACTCGACGCGAGGAAAGACTGGATTTAACGTGCGAGGCGACGCGAAGAAATTGATTCGAGATTTTGGATTGGAGACGTCGAGGGTGATTGAACTGAGCGCGTTGGCGCGAGAGAGGTACGAGGGTGGGTGCCCGAGCGCGCCGTCGTGGTCGCTCGCGCGTCTGTGCGAACACGCGTTGGGGAAGACGTTGCCCAAGGATAAAACGCGGATGTCGAATTGGGAACGCGAGGAGTTGAAAGAAGAACAAATTAAATACGCCGCCATGGACGCGTGGGCCTCGCTGTTGGTGTATCGGGCGCTGCGTGCGAGGGATTTGGTGCACTCGTACGGAGACGAGCCGTACGAGTGCGATCCGTTGCCGGAACCGACGGAATCGTCCGAGGAAGAACTGGCGGAAGAGGACGACGAGGACGACGACGAGGACGAGGAGGAACGGTTCGTCGAAGACGAAGACATCGACGAAGACGTCGAAGACGCGATCGATGGCGAGGGAACGGTGGAAGACGCGAAGGGTGAATTATCGGCGCAAAGTAAACGCGCGAGCGACATCGATTTGACGCAGACTGAAAAGTCGCTCTACGACCGTCACATGTCTGGCGAGAGCGTGCGCGATATGGCGGCGGCGGATGCATTGGAAGAGCCTGCGGTGTTGAACGCGCTCATCGCTATCGTCAGGAAAGGGTGTGCCTTCTATTTCGATCTCATGTGCGTGCCGGAACACCTGACGCTGTACTTCAACGATTTCGTCACGCTCAACGGGAAAGCCCCGCCGAGCGCCACGTTTGCGAGCTTTGCGGGACTCGATGAGAAGGCGTGTCGCGCGTTTCTCATCGCGTTGGCCGTGAAGTGGGCGCGAGATAGAGAGTAGTTAGCTATTGTCATCTGTTGACGCTATTACAAAGAATTCAAGAAAATCCTGTGTTCTCCTTTAGCCACGCTAAGCATGCCTTTGGAACCGCACGTTCGCCCTTCATCCACGCGTCTAGAATGGGAGATCCGAGCAGCCTCTGTTGGTTCGTCGGCCCCCACGGTCCGCTCGATTGCGGCCACGGTTCCTCGGGCCAGCTCTTCAAGTGTTGAATCCACGTCTCGTGTTCGCGCTCGCCCGCTCTGGCGAGGTTGTTTCCGGGACGGCTCGAGTAGCAGCACGCGATGTCCGGCATGCTCAAATTACCCTTGCGATTGGTGAAAATGTGTTGCGTCGGATCCGCGGTCTCCTGTTTGTGCCACAATAGCATCGCTGCCGCCGCGAAGCCCGGTTTGTAGGATTTCTCAACCCTCGCCACGATTTTCTCTCCGCCACCTCCGGCGCCGACGCCCCACGCCGTGACTTCGTCCTCGCGCACGAGCACCGTCTTGTCGCTCTTGTACACCGAGTGCTCCGGCGCGGACGACGGCTGCCAGATTCTTTCCGTCGACGCATATAGATGCAAGAGACCGGCCGCGAGATCGTGACGCGCGCCCTTCGACCTTGGCAACTTCGTCAATTCGTCGCGCAACCACAAGAGCGACTCCTTCCTGTTCATCTTACCAGCGCGAACCTTTTCGGCGACGCCTTCAACGGTGCTCGCCCATCGAATGAATCCGGCGGCATCGCGTTTGCGCTCGTGCGGACCCATCGCGCGAAGAAGTCCGCACACGATGGACTTTTCGAAATTTTCGGCGCTCGCACCCCAAAACTGCGCGGCGATTTCCTCCTCGGATAACTGCACGTACGGCGCCTCCGCCTTTTCGAACACGTCCAAGCAATCGTACACGCTCTTTTGCGGTTTTCCGTCGCGTGGACGGGTCAGAAGACGACGCACTTTGCTGAGCATTATGGCCACGCACTGCGTGCGATTCTCTCGCATGGCCAGCGCGTCAATCTTGGCAAACTTTTCCGTGTATGCAAACTCATTCTGCCCATCGTTCTTCGCGGATAACTGTTCGTGTTCCTTCTTCGCCGCCTCAAGAATGTGCTTGGGGAGTTCGTGGAGTTCGAGGTTCATGTACACGGCGATGTCACCGACGAATTGAAGCAACCATCCCGGACACTTGCGAAGCAAACCTTTACCGGTGTAGTAGCCCACGTCGCTCAGACACCGCACTTGCTTGGGCGTGAGCGCCTTTTCCGCCTTGTCGATGGCTCCCAACAACATCACCTGACGATCGATGAGTTTATGCTTCTTTTCCAACACTTGCGAGTGATTATCCTCGCCCACAAAGTTCAAATACGATCCCCGACACATGCGCGCGCCGCATAGACAAAACGCCGCCTCGACCTCCTTCATGTTATCCGTGCAACTGTGATAATTGTACGCCAACTCCTCGCCGGGTTCAATGTCTCTGTTCGTGATGAAGTGAATCTCGTACTTTCCGTCGATGGCTTTCAGGTTGACGTCGACGTTCGGTTCGCACGTGTGCGACAAGCGCCCGGCGTAGTTGTTCTCGTGCATGGCGTCGCAAAAGAGCACCGAGTAGCCCTCGGCGTCGCCTCCGGGACGTTCGATTTGCATGTTGTAAAACTCGGGTGGCCCCTTGTCGTTCAACCCTCTCGCCTTTTGCACGGAGCGAATCGCGTCTTGTTTCTCCGCCCACGCCCACGGAGGATAAATCTCTCCGAGGAAATCGATGAGGAACTCACCCTTCTTGATGGGTTTGTTGCACACGACGCCGAAACCTTTACGGTGAACTAAATAATATTCGGGCGTCGCTCTCGCCGCGCTCGCGAGCTTCCACATCGCTTTGGAGAAGGCAACGCTCGTCGTGTCTTGAGGTTTACGCTCCAGCTTCTCGGCGAGATCTTCCGCAGCCAACGCGAGACTCTGCGTCGCCAACGTGTCGGGCGTCATCTTGCCGTAGCTCTCGTTGACTTGCGAGAGCAACTGCCTGTACAACTTCCACACGTCGTCCTCAGAAAAGTCTGGAAGCACGCGTTTGAGCGTATCCGTCGCGTCGCGACCGGTGACAAAATCAACGCCGTATGTTTCCTGTTCGATGACCTCCGTGACGAGCTTTTTGCGCTCAGACTTGGTTCCGAGCGACGGCCACCATCCCGGGGGATGTTCGTCGTCGACGTCCGCCGTCTGCTTCTTAGAGGTCTTGGCGAACGGATGGTTGTCTGCGAGCGTCGCCGAACGCTCGATCTGGCACTCCTTATCGTCCATGCGATCGACGTATTCCTCGATCACCGTGAATTGCGTGCGCAGAGCGGTAGTATCGGGGTGCTTTTTCTTGGCGCTCTTCTCGATGCCCGACGATTTGAGCACAGTCTCCGCAGCCTGTCTCCAAGATTTACACACGCTCGCGAAGCGACCGATCTCGCGCGCTGCTTCTTCGGCGGCATCCTCGGGGTTCAATGGTTTCGGTTTCACCGGTTCTGCCGCGTCGACGTCGTCATTCTCCGTTTTGATTTCAGACTTGACTTCGGCCTCCGCCGAGCCGTCCAGAATAAAGCCGAAAATTGTCATCAAATTACGAAGAGAGAGTTGGTTGATAGGACCGGGAATGAAGGCTTCATCGAGCTCCATCATCACGCTCTTAGTCTTCACTTTCTTTGATTTACCACCACCCTTGCCGTCGGCGATCTCCAGACCGACTCGCTCAAACCACCGCCCGATGAACATTTGCGGCACCGGACCTTGCATGAGCACCTTCACGGAAGCCTTGTACTTACGCGTGGCGGCTCTCCCGCAGTGCGCTTCCCATCCCGTGCCCGTGAAGAGTCGACCGTCTCCTTCGCCGCTCACCGACGCGCACATGTGTTCTGGCTGTTCGCAATGACATCTGAACATGTTTCGGCGCGCGAGGTACACGCCCGGAAAGCCGTTGCACACGACTGGGATTTGCAGCGGAATGGTGTCTTTGAGGACCGTCAACGGCGGCTTCGGACGCGGAGTGCCGGGAACCCATGACGGTAGGTCTTCGGGTCCTTCTTCGAATTTCGCCGTCGTCGTCTGCGGCGGCGGAGCCTTCGGCGCGGCGTCCACCGCGCTCGGCTTGTCCTGTTCATCCGTTAGCGACACGGCGACGCGAATGAGACCTTTGGGAATCGGCCCGCGGCCGGCGGCGAAATGCGCGTAGTGCGCCTGCAATTGCGCCTGATGTTGAATCTTACGAATCTCCTGATCCTGCATGAACTTGTCCACCTCTTCGTTCTCCAACTCTTGCGGCTTGGAGCAACACGCGTACTCTTTATCGGCGTTCATCGCGCACACCCAACGATCCCGCATCGTCGTCGCGTCGGTGACGGAAAACTTCACCTTGCGCCATTTCCCACACCCCACGCTCTCGCACTGCACCCACGACCACTCGTCGAAAGGTCCAGGATGCGGCGGAGCGTTCGCCGCCGCTCCAACCGACGCGGACGATCCATTCTTCCCGCCATTCTTCACCTTTTTCGACACCAACACCGTGTACGTCCCATCCTCGCGAAGATCGATCTCACCCTTTCTGTGTCTCTCCTCCAAAAACGCCATTCTCTTCCGTTTCTGCGCCATTCTCGTCCGTTCGTTGATCACCTCTCGTTTACTCGCCGCCTTGGCCTCTTCGTCCGCGCGCACGCGCTCATCCAATATCGCATCAATCTCCCGATCCGTCGCCTCCTGCGCCCTCGCGCACGAATTAAACCTCCCATCCCTTCCATCTGCGCACGTAAACCCCGACCCAGTTCGCCCCAACGCGTCTCCCACGCATCTCGGCACCCGTCGCCACCGCGCGCACCCCGGCGCGTCGCACTGCACCCACGCCTCCCTCGCCGCGTCCCATCCGCGTCCCGGCGTCGCCCCCATCGCCCCCCACGCCTCGTCGCGGTCATCGACGATCCCCAAACGTTTCCTCGCCCGTCGTTCGATCTCCACCGCGCGCGACTCGCGCTTGACGGCCTCGATCGTCGCGCGTCCGCCTCGCGCGTCGACCCAGGCGTCGTTTTCTTTCACCGCCGCGCTCTCGCGTCTCTCCCGCGTCGATCGACGCGGCGCGACGACGTCCGACATCTCGCGCGCGAGGTCGAGGGCGAACGTTTCGAGCGCGCGCGCGCGAGGACGCGTCGAGAGGCGTCGCGATGTGATGATTCGATGGGATTTGAAATGCAATGAAATGCAATGACGCGGCGTCTCGAGTGCGCGTCGCGCGAGAGACGCTCGACGAGGAGGGCCATGCTGACGCGCGCGTGCGCGACGTTGACGCGACGCGCGTCGGAGGCGTCGGCGCGCGCGTCGAGGGCGAGGGCGACGCGACGAGACGGTCAGACGCGCGCGTTGACTCGGCGCGGTCGACGGGCGTCGGGGACGCGCGCGCGCGAGCGATGGGACTCGAGCGACGGCGACGACGTCGGGGGACGAGCGGGAGGACGACGGTGGTCGGGGACGCGCGCGAGCGCGCGCGATTGGACGGAACCGGGCGCGGTGGACGTGTGGTGTCACGACGCGGCGGCGAGCGACGCGGGGCGGGACGCGGAGGACGAGGTCGCGCGCGCGCTCGTGACGGCGAGCGAGTGGGAGGAATTGAGAGGGAATCGTACGAGACTGGTGGCGCGCGCGTTCGCGAGGCGGACGTTGGCGAGGTACGATGGGAACGGGACGAGGGGGAGAGACGTGACGCTCGCGACGGGGGCGCGCGGGAAACCGCGCGTCGAGGCGCCAGAGGGATTGAGAGGACTCGAATTCAGCGTCTCGCACTGCGATGGGTTGACGGCGGTCGTCGTGTCCGCGAGCGGGGCGTGCGGGATCGACGTGGAGGATGAAAATAGACGAATAGGAACCGACGTGGGCGCGTTCGCGAGGCGGTGGTTGAGCGAACGCGAGGCGGCGCGTTTGGATCGCATCGAGGATGTCGACGAGCGCGCGCGCGCCTTCATGCGATTGTGGACGGTGAAGGAAGCGTACGTCAAGGCGCTCGGTCTCGGCATCGCGGGTCGACCGTTTCGAGAGTTCGACGTCGCGTGGGACGAAGCCGCGCCCGCGTCGGACGCGTGGACCGTGAACCTTCGAGACGACGCGCGAGACGACGCGGAGAGGTGGCGTCTGACGCTTCTCAGACCTCGCGCATCGCACCCGCACGTCATGTCGCTGTGCGTGCCCGCGACCGCGAGCGGTGACGCGCCTCGCGTGCGCGCGCGCTGGGCGTCGCTCCTCGACGACGACGCATCCGTCGTCGACGTCGACGATTCTTTCACCATCCTCGGCGCGTCTCGGCATCGCACCTAGTCGGTGCCGAACGCGCGCACCGTGTAATTATACCGCGACGACGACTCGATCGCACCGCGCGTTCGACTCGTTTACCGACGTCTCGAAAAGCGCGTTCGTCCCGACCGCCGACCAACCGTCCAACGCGCCACTACTCGCCGTGCCCATCGCCATGAACGCGTACGAGACGATGCGCGAGGCGAACATCGCGCGTAACAAGACGCGCCTGCGCGAACTCGGCGTCGAAAGCGCCGCGCGCGCCGCCACCGCGCCTCCAAAACGTCGCAAGATGACGACGCCCGCTTCGACGTCACCTCCGTCCCGACGAACCTCTTCGCGCGCGCGCACCGCGCCCGTCGCGTACGGCCGCGACGCGCGCGATGCCTCGGTCGAGAACGCATCCGCACGCGTGTCTCGCGCGTACGAACCGACGACGCCGCCGGAATCGCGCGTGAAGAGCGCGAGAACGTTGCCAGAGGCGACGCTCCCGGACGGCGTGACGCGAGACGCGAAGAAGGGACACTTGGTGTTCGAGGATCGACCGGATTTCACCCCGAATCTCACCCCAGCGCAGGTGATTCGCGCGGGGACGTGGGGTGGGTGTTACTTTCACCCGCGAGGCGGGAAACAGGGCGTTCGAGGACCGTGCGATATCGACGCGAAGGAGTTTCCGCGCGAGTGGTTTGAAGGCGCGGCGCCGCGCGAGTATCGCAATCGAAGGTACGCGCGCGAGACGAACATGTACGGCGTCAAGGCTGGACAGACGCAACAGTATTGGGAGGAGAAGGGATGGATCGACGCGAGAGATCCGAGGGGTTGGTTCCAGTGGTATTGTAGATTTTATCTAGGACGGCGACTGAGGGATGGAGAAGACGACAGGCAGATTTCGCGGTGGAGGGGCGTGTGCGGCGAAAAAGGGCGATGGAAGCGCAATCTCATAAATAAAATCATAGATAGAAACGCGCGGTTCGATGATTCGATCGTGTCACCGGTCGTTCGTCAGACGCTGTTGCATTGGGCGTGCGAGGTGACGGCGGAGGATGTCGTGCGCGTCGCGAAGATGCGCGCATAGGAAGAGACTACAGTAGTTACATTAAATCCTTCATTCGTTACTGAACGCGCCGAGATCGGCCATTTCGTCTAAGAAGCTCAAATACTTGTCGTCGTGCGCTTTTCCCGACCCCGTGGCGGAGGACGCCTGCACGTTCGGCGCCGCGTTTATCGATCTGCCGGCGGCGACGCGCGGACGTTTGGCGCCCGGCGCCTCTTGTCGCTTGACGCGCACGCTCGCCGGGACGAGCGCTTTGAGCGCGGTGTTGTGCTCGGCCCTGATCGTGGGCGCGGCCGTGGGTGCGGCGCTCTTCGTGAACGTCGAGGGATCGGCGCGAGGTCGGGACGCGACCGCTCTGGGCGCGGCGAAGAATCCGGCGTCCCGTCTCTGCAGAGGCGGCGCGCGTCGCCGCGGTGGGGGAGGTCTTGGCATCGTTCCTATCGGTGCCCTGTGCACCACCGTCGTCGTCGTCTCCATCCTCGGTCGTTCGACGGTGGTGTTGTCTTTGTCACCATCGTCCGTGACGCTCGGTGGAGGCATCGGTGGCGGCGGGAGAGGCTCTTCGTCGTCGTCTTCGTCGTCCCTCGGCGGCGACAGAGGCGGCGGCGGGAGAGGCTCACCGTCATCGTCGTCATCCCCCACGTTCGTCTCCGGCGCGTCCACCGCCGCGTTCTCACCCTTCTCTGCCTCTGGAATCACGATTTCGAATCCCGGCGGCGGTCCCGGCGGCGGCGGCATCGCGTCGTCGTCGTCGTGGTCGCTCTCCTCGGTTCGCGCTTCGGCCTCGGCTCTCCCGCTCGGTCCCGCCGGCAGCGTCCGCACCCCCGCGTCCCCTCCTCCTGCCTCCGCGCCCACTCCAGCCTTCCATTTCTGTGGTTTCCCCGGCGGCGGTCGTCCCGTCGGGTTCAGCGTCGGGTGCCAATACACCGAATCCTCCGGCTTTCGCTCGCTCTCCGCCCCGACGGCGTACGCCGTGCACGCGAGCGTCCTCGGCCGAGCCCTCGGCGCGGGACGTCCCGCCGCTCGATCCGCCGCGTCGCTCGACGACTTCTGATCGATCTGTTTCGACAGCCATCGCAGACGCTCGTCGATCTTGTCCTCTCGAACGCGCGCGCCCGGCGGCGGCGCGCGCTTGGCGCGCTCCAATTTCTCGCGCTCCTCCTCGAGCTCACTCAAGTCTTTGCGCTGCGCGGCGCTCGCGCGAGCCTCGGCGCGACGCGCCTTGTTCTTGGCGAGTTCACGCTTGCGCTGTTGCTTGCGGTACTTGTCCATCGAGCGCGACGAGAACTGACGAGGGCGCGGGACGGAATTGATGAGCGATTCCCGCGGCGGCGGCGGCGCGGGACGCGCGCGTCGCGTCTCGGCGCGCGAGACTCGTTGGCGGCGCAAAATTGCAGAAATAATCAGAAATAATAAACATTAATCGATCGCGACCAACGGTATTAACGTGCCGGGCGATGCATACAATCAACGACAAGAAAACTGTCGAATCCCGGCGGGCGGAGCGTTCGGTCGCCGGTATTAGTTTGGAGTAACCTTGAACACGCCCGCGGACTCTAATACGGCGAGGTAGGCTCCCGCGATGCACAGCGAGATACACATCACGGGCCAACCGATTCTGAAGAAGGAGTTGAAGGTGATCGGGAAACCAGCCTCGGCGGAGATGCCGGCCATGACGATGTTGGCGCTGCTTCCGATGAGCGTGCCGATGCCGCCGAAATCCGCGCCGAAGGCTAGGGACCACGCGAGTGCCTCGATGGAGATACCCTCGACATTTTCGCTCATCTGCACGATGACCGGAAGCATAGTCGTCGTGAATGGAATGTTATCGACGAACGCGCTCGCGATGCCGGCGACGAGTTCGACGAGTAACATGGCACCCACTTGCCGCTGGCCGATCGGGAAAGACGCGATGAGCGCGGATAACTCGTCCGCGATGGCTCGCAAGAGGCCGAGTTTGGCGATGCCTTCGGTGAAGACGAAGAGACCGGCGAAGAATAACAGCGAGTCCCATTCAACTTTTTCGAGAGCGTATTCAAACTCATCGTGGTTACCCGTCAACAGGATGGCGATGGCGCCGAACACAGCCACGTACGCGGGCTCCATGTGCATCACGGGATGCATGAAGAACAGCAAAATGACGAATATCAAGATTCCGCCGCTTCGAATGAGCAAGTTCATGTCACGAATAGGATATTTACTGCGTAGTTCGTCGATGTCGACCGTGATCTTCTGGCCGAAGAGCGCTTCACCGTAGTACCACTTGACGAAGACGAAGATGGCGGGCATGGTGAGCAACACGCCCGGCGCGAGAACTCGCAAGAAATCCACGAATCCGATGTGTTCCTTGAGCGCGTTGCCGATGATGATGTTCGGTGGATCACCGATGAGCGTCGCACAACCGCCGATGTTCCCGAAGATGGACAGCGGAATGAGAAGCGGACGCGGATCGATGTTCAGCGCCTTGCAGAGCGACAGCGCCACCGGCGCGAGGAGAAGCATCGTGGTGACGTTATCTAAAAAGGCGCTCAGAATGGCGTCAAAGATCATCATCATGACGAAGAGTCGCCACATGGATCCGTTCGCAGCCTCGACGATGCGCACGGACAAGAACTCGAAGACGCCGGTGCGGCTGAGTAAGGACACGATGATCATCATACCGAACAACAGCGCGAGAGTGCCGTGGTCCATCCAGGTCAGAATCGTCGCTATCGAGGGTAGTCTGTGCTGAAGCGACAGAATAAAGAGAACAGCCGCCGCTCCGATGAACGCAACGAGCGTGCGATGGATGACTTCCGTGATGATCAAACCGAAGACACAGATGAGAAGCACCGCGCCGAGCCAAATGCCGGCGACGCCGACCAAGCCCGTGTCCACCGCTGTGACGGAGATGGCGACCGGATTCGGGCAATCAGTCCTGAATTCGATCCAGGTAGATCCATGCGCGTCCGTGTAATCGTCAAGAACGTACGTGTTGAAACTGGACGTGAGGTGCTTACTGACGCCTTCGCCTCCACCGCCGAGAAGAGACCGGCGATGCGACGCGCCACTCCAATGCGGCGTGGTGACGTTCTTCTTGCTCGTCGCCAGCGGATGTCTGAGGCCGGTAGCCTCTTTTTGATAGATTTCGTACGCGACGTAGTAGTCGCTCGTGCTGTACGTGCACGGGCCAACCAACAGACTGACCTCGAGTTGTCCCTTGCTCGCGTGATCGAGCTTGATAGCGCCACGGTGCTGTGAATCGGCCCCGGTGTGGTGCTCGTGCTCTTCGTATTGATGAACGAGGAAAGGAATCATGAGCAAAATCATAAACGTTAGTCCAGCGACCAACATTTTCGCTCCCAAGATGGTGTACTCGCGTTTCCTCTTAATCGGCTTGTCTGACTTGTGTGTCGGCATGGGACACGCATCCTTGGGGCCATCTTCCACGTGGAACGCCGCGCGCAAGAGATCCATCTTTCTCGCCGCCTTCTTCGCGCCTTTCCTGCGCTGTCGAAGACCTTCGTACGAGACGATGTCGTGATAGTTTTCCTTCATCGAGCGCAAGCGTTCGCGCATGCGTTCGGCGAGACCCGGCAACTCCTTCGCCTCGACGGCATCCGCGAGAAACATCAACGCATCAGTTTGCCTCTGAATCGCCTTGATCGCGCGTCTAGTCTTCTCCTCCTTACCCTCAAGCACGTTTTCATCCCCCGTGGCGTCGAATGACGTCCTCGGCTTTGGCTTCTTCTCCTTCGCCGCCTTTTTCAGCTCATCCATCTTCGACCGCGACTTCTTCAACTCCGCCGCGAGACTTTTCCCAGTCGTCGCGCTCAGCGTCGTCGACCCACCCGCCACATTCCCACCGTCTCTCCCTTCCACCCCCGGACTCCCCCTCACCGACGTCCCATCGCTCGTCCCTATCACCGCCGGCGGCGTCGGGTCGAACGACACCGACCCCACCGTCCGTCGTCCGCCGCCGTCCGCCGAGTGTCGTCCACCCCTTCCCTCCTCCATCGTCTCCAACATCGCTCTTCCCAGCGTCTCCGCCTCCGTTGTCCCAAGAGTGGTATCCGGCGAGCTCTCACACACGCGTTCACCTCCCAGCGCGTGCAGCGTGTGTCTCGACAGTTCCCTCCGCAGCGCGCGTCCCTGCGCCAGCGTCAGCGTGTGATGCAAACGCGCCTCATCGCTCGCGCCCGCGTCTTCGCTCGTCCGCGTCGCGTCCGTTCCATCACCCCGACCACCGTCACCGTCACCGCTTCGTCGCCTCGTCGAGCGCGGCGCGTCCTCGCTCGCGCGACCGCGCGGCATCGTCGCCGCCGCCGCCGCGCGACGGGCGCGTCACGCGCGAGGACGATGCGACGCCCCGCGCCGCGCCGCGACGGGCACCGCGCGCGACGGGCACCGCGATCGCGAGCGCGCGACGCGTTCGATCGAGTCGACGCGCGCCGACGCGCGAGGACGACGCGCGAGGTCGGCGTCGGCGTCCGTCGTCGGCGCGCGCGCGACCGCGTCGGGCGTCGTCGCGGGGCGGGAAGGGGGGTACACGCCCAGGTCATGACTCGTTGAGAATGCGATCGTGGGTACCGTGGGTCATGATCCGTGGAGAGAGTGGGTACACGCACGCACGGCCCATCCATCCATTCGTCGGTCCCATCGAATCAATCCGTCGGTGGTTCGGTCGTGCCGTCCCTCAGTCGTCGTCGTCGTCGTCGACCGAAAGCGCGTTCGCGTTCGCGTTCGCGCGCGCGCGCGCGTTCGAACGGTCGCGGCGTCGACCGGTCGTCGGCGTCGTCGATGGGGCGCACGAAGACGCGCGGGAAGACGAAGACGCTCACGCTCGGTGAATTCTTCGCCGAGACGCAGATTGGGCGGTCGAGCGGATTGCTGGGGGCGAGGTTGGCGCGCGCGAGCGATGGAGGCGAGGAGGATGAGGAGGACTCGGGTCTCGGACGGTTCGCGCAGGTGGAGGTGGTGATCGGGAACGAGTCCAAGGCGTCGAGCTCGGGACGCGAGGGCGAGTACGACGTGACGTGTTTCGCGAGGAGCGGCGGGCCGTGGGTGAAGAGCGCGACGTTCGTGTTCGGTGGTTCAGGGTTAGGGACGAAGAAGGTGGATGCCGCGCCGTTTGAGGTGCGGTACGAGTGCGAGACGAGCGTGGACGTGGAGGTGACGGTGCAGTTTGACCGCGCGCTGCAGTTGAGGCCGTTGCGGCAGATGCACGCGGTGGAACTGTCGAGCGAGGGGAAGGAGTTCAGTCGGCCGTTTAGCGTGGATGTGAACGCTAAGGCGCTCGCGCGTGTGTTGGCCAAGTCGAAGCGTGCGAGCGGTGGGAAAGAGGAGGCGCTCGATGGTAAGGAGGACGACGGGTCCGGGTCGGAGACGCCGTCGAGAAACGCGTCGAGGTCGTCGCTCATCGAGGAGGATCTTTCGCGAGGGGTCGACGCGTGGGGAATTGAAGACGTGAGCAATTGGTTGAAGAGTTCGGAGTTGGGCGAGCTCGTGGAGAAATTCGCCTCGGCTAAGGTGAACGGGTACGAACTTCTTCGATTGACGGAGTCGGATTTGCGTCAAAGTTTACACTTGGAGAAAAACTTGGAACGCATCCGAGTGATTCGCGCTATTAACATTTTGCGCGCGAGCGCGGGCGCGGCGGACGCTGAGAAAACGCCCGATGAAAAAAGCGTGGCGCCTCCTCTCACGAAACCGCTCGGCGCGCCTCGCGGGGGGCTCAGTCCGCTCGAAATCGAACTGGACGTCTCGTGGATCGAATTCATCTCGGAAAAGGCGCGCGCGAGCGTCCTGATCGGATGGTTCATGCACGTCCTGGACGAAGTAAAAGCGGCGGAATTCGACGAACCAGGACCGCAGCTGAGCGTGTACTGCGAGGCGACGTTACAAGCTTCGAGAAGTTGTGAGGACGCTCTGGAGGAGCGAGTGCTGGACATTTTAGAGTCGACGCCAGGATGGGATCCGAGACGGAAATTGTTTCCGAGCACATGTGATTTGGCGCAACTGAGCGATCAGTTGATGCAGCTGTATCTCGAAGTGAAGACGTTCGAGGAGTTTGCGGCCCTCAACATGGGTGACGATTACGAATACGACCGACCGCGATCGACGCCTCCGAAAATGCTTGGGGGCAACGATTCACCCGGAAGAATGCTGATGCGCGCGGGCAGTGAATCAACGCAAACGATGTTTTCTCCGGCAAGCGTGACTGGAGCTTCGCCTTCGCCGAGTCGATTGAACATCGGCGCGCAGTCGTTTTCGCCCACTCCGCTCTCCGGTTTGGCGACTTCGTCGTTGCCCGAGGACGAACCCGTCGAGGGCGATCGCGTCATGGAGTTGAACACGGCTTGGGAGATTGATTATAACGATATAGAATTCGAAGGGGGTGTGCCCTCGTCGCAGAACAGAATCGGACACGGCGGGTTCGGCGAAGTATTCCTTGGCCGGTACCACGGCTCGCTGGTGGCGGTGAAGAAGCTCTTCAACCAGGACATGATGGGCAAAGGCTTGAGCGATTTCCGTCGCGAAGTGCAGATGCTGTCCAGACTTCGTCATCCATCCATCGTGCTTTGGCTCGGAGCCTGCACGCAGGCGCCCAATCTGACGATTGTTCTCGAGTACATGGACAAGGGCTCGTTGCATCAATTCATTCATCGCACGACGACTCCGTATTCGTTACTCACACTCACCCGTTGGGCGATGACGATCGCGCAGGGCATGGTGTATTTGCACTCTGCAAAGCCGTTCCCCATCGTACACTGCGATCTCAACACCAACAACGTCCTCGTCAACCGAGACGGAAACGTCAAAATCACCGACTTTGGTCTCTCCAAAGTCAAACATAGTTCTCGCATGTCGCGACAAACGGGCATGACGGGCACCGTCAACTACGCCTCCCCCGAAGTCATCCGAGGAAGCAAGTTCAGCGAAGCGTCCGATGTGTTCGCATACGGCGTCATTCTCTGGGAACTTCTCACGCGCCGCATTCCTTGGGAGGACTTGAACGAGTATCAAATCGTCTTTCAAATGACGTCGCAGCTCGAATCACCGCTCGCGGCGACGGCGAAAGCGCTCGAGATCCCAGACTCAGCGCCCGAGGGGTACCGTAAAATCATCCACGGCACGTGGGCGACCCACCCCGAGCGTCGAAGCACATTCAAAGACGTGTTGGTGGACATTCGAGATATATACCGCGAGCAAGTCGAAAAAGAAAAGGCGCTGCGCGCCGCTCGACGCGGAAGCACCTCGAGTCTCAGCGCCGCCCCGGCCGGGGATGCGGGCGCGTAAATAACGACCGCGCACAGCAAGAGTCTGCGCGCCGAGCGCGCTGGACGAAAACCTAGCAATTAGCTCAATAGATGATGTAAAACGTCGTGCGCGCGACTGTAAAGCGTCACTCCTCGCCGACTCGATTCCCATCCATGGCTCGCGACGACGAACGCGACGAACGCGACGACGATCGTCGTCGATACGGCCGAGAGCGATCGCGAGAGCGCCGTCGTCGAAGCCGTCGCGCCGCCTCATCCTCGTCCTCGTCCTCGTCCTCGTCGTCTTCGGGTGACACGCGTCGCCATCGTCGAAGACGGCGCGACCGAGAGGGACGCGAGGACGCGCACGAGGACGCGCACGAGGACGACGACGGCGCGGCGAACGAGGAAGACCAAGTGCATCGATTTAAGCGATTTCTCAGGCACAGATCGAAACGTTTAGAGGCGATTCGGCGCGAGGCGGAGCGCGCGGAGCGAGAGGCGTTGGACGCGGGTGAGGCGCTCATAGGTCCGCCGCCGCCGCCCGCGGCGATCGGGCCGGACGACGCCGTCGATCACGGCTCTCACCTGTTAGCGGGCGAGGGCGCGGCGATGGGGGCGTTCGTGCGAGATGGGCAACGGATTCCTCGCCGCGGGGAAATTGGGCTCAAGACGGAACAAATCGAACGCTTCGAGCAACTCGGTTACGTCATGTCTGGGAACCGGCACGCGCGAATGAATGCGGTTCGCATGCGTAAGGAGGCACAGGTGTACAGCGCGGAGGAGAAAGCGGCGCTGGCGGCGCTCAACAAGGAGGAGCGGTTGGCGAAAGAGCAGCGCGTGCTCGACGACATGAGAGCCTTGGTGGCGCAGCAGCTAGAAACGAATCAAAAGTCTTAGAAACAATGTTTGCAATAAGTTACAGTCTACTCTAGTCGGAAGGAAGAATGTTGATTTACTCGCCCCAAGTCATGGTTTCGCTCGGTTTGTCGTTCTCGTCGTCATCGTACTTGGCGAGATGGTCGTGAAAGTTTTTTAGCGAGGTGATGATACGCTCCGAAAGCGCGTTTCCAAGCGACGCCGATTTCCTCTTCTCCTCACCATCGCCCGGCTTTTGCACGTAGAATTTCAGCGATTTAGAAGCCTTTGATGATTTTTTGGACGTCGGAGAGTCATCGTCTGACTTCGACTTCGA
>CEUM01012884.1_pt1 | contig 24756 bp, 18 predicted proteins | sample 356421 | NCBI WGS metagenome assembly CEUM01 (sample SAMEA2622716, study PRJEB7988) | marine metagenome | biome: marine biome (ENVO:00000447); feature: surface water layer (ENVO:00002042); material: "saline water (ENVO:00002010), including plankton (ENVO:xxxxxxxx)" | depth 5 m | reverse complement strand
CTAGAGATGACATCGCCGTCATTGAGGTTCATTGTGATTACACCTTTTCCTCCACGCTTAGTGACTCGATAACCGTCCATCTCAGTCTTTGGATTTCCTTCTTCATCGAACTGTTGTTCACCGTCACGTATAGACAAAATCTTCTCGCCCTTTCCAAGGCGTGTTCTCTTACCCATTCCTTGTTTGGACAGAGTTAGAACGCTGGTATCGATGTCGTTGGTTAGGATCATTCCTGCCAGCGATGCTCCGGAGTCGAGCCTAATTCCTCGCACACCGCTAGAGACTCTACCCTGAGTTCGAACGCTTGAGAGGTCGAACCTGCATGCTCTTCCAAGGTTGGAAACCATAACGACATTGTGCTCATCAGTTCCATTCCTTACTGAAACTAATTCATCATCAGCAGCGAGATTAATCGCTTTCTTACCGTTACGATTAATCTTGACATAATCAGACAGACGGCTCTTCTTGATGACACCTTTCTTTGTAGCGAATGCTAAGAAATGACCCTCTGGTTCCTCGATTAGCTCCTTGTTCATCGGGATGATTGATACTACTGTCTCGTCATCCTTCAAGCCCAGAACATTGCGAATGTGGCTTCCTCTGCTCGTTCGAGAGCCTTGCGGAGTTTCCCAAGCTTTGAGACCGTAGACTCTGCCTTCGATGTAAGGAACTTCATTTCCATCTTTGTCCTTCTTTGTAGCTGCTCGGTTAGTGAAAACAAGCAGTCTATCTTTGCTGAAACACGTGATCAGTGTGGTTGGGAAATCTTCATTCTTGGTTTGAACACCCTTCATTCCCTTACCACCTCTGTTCTGCATTCTGAACGCTTCAGCAGGCAGGTGTCTGATGTAATTGTCATTGGTTAGAGTGATTACTATCGCTCTTTCTTCAATCAAATCTTCTCTGTCCATAGATAGTGGCATTGGGTCAATATGCGAACGGCGCTCATCACCGTGTTTCTCAACAACCTCATCCATTTCAGTCAACAAAATATCCAAACGGCGTGCCCTTGATGCGATAATATCTTTCAAATCTGTAATCTTAATTTGTAACTCATCGTATTCATTCTGTACTTTCTCCACGTCTAAACGGCTTAGTTGGTATAGTCGCCTCTCTGCAATAGCCTTAGATTGTGCTTCAGTGAAACTGAATGGTGCAATTCCGGGGAACGTTTCATTTCCTTGAAGTACTGATTCGAATTGATCACGGCCAGAACTTCCTTTACCAACAGTGATTACATCGTCGATGCGGTCTTGTGCCTTGACCAATCCCTCTAGGATGTGTGCTCTTGCTTCGGCTTTACCCAGGTCGTAATTTGCTCTGCGCTCAATCACCGATTCACGGTGCTCAACGTATGTATGCAACATAACGGGTAGTGTCAACAATACTGGCCTTCCATCAAGGATTCCCATCATGTTAGCAGAATATGATTCTTGTAATCGACTTGATTTGTATAGCTGATTTAGAACAGCATGTGGGTCTGCGTTATTCTTCACTTCAATTACAACACGGATTCCTTCCTTGGAAGATTCATCACGAATATCTCTGATGCCAACGACTGAACCCTTGGTAACCAAATCAGCAATCTGCACAAGCATGTCTGCTTTCTTGACTTGGTACGGAATTTCATGGATAACTATTTTCTTGCCGTTTCCATCATCGTGAACATCACACTTAGAACGAACATGGAATCTGCCCTTTCCTGTTGAATACATATCGTATATTCCATCGATTCCATGTATGGATGCACCAGTAGGGAAATCTGGACCTTTTACGTGCTCCATGTAGTTTTCTATAGACAAATCGGGCATGCCTTGGTTACCTTCTCCTTCTTCCAAAATTGTTTCAACATGGAGCCTGACTGCACCAGAAACTTCAGTAAGATTGTGAGGTGGGATTCTGGTCGCCATACCTACTGCAATTCCATCGCTACCATTCAGTAGTAAGTTAGGAAGTCTTGAAGGAAGAACAGTCGGTTCTTGTTCAGAATCATCGAAATTTGGCTGGAAATCCACGGTATCTTTGTCGATATCTTCAAGCATGTGCTTAGCGATTCTGTCGAGCCTACTCTCAGTATATCGCATAGCAGCAGGTGGATCGCCGTCTATCGAACCGAAGTTCCCTTGTCCGTCAACAAGTGGGTAGCGCAATGAGAACTCCTGAGCCATTCTGACCATTGTATCATAGATGGATTGGTCACCGTGAGGATGGTACTTACCCATTACTTCACCAACAGAACGTGCGGATTTGCTGAATTTTTTGTCTGCGGTATGTCCGCCTTCGTGCATACCATACAACACACGACGGTGAACTGGCTTCAGACCGTCTCTTGCATCGGGTAAAGCTCTTCCAATAATTACAGACATTGCGTAATTGATGTAAGAATTCTTCATTTCTTCATTCAATGAGCGATTTAGCAGACTTGCATCCGGCATTCCTGCGTCATCTTCGTTATCTTCAATTTCATCAGATGTCAAGGTTGGTCACCTCCTTTGCGTGGCGCTCAATAAACGCCCTTCTGTCAGGAACATCCTCTCCCATCAAAATCTCGAACATTCGGTCTGATTCTTCAGCGTCCTTGACAGTGACTTTCAACATAGTTCGATTTTCTGGGTTCATTGTAGTGTTCCAAAGCTGCTCTGGATTCATTTCACCGAGACCCTTGTATCTCTGAACACCGATTTTAGCATTCGGGTTATCGCCCTTCAATTCATCGATAATCACATCTCTCTCTTCATCTGAGAAAGCGTATTTGCTAACCCTTCCTTTGGTTAATTGGAATAGTGGAGGTTGAGCAATGTAGACATGCCCCTCGGTGATGGCAGGTCGCATGAATCTCCACAAAAATGTCAACATCAGTGTGCGTATGTGAGCACCATCAATATCGGCGTCCGTCATGATGATTATCTTCGAATATCTCAATTTTGAAGGGTCGAATGAACCTTCGTCCTCAGAATTATTTCCAACACCTGCTCCAAGCGCCCTGATAATTGTTTGAATTTCTTGATTCTGGAATACTTTGACCAAGTTGTGTTTCTGTCTTTCAACATTGAGGATTTTTCCACGCAAAGGAAGGATCGCTTGGATTCTACGGTCTCTTCCAGTCTTTGCAGAACCTCCCGCAGAATCACCTTCCACGAGATATACTTCACATTCGCTTGGGTCCCTAGATTGGCAATCTGCTAGCTTACCAGGCAGGCCTCCTCCCTCAAGTACGCCCTTTCTGCGAGTTAATTCTCTGGCCTTCTGTGCCGCTTTTCTTGCCTTTGAGGCTAGAAGAGCCTTTTCGATAATCGCTTTAGCCACAGACGGGTTTTCTTCGAAGAAATCGCCAAGTTTCTCATAAACTACAGTCTGAACAATACCCGTGACTTCACTACTTACGAGTTTGTCTTTCGTTTGTGAAGAGAATGATGGGTCTGGGTGTTTGACGCTTACAATTGCTGCTAGACCTTCTCTTACATCATCTCCAGAAAGCGCCTCGCCTTTGAGCATGTTTCGCTTTTTGGCATAAGAATTCAAGCAACTGGTCAGCGCTGTGCGCAGACCTGACATGTGAGTGCCTCCGTCTTTATTTCGAATGATATTGGTGTAACATCGTATTGATTCGCTAAATGCGTTGGACCATTGTAATGCCAAATCCACGGTAACTGTTCCTTTTTCTACGTCCTTCTCGCCTGAAATCTGAATTACATCTGAATGCAAAACTTCTCTGGCCGAATTGATTTGTGAGACATACTCTGACAATCCGCCTTCATAGTGATGTACGCTAACGTGTGGTTCTTCGGAGCGAGAATCTGTAATTTCAATCTTCAATCCCGCATTCAAGAACGATGTTTCCTTCAATCTGGTATCTATTTGCTCGAAATCAAACTCGGTTATGTTAGTGAAAATACCCAAATCCGGTTTGAACACAATCAAAGTCCCAGTATCGTCACAAGTGCCAATTTCATTTAGCGGACTCACAGGCACACCTGCTTCATACCTTTGATTGTAAATCGTGCCACCACGATGAATTGTGACTTCCATCCATTCTGAGACTGCGTTTACGGCAGAAACTCCTACGCCGTGCAGACCTCCGGACACCTTGTATGAGCTGTTGTCGAATTTGCCGCCAGCGTGCAGCTTAGTCATGATAACCTCAGCAGCCGAAATACCGAACTCTTCGTGCTTATCGACAGGAATTCCTCTTCCGAAATCTCTTACTGAAAGTGAGCCGTCCAAATTAAGACCAACTTGGACCAAGTCTGTATGGCCTGCTAAGTGTTCATCAACCGAGTTGTCGACAACTTCCCAAATACAATGGTGTAATGCAGAACCATCGTGAGGATCTCCAAGATACATTCCGGGGCGTTTTCGGACCGCCTCGAGGCCTTCCAACACTTGTATGCTCTGTGCGCTGTAGTCATCCGTCATCGATACACCTCAATTAACAAAATAAGAGTTAGGAAAAATCTTTGGAAACTACCATATTTGAGCCTTTGAATCATGTAGGTTTTTTCTGTGAAATTTCACTCATAAAAACAAGACAAAATCCGCTTCAGTCTGGCGATTAACAGCGAGTCCTCTTTACTCATTTTTAGTGGTACCAAAGGGGGTATATGAACATACTCAATACCCTGTCCAAAAAGTGCCGATTTGGGGAAAGAAAAAGTGTGCGAATAATGTCAAAATCTGATGAAATTGCGATAATTTGGTTCGTGTTTAGAATCGCAACCGTTAATGAAGAAGGGAAGGTCGCCGACAGCATGGCTGACCCGAAAGTATGTGTTGCGCTCGATGGCACGACTGTCGAAGAAATGACTGATGAAGCTGCGCGTGCGAACCTCGCTGGCGCAGACATGGTCGAAGTCAGATTCGATAGACTATACCTTGTCAAGCCAGACCCTACTATTTCAGATGAAGAAGAAGGAGAAAAGCCAGAATTACCGCCTGAGAATGACTGGGAAACCATGAACATGGAAGATGTAGATGTCGAAGCATCAATCGCTGCACTGAAAGAAGGCCTACCACTTCCAGTTATCTTCACAGTAAGACCTGTTTCCGAAGGAGGTTTCTTCCCGGGAGTGGAGTCAGAAAGAATCGAAATCCTGCAGAAAGCAATCGATTCGAAAGTATCCTGGGTCGACCTAGAGTTATCCATTGATGATTCGACCAGAAAGTCGCTTCAAGATGCTGCTAACGCTAACGGATGCCAAATTATTGCGTCTTCACATGACATTAACGGTACCCCTGATGCTGAAACTATTGTAGCAATGGTCAGAGACAACCAAGATGCTGGAGACATTGTGAAATTCTGTGGAACTGCAAACAACCATGATGATGCACTACAGATCATTGAGGCAGCAACTGAACTAACTGGAGAAGGGCTGAGTCACAGCCTAATGGCAGTTAACAGCGGTGGCGATTGGACCAGACTTCACGCTCCAATGCTAGACCAAAGTTTGGTTTATGCAACAATGAGAAACGAATTCAAGATTTCAGACAAGGGATTGGTCAACGTACGCGACCTAAGAGACGCTTGGTCTCTTCTAGAATACTAACCGGCTTGGTCTTGTTCCAAGGAAGGAACCATTCCTTCCTGTAACTGCTTATTCTCAGATGTTAGGCTTAGTCCAGAATTCATGTAACGTTTGTTCATAATTATTGGAACTACCAAAATTCCCATCATCAATCCACAACATACCAAGGAAACGGTCCAATTGGGGAGTATTGTTGACCTAGGTTCTGAAACAACGGAAACGTATGCAGCTATTGTTGTCTCAGGCTGTGCATCATAACGATGAGAATTGTTCGTATTGTCAATTACGATGTTGAAATATTGCTTTGATTCCTCACCAAACAGACCACTACTAACTTCTGGACCATCTAAAGATACTGAAAACGAAACCTGTTTCACATCTTCATATTGGTGCGAGTCTCTGAATGAATGCCAACCTACTACCGTAAAACTACGCCATTCTGGCGGTACATCACTCGTTGGGTCGTCATCATCTCTGTTCTCTTTTAGCCCCCATGCGCCATGAGCAATATCGTAAGCTTGCGTGTATCTATCATACTGTGAGTTGGTCATCAAATAGACGTCCGCTGAAGGGTCATACGAACTATTTGTTGTCTCGATAGTCACACAAATTGTAGTTCGTCTTTCATGGTCGAGATTAACACGAAGAGTTCCAACAGCATCATTACCAATTAGCATGGTTGTTTGGAAATCTTCTCTTAACAATCTCAGATCATTATTGGGCTCCCAAGTCATCCAAGTTTCCTCAGGCCCATCGTAATCTTCATTGATTTCGTTTTGACCTCCTTCGTCACCTTGTCTGCCTTCATCGAAAATGAAATCATAGTTGTAAACATTAGGAACCTTAGCTAGCCTTTCTACGGTTTTATTCCAACTAGGAGTTACAAAATCTCCATTGTCGCAATTTGATTCTGCAGATGCAGGTTGGACAGGAGTAATATTCGAAGGTGCAACTAATGGCAGCAAGAAAACTGTCAGGACTACAAGATTCAGCCTAAAACCCATTTTACACCCCCCTATGGGGGGTGGTTCTATCCTAGGGGGTTAATCGGTTTTCCCTTCAGCGCCTTCTACGAAGAGGCCTTACATAGCCAGATGCACCGCTTCTGCGTTCGTCTTTCGAAAGAATACCTGGTGCAGGAGGTGGCGTATGCTGGTCCATACCGAGAACTCCACCGTATGACTGAACTTCATCGACATCATAGGTCGCTGCAGCTTGTTCTGCTTCTTCCTCAATTTCAGTCGGACTTCTCATTACTGCCCAGCCCAAAATTAGCACTGCTACAATAAGAGCCAGAACCAAGAAAGATTCACCACTTGCATCTACCAACCATTCTTGCCAATCTTGAAGTGAGAAATCAGACAGGCTCGGATCTGCTACCTTTTCAGCCAATACTGTAACTTCGGTATCTTTGTAGACACAAACTCCCATTCCATCGCAAACTGAAACACGGACTGACTTAATGCCAACATCTTCCCAACTTGCAGCGACTCTAATTCGATCTGCGCCTGAAGGTGTAATCCAATCATCTCTTGCATCACCGTTTCCATCTGAGTCAAAGTCAAGGTCACTTTCCCAAAGTACAACAATGGTTGAAGAAATCCTTTCGTCTCTGTCAGTATGTAATCCATCATTTACATCCAAGTCTCGCCAAACAACATACTCAGTTTGGTCTTCAGAGTCGGAAACATTAGCATCTAATACGACAGATTCACCAACGTAAATTGTGTCAGGAATATCAAATTCACCAATGGTAGGGGGCTCATTCACTACAATGTGGAATGTAGCCCTAGTTACGTCTCCAGTCAGATAAGAATCCCTGACTGTAAGTGATACTTTGTACGTACCCGGTCGGTCAAATGAGTGCCATGGCATAGGTTCATGCGAAATTGGAGTTGCATCTCCGAAATCCCACGAATATTCTACAATTCCATTCCAATCAGAGTGATTTGATTCTAGTGGAACGAACCTTCCCTCGTATGTTCTATCGCCATCTCTGGTACCTAAGGAATCGAAATAGAGCATTTGTCCCGGAGTGGTAACCACATTTCCGTCATCATCGAAAGTGTGAGAATAATCGAAAGATGCTCCCTCAGCAATAGGCGTAGAAGTGGTGACTAAATCACCATCGTACCAAATATCAAAGATTTTCACAGAAATAATCGGCTTTGGGTTTTGAATTCTTATTGACAGTGTTCTTTCCTCACTCTGCATTCCGTTCTCGTCGATTACAACGAGTGAAACTGAGTGCTCGCCAGGGGTTGAGAAGTTGTGAATCACTAGAGAATCATTTGAAGTAGTGCCATCTGAGAAAGTCCAGAGGAATTCTAAATCGCTAGAATCTCCAACCAAACCATCTGGGTCATAACTGGTTCTTCCGTTGAAAGTGTAAGGAACGTCCACTTGCCCATCTTGGACTCTGAAATCAATAACTGGGCTACCAGCTGAACCGGAATCTCTGACTTCGAATTGAGCCACAGGCAACTGATTCAATACTTGGACCATCACTTGAGCAATGGACTGAGCACCATCGTTATCGGTCACTGTCAGATTTACGTACTTGACTCCAGGAGTGGACCAAGCAACCATAGGATTTTGTTCAGTAGAAAGGAAGTCTACGAATAGATTGGTTCGATCTACAACTCCGCCGTCAAGGTTTACGCCTTCGGTGAAATCCCAATTCCATCCTACTAGTTCTCCATCTACATCATCGAAAATATCTGGCAACATAGTTGCTGTGAACGTTTCTGTGATTATCGTGTCAGAGAATATTTGGCCAGGAGCCCTGTTATTTACGATAATCTCGATTACTTTTGATGCCACATTTACTCCATCGCTAACGGTTAGAGTTAGATTGTAGACGGTGACCGCAGTTAGTCCATCTTGCCAAAGGTGGTAAGCTCGAGATACACCTTTGCCGGATTCTATGTCACCGTCACCCCAGTCCCATGTGAACTCCAAATGGCTGATTGGTACGTTATCTGTGGTTCTTTCAGCACTGAATTGTATGATTTGTCCAGTTAGTATCGAAAGATTGTCCGTTATTACTTGGCCGTTGACAGAAATAATTGGATTTGGTGCAGAATCATCTGTTACGTTAATTGATGTTACATCTGACTCAGACCAAGTTCCTCCTTGGTCTAGAATCTTAAGTGAAACATTGTACTGACCCACATCTAGATATGGCCTAACTGGGCTCTTCAATGAGGAGGTATTACCGTCTCCAAATGTCCAAGCATAAGCTACAGGGTCGTCCAAATAAGGCAAAGTATTGTTCGCTAATGAAAGTCCCCAAGCGTCAAACCCATTTCCGACAAACAACACATTGTCCCAAGTTTGAACATCTGAAGGTTCAACGCTTGAATTTGCTACAGGCTTCATGTTATCGAGGAACTGTGCTCCTGTTTGAGTTGTGTCTATTACATCTCCTAGCATATCCGTCATTGTTAGATGGAAAGTGTGTACTTCACTAGTTTTCGCAGTATACCAGAACTTGGTGGGTACATTTACTCCGCCACCCGCTTGAACTCTAGTTTCAAGAGTATCCAAAACAACTCCAGAAGCATTCTTGACTTCCACGAGCACGTCTAAATCCTCAAAGAATGCGTTAGAAAGTACGTTGAATTCAATTTCAGCTGTATCGATATTGGAGTCACCATCTCTATCAGCCAGTACTGTTGAGTTTAGGCTCAACGTTGCTGGAGAGGTTATTCTAGCCGCCTCTACATCGATTACCGCTTCGGGATATGAACTTCCACAAGAGGTGTAGTCACAATCGCCTTGATTTGATGCGTACCATGTAATAGCCCAGATTTCATCTGTGATATTGCCGAAACCAGGCACTAGTGCAGTTCCAACCGCCCCATTGAAGTTGATATCTGAACGAGTGTATATGCCATCTGCGGATGCTCTGCTCATGATGACTCCATCCATTCCTGGGACATCTCCTGTGAATCTCATTGTAAGTGGCGCAGGTGCCGCTGATCCTGGTGTGAATTTGAACACTTGAACACCCCAACCTTCGACAGAATTCCCTGTTGATGACCATGGCCCTAGCCAATCACTGTTTGAATCAGCGGGCTGTATTCTACAGAATTCACTGGAGCCACATGCCGGCGTCAAGAATAAGTTCGACATACCGTATATTCCCTGGTCACTATCAAGCGTAGCAGCGATTGTGAAGTTAGTGTAAATGTCAATGAAATCTCTACCAATTACTCCTGGAGTTGCCCCAATAGGGTTTCTTGCCAGATCCTCAATTCCTGCAGCTCCTGTGGATGAATCCTGAGCCAGTTTACGGATTGCAGGGCCGCCTCCCAGGTGATCTGCTAGGTAGAGTAGGAAAATGAATCCGCCGCCATAATCTGCAGTTCTCTGGTTCCACCATCGTACAGAATAGTGGCTGGCAGTAGTCCATGCGTTAACGTGCCCGTAGAGCGTGGATGAACCACCGAAACAAAGGAATGCCGCCATATCTGCTGCACCTTCGTCAATCCACAGATTCTCATATGGATCTAGTGCATTGTGCATCAAGTGTTGTAACTCGTGGGCTAAGATTACCTTCGACCAAGTTAGAGGCGCATCATCAATATCGATGAAAATGGCTTCACGAGAAGCAGACATTCCTGGGGAGAAATATCCTCCAATGTTGTACGCCCCATCAATTGCATAGATGATTACTTCAATCTGGCAGTTATTATCAACATCAGGGGCCGCAATTCCTCTTCCATCGAAGTAATCTTTTCCAAAGTAAGTCATCAGAGTAGGATAGACTGTACTATCCCATGTACTTGCCCAGTTGTTCAAAACTGTAGAGGATAGAGTTCTTCCACTTTGGACCATGAAGGCTGCAGTTGATGTGGTTTTCTCGACGGTAACATCGATTGAACCACCAGATGTTGGCACCGTTGCAGTATCTCCTTCGTTGTATGGAGTACAAGCACGCCCACTGGTCATAGACTGAGGAGATGTTGCGATATCCACCCCTGGCATTCCATGATCAATCCATGTATTTTTCATCATGCGAGTTGCGCTGTAAAGCGCTTCATCACTATCAGGCAACATGTACGGATGAGAATCTGAAGGTACGAAATCATCCAAATCCGCGAAAACTGGAGTGAATGTAAACTCCTGACTTTCCTCACTCTCAACAGACCCTGCGGAGGCCAAAGGAGACATAATTGAAACCAGGAAAATTAGCAATAAGGTGCATGCGCGAGTAGTGCATCGTTCAGACATTTGCGTAACCTCCACAGAATGCAGTACTGCACTCCAAATCAGCGAGTTCAAATGAGGTATTTAATACTCAGCGAGTGTGGCATCATCAATGCGCAAGGGAATTGTTGCAGTTTTTGCCATTCTTTTCCTCATGCATTCAACCGTTTCAGTAGTAGGACAAGATACTGACGAGACACCTGCTAATTGCTTGTTGAATTTCGATGGAGAACTCGCAAATCAGTCTGTCCAATTCCAGACTGATTTAGGACCTAGAACGCCCGGTTCTGCAGCTAGTTCCGCTCTTCGCGATTCAATCAAGAGTAACCTTACAGGATGGCATATTACCGAGACTACGCATCATTCACACGGTATGACTCTGACAAATCTATTTGCTACTTGGAACAAAGGTGCTGGTTCGAATGTTATTCTCGCCGCACACTATGATACGCGCCACAAGGGCGACCAAGATTGGAACGAAAGTCGAAGAGACGAGCCAATTGATGGCGCCAATGATGGTGCCAGCGGTGTCGCAGTTCTACTCGAAATGGCTCGCCTCATACCTGCCCTAAATCTGACACACGAAGTAACTCTATTCTTCACAGATGGTGAAGATCAAGGAGATAATCACTCGACTTACGTCTTAGGAGCAAAGGCCTGGGCTGACAACCTAACACAGTCTGAAGCAGACAGTATTGAATCCTTCATATTGGTTGATATGGTTGGGGATTCGTACTTGACACTGAGAAAAACGACTCCTGGAAATGAGGAATTATGGAATCGAACTGAAGACATCATCAAATACATAGATGATGTTTGTGACATAAATGATTCATCGTACTTCGATTTCGAGAGAATCGATGGGATATATGATGACCACGTGCCTGCACATGAATTAGGAATACCTGCTATCGATATAATCGATACAAGATATGGCGAAAATGCCACTTTCTTGGGAGGGCATTGGCACACTCATAATGATACAGCCGACAAAGTCAGTGCAGAATCGCTTCAAAAGGTAGGTTTGATTCTAGAGCTAGGCCTAATCAACGGGGCATGGTTAGATGTTCGTGAATCGAATATTGAAACAGAAGAAGACATACTTGACCCATGTCTGCAGGATTCAAACGATAGGAACTCTGAATGTTCATTAGATTCGGCTGAAGAAAGCGGTACTCAAGACGCAGACGACATGATTGTTGGAGTTTTGTTAGCACTATGTATCATACTAGTTTGGGCCAACTTGGCTTGGCTAGTTTCCGCGGATAATAGAGGGGAGGGGTGAAATCCGCGCACGGCCTCGGGTTGATTATCCGGAGGTGCTAATATCAGCGACGATAAACAAAATCGGCTTGCAGCATTGCGCCAAAGGGTGCGTTCCAAATTAATTGATTCAAGAGTGGCATCTCGTAAGAGAGAACAACAAGCCGAACAAGAAATTGTAGTAAAAGCACCTAAGGTGGAAGAAGTGGGATTCCTAGAATTGGATGACCAAGAATTAACCGAAGGGGAAAAGCGCAGAAGGCTTGCTTCTGCACTGGTAATGATTGGAGCTTTGATGGGAGTACTATCCGGTACACTTATTCTGCAAGGTAACCCTTCAGGATTGCTTAATTCATCGATTTTCAAATCAACAGATTCTCTTGATATTCACGGGTTTGTTTTAGACGAAGGTGGGTATCCTGTGGCCAATGTGACAATTGAATTGGTCGACTTAGAATCGGGCACAGTAAAAGATACCATGTCGGACGAGAATGGCAGATATGTGATGAATTCTGTATTGGCCAAGGAATACGAACTGCATTTAGCCAAAGAAGGGTATGAAACTGTGATTTTATCTTTCGTTCCTGAACCTATTGGAATATCGCCGATAACAATGGTTGAAGGAGAAGGTGAGAGGTACATAGACGACTACACCAAGACTCAAGGTTGGTCATTGGAAAATGCGGTAGCACTCGCAACCTTCGAAGGATTATTCACATTAGGTTGTGCATTAGTTGGAATACATGCTTCATTTGAAATCAAGAGAAAGAAGCGTTATCGAAGGACTCAAGCCCTGTGCTGGGTCGGTCTTTTCAGCAGAGGGATGATTATTTTTGGTCCAACACTTATCTTAACTGGCATGATTTTGATCATGCTAAACAAAGATGAATTCGAAGACCAACAATTCTCGGAGGGATTGTGAAATGTACCTCATCACCGTCGAGGGTGGCGACGGTTCAGGGAAAGGTGAAGCAGTAAGGATTTTAGCTTCACTTGCAAACAGAATGGCATTTCCAAATGTACATGTAACTCACGAGCCTAGAAGGCATAGTCAACTGGGCAAACTAGCGCTCAATGCAGTAAGTAAGGGAGAGCATACACCTCTTGAAGAGGCCGGGCTTTTTGCTGCAGATAGAGTAGACCATTCCCACACTTGGATTCGTCCACGCCTTCTCAAAGGGGACCTAGTTATTTCAGACAGGAATATACATTCCAGTTTAGTCTATCAAGGCGTTGTAGGGGATTTAGGACTCGAGCAGGTAGCAAAAATGAATGCGGCTGCAATGGTTCCAGATTTAGTAATCTGGATTGATTGCGACCCCAGTAAGGCCATGAAAAGGATAAACTCGGGCACATTGAGGATGGCAGGAGAGAAGCACGAATATTTCGAAACAACGGAAATCCAAACCAAGATTCGTGCTGGATTTAGCGGTATTCTGTCGGGAGAAATTGAGACACCCTATCCATTTAGCAAGTGCCTAATCATGGGTCCAGTGCTGAATGAAAGCGGACTCGACGATTTAGAAAAACAACTTTCGCAGGTGCTTAGCACATTCTTCAATCGGAGACCTGACCCACTGAATGTCAGCAGAGACGAAGTAGACAGGCACCTTCTCAAAACCCTAACAACAGGAGTGCAGACCCAACAAAGATTACCAGGAGCTCCAATACAACATTTTTCTCTACTTGAGGACTGGTTAGATGGTAAATCTCCATCACAATGGATGCGTATTGCAGAGCAAGAATGGGATGAAGAGCGTGCTAAAGATTCTGACGTTCCAGCTAGGCCAATCGCCCATTCCTCTTGGGCCATCTTGGGTACATTATCACTGACCGATACTACAGATGTTCCAACTCTTCACAAACAATTGGGGCCGGTTAGATCTGTAACTAAAAGGCACACTCAAAGACTAGTGAAATGGCTGGAACAAGAGAGATGGATTCACAGGCAACAAAGCCATGTTCCTTTTGCAGAGGCTCAGATGTTCAAGTTGAGGAATAGCAGGTTAGGGTATGGGCGCCTGTGTTTAGCGATGTGGCCGTTAAGGGCTGCTTTATCGAGTTGGAGAAGGGGAAATCCTGACGAAGAATGGGAAAATTGTCTGAGAGATATTATTCTTGATACTGATGAGAAGAAAGTCCCGCTGCAGGTACGTAAAGCGGTTCAAAACGTTATTCAAAGGCTGCAGTTAATCTCCAGTGGTCATGCTGAATGTCCAGTCCCTCAAAACGAACAAGAGTTGATTGTTTGGTGGTCTACAGAGCCACCAGAGTAGTTACTCTTCTTCTGCTTTCATGCTAAACCTACTTCCAGATGGCAGAACCACTCTCGAAGGGTCAAGTTCGAAATGTGCTGGCCTAGCACAAAATGAGGCCGATAAAAATGCTCCAATTAGAATACCAAAAGGCGCACCTGTCAGCAATCTCATCATTGCATTTGACTCGTATGATGTCAACATCTGAGTAAAACCATCTATCGCCATAGGAACTGCTGCTATTGCTGCAATTGCAAGCATTGCTAGCAACCTGCGGTCGTTTCTGTAGACTGACAGAAGCTTGTTGTCAGGAAGCATAGAGAGGAATGTATCTTTGATGGTCCAGCGATTATATCCTCTACGTGAAAACAGGAAACCTCCAACGGCCAAACCAAAGAATATTCCTACATCCCTGACACAAACTGGCATTTGATTATCATTAATCTTCCAAGATCTTTCTGCTTTAGTATGACAATTTAAGTCTCCGAAAGCATAGATGAAAGCAGCATAAGGGTCTAGATCACTCCACACAAATATTCCATGTTCACTTTGATTATGACCGACTTGTCCACTAGAATCGGTTTGTACGTTACCCCATGCCGAATCGGATTGATAATCAAAGGCATTTGCTCGACCCGATAATTCTGGAACTGTACCCTCTGGCAAATAGAATGGAACCAAGAAAAAAGACACAAGGAAGAAGGTAGATACGCCACCCACCCAATAGCCTACTTTCTTTTCACGAGAACGATCCTCCAAACCATTCTTCTGCATATTTTGATGCAGTAGGAATAGACGCATATGTTTTCGCCTGAATTGCTCTGGCTATAGCATGGAGGAGAAGGTCGGATTCCGAAAGGGCCTCTCCGCCGCGATTGTTCTTGGCCTTTATTCCGGCTTTATGCTAGCCGTTGCAATAGCAATGGTACTGGGCAATGATGGTTTGATGACAGCTGCTTTCTTGTGGGGCCTAACCATCGTCGTGTGTGCTTTGATTCTGACTCCTTTCTTGGCACTTGGCAGGAAAAGAGGATTGCCTGAAACCGATGCCACTGTGAAAATGCTGCGCGAAGGTCTTAGCGAATTCAATGAAGGAGTCGGTGGATGGAGAGCCCTCTCTCATGTAAGAGGAGAAGGCATGGGCGCTTCTGTTTCACTATCCCATGCTTCGAACCCACTTACTATAATCGAAAAGGCGTTGAAGTTAACCACAGATTGCAAATTGATTTTCAGATTTCCAAAGAGTGACCCTTCTCTCCGTGATAGAACGCTCCCCATTTTGGAAGAAAAGGTGGGTACTTCTAGAATACAAAGGAGGACTAAATCGCTAACTGTCGTTCCTGAAGTAATAATTGACCGTTCTGTAATAATTACTCGCATGATGATGCTGTGTCCACCACTTATGGTAGCAGGTTCAATTGCATTCTACTCAGTTTCACCTGACCAACCTTTCCTGACAATCCTTGGCGCCCTAGCAGGAGCAATACTTGGAATGATGATTGTCACAAATAAAGGCAGGTAAGGCCATTGAGACTACCCCATATCAGTTTTAAATAAAATCACTAAATAGTCTAGAATATGCGAGAAATCTCTCTATTTTGGAGGAGGAATCGCTTAGAGGAGACCGATATTTCACCTCTCTTGGATATTGTTAGTTCAATAGAATTTCTTGCTTACATCAAACGGACACCTAGGGACATTCGGATCTTGGTTAAAATCAACTTCAAATCTGGCAAAACTCCTGAAGACTTGAATTCGTTATATTTCCTTGAATTGATGGACATCCACCACACTCCAGAGAGCAGTGATGAAAGTTATGTGATTAATCTGAAACTTTCTCATCCATTATCCAATTTCAATGCTAGAACGGGCGGAACTACAGCAGCACCTGGTTGCAAATTAGACAGTGAAGGGATGACCTACATCATCCAAGGAGGAAACATGCGACTAAGACTAGTTGCTGCTATGGCCAGACTGATGGCAAAACCAGACCGCATCTCGGCACGTAGCCTTGATTTGTCATCTTCTTTTGAAACCGGGCCCCTAAACGCCAAGCAATTGAAACTAGCAAAATTTGCATATGACAAGGGCTGGTATGACATCAACAAGCGAATCAGAATATCAGAAATGGCTGAAGAATTGAAAATTGCTAGAGCAACTTTAGCTGAACATTTATCCAGAATTGAAAGCATAATTATGGACGATCTTCTTGGGTCGTTTACGAATTTTAGAATTAGTCCTGATGAATTCGAACTGTTCAAAGACATGGCTGTTGAAGATTCGAAAAATCTAGGATTTGGAGAAGATGAACAATTCAAAAAGTTGCTCCAAAACATGCATGATAACATGGAACATGAAGGAGTTCCAGAAGATGACGATTATGAAAACGAATAATTGTCACCTTTACATTAGTCGGGATATGAGTGGTCAACATGAGCAACCTAGACAACCTACTCAGCAACCTCAAGGGTTCGGGAATTGTTGTCCCAGCAGAAGTTGAAAAGGCAATGTACAAAGTTGACATTGAAGACTTTACAGAACACGACTCGTCTGGTTTTTATTATGATAGACCGGTGGTTTTTTTGGAAACTCCAGAAGGCGGAGTTAAGACAATATCTGCTCCGCACATGATTGTTACATTACTTCACAATCTCGAATTAGAAGAGGGGCAACATATCGTAATTTATGGAGCAAAGGGCGGTTATCTCAGCGCCTTAATTGCGCACATCATTGGTGAAGATGGGAGAATTACTGTTCTAGACCCGTCCATTGATGTTATTGAGCATATATCCAACAATTTGCGAGGATATCCTACCGTTAACTGCCAGAAAATTTCTGATTTGGACAAAATGTCACTACCGAAATTGAATCGTGTTTTAGTAACAGGACAAATTGAAAAATTACCTGAATGGTTGAATGAAGGCTTGGAGGAAGGAGGTTTTGCTATTGCTCCGATTGGCGATAAGAACTCGCAACGTCTACTAAAAATTGAGAAACAGAGTGAAGAATTATTCGATACAGACCTAGGTAGCGTTGTTTTTGGGCCTCTAGATATTGCTGACTCTGTTGTTGAAACACCATCTCCTTCAGAGATGGCTGAATTGATTGAACAGGTGATTGAGTTGATGAAAGACGCTCAAATTATCGAAGAAGAAGATAAGACAAAATTGTATGATTTGGTAGCTGAATTAAGGCAGTTACCAGACGACCTTCCTCCTCCAGAAGAGGTGGATGACCCTGAAGATCATCCATTACTCAAATTGATGGTCGAAAAAGGCGAGTGGTTTGTTCGATTGTGGCCAATAATACAATCCATTGTGCAAACAAGGATTGCTTCATATGATTCTCCTAGTGACTTTGAAGAAGGTAGTAGTCACTCAGATTTTATTCCTTGAGGTGAGAAATTGACAAACATAGATGGTGAAATTTCTCGATTATCCAATAAGGATGTAAAAATCCGTAGAAGGGCCGTTAGAATGCTGTTCGAGGAGAACAACCCACGGGCACTCAAAGGTTTCGTCAAGTTACTCGAAGATTCGGATTTCTGGTTTCGAAATAAATCTCTTGATGCTCATCGCAAATGGGCCAACTCTGCACAAGACTTGGTACCATTACTAGAGAACCACAAAAGATTGGCTGCAGAGTTACTACAACGAATAGACGCTCCTGAAATTGCCATAGAATTGCTCAAGGAAGATGATTACATCACAAGGAGTTTCGCAGCACAAAGTTTGGCAAAAAATGAGGACTTACACCTCAAATTCGCAGAGGACGAGCACCATTCAGTGAGAATTATTGCTGCTGAAAATTCAGTAGATGAAAATTTGATTTCATCACTTATAGAGGATAAACATTCTTCGGTTCGAAGAATGGCCATATCCAGTGCTGCTAAGAATAAATTGAAACTAAGTTCACAGACGCTTGAATCTGGTCTGTCATCTAGCGATCCCGCTCTACGCTCTTTGGTTGCCTCATTAGCTGTAACCGCTGGAGGTGATGTTTTAGAGAAAGCATGCAAAGACAGCAATCCCAAAGTGCGCAAATCTATTGCCGAAACATTACGACTGGAAGTAACTGAAGTAGATGAAAGAATAGATTTGATTGCTGGAATAAATCCTGAGATAATTTTGCGCTGGTTGCGTTCAAAGCACGACCCAAAATCATCATCACTTCGTTGGACTATGATCGAGAATACATCTCTCAATTCAAGAATACGCTCAAAGTTAATTGAGCAGATGGATGGTAGAAATGATGTGGACAGGCAAAGACTAGCCATCATTTCTGAGGATGTTTCAACTCTCGTCAAGATTGCTGCAGATAATCTATCTGAATCTTTGAATGAACTGGAGGGATAAAATGAATTCTGGAATCTCATATCACGTAGATGCTACCAATGGCTCGAGTAGGAGACTTGGTGTCAAAATAGAGATTGAAGGCCCCTTCGATGGGAACATTTTGGAATTGAGATTCCCACGCTGGGTTCCTGGTTCATACTTTATTCGAGAGCCAATACAGCATATGTCAGACCTTTCTGCAACTTGTGATGGAGAGGAAATTAAAATCAAGCGAATCGATGTTGATGGAGCGAGAGTTACAGGCGTTAGTGAAGCGAGTAAGATAGTGATTACTTACAGACTTCTCGCTGCTGAAATGACATGCAGAGCTAATCATTTGGATCAATCTCATGTGCACATAATGCCCCCATACACTTGGATGATGCCAACCAGAGGAATAGATAATTCTAGAATGGACCAAACTCACAAAGTTACTTTGGCGGCGCCAAAAGGATGGACCACTGCAACACAACTGGCTGGTAAAGAAGGTGAATGGTATGCAGATGGCAGAGACGAGTTCCTTGATGCAATTATGGAATCGAATGCTAATCCAATGATTTCTTTCGATGTGATGGGAACTACTCAATACCTCAAATTGTGGGATTCAGGAGGCATGCCAATTCCAAAGAAAGGTCTGGACCGTTTCATTGAAGCAATGAAACTAGTAATCGAAGAACACTTTGCATTATTTGGAGTTCCTGAATGGAAGGATTACTGGACCGTTCTACACTTGACCGAATCTGGAAGAGGTGGCTTAGAACATCTTCGTAGTCAGACATCAATGATGCCCAGAAAGTGCTTGCAAGAAGGTAATGAAGAACAGTGGAGAGACCTTGTTTCCCTGTTCAGCCACGAATTCCTACACCAATGGAATGTCAAGCAATTGCGACCGAAGAATTTCTTAGAATACGAACTGCAAAAAGAAGAACACTCTGACCTATTGTGGTGGTTTGAAGGCCTTACATCTTGGCTTGGAGACATTTTGTGTTTACGAAGTGGAGCTTGGAGCGAAGAAGACTGGCGCAAAGATTGGACTCGTAAGATGAAAAGACATACCGATAGAAATGGAATGAGCCATGAGTCACTACAAGAAAGCAGTCACGACGCATGGATACATCTGTACAGGCCGAACTCCTACAGCAGAGAAGTACAAATCTCATATTATTTGGAAGGAGAGATGGCTGTATTCTGTCTCGATGCTGAATTGAGAAAGCGTTCGAAAGGCGAACACGGAATGGATGATGTAATGGCAACTTTGTATCATAATCACAAACTCGATTCAAACAATCCAGGAATTACCCATTCAGACATCAAGAAAGCATTAGTGAATACTCCCGGTGGCAGAAGACTCGGTGTTATGCTAGATTCCTTAGTTAGTGAAAGAAAGGCTCCTGATGTGATTTCAGCAATGAAAACACTCGGCCTAGAAATGGTTGCTGACAAGAAAGCCAAAGGTGCTTGGATTGGCCTGAATTTAGCAAACAATCCCAACTGTGTCAAGGTGCGAACACATCTAACTGGATCACCTTGCAGAGAATCCGTCCATACTGGTGATGAGATTATTGCAATCGATGGCTTGCGCGTGAAGTCTTCAAGCGACATTACCGCCTCTATTTATGACAGTGAAGGCGTTGAGACCACATTTACAATTGCTAGGGAAGGCGTATTGCATGAAGTAAAGATTACACCTATTGCGAATCCAAATCACTTGACTATCGTAGAAGGCAAAGGCAACAAACTTTGGCAAGCAATCAAGGCAACAATGCGCTGATCATTCTGATTTAGCTAGAACTTCTAGTAAAACGTGAATTGGAGGTAGGTGATTAGAGATAGTGTGCTTGCTTGTTTTTGGAGGATACAAGGTATCGCTCAAACACATTTCGATTACCTCTTCTTTTGTTATACTTTCAAGCCCACTTCCAGGCCAAACATCGACGGTAATCTGGTCGTCGCTCAAATAATCGATTAGGATTACAGGTACTCGCTTTAGGCTCAAACAAATGGCCACTGAATGGCGATGGTGTCCATCCAAAATAGAACCGGTTTGGGAATCTACCAGCAATGGTTTGGTAAATCCACCCCATTTTTTTGTCATCTCGAGAAGCTTGTCACGATTTTTGACTTTGATTTCTTCGTGAGGTTTCAACCAGTCCAAATCAACTAGTGAAACATCTTCTGCTTCCCACGACATAACACATTCCAAGCCGATTGATGGGATAATGCTTTGGAAAGGGTGAGCCTGACACCCTATCATGGAGGAAGGGTTACTTGCAGATGTTCCAGGAGTAAGCATCCCTTCTCTGATCCCCGAAAATGAGGATTTAGCACATGTTTTGGACGTACTGTGCGCCACAGGATACGGCGCGTGGGTCGTAGGCGGTGCGGTTAGAGATTGTATACTGGGAGAATTGCCCAAAGAATATGACATATGCACTACTGCTACTCCGGAACAAGTCGTTGAGTCGTTTGAAGACACGATTCCTACGGGAATAAAGTACGGCACTATTACCGTAAAGAGCGGAGATTCGATGTTTGAAGTAACCACTCTAAGGACTGAAACTGGCTACGGGGACGGCAGAAGGCCTGATGAAGTGAAATGGGGCTCGAGCCTAAGAATTGACCTTTCTAGGCGAGATTTCACAATGAATGCCATGGCATATGACTATGCAAGAGGATTATTGCATGACCCCTTCGGAGGAAAGTCAGACTTAGAGAATGGTTTCCTAAAGGCTGTAGGAGATCCTAGTCAACGTCTTTCAGAAGATGGATTGCGAATTATGCGTGCCTATCGATTCATGGACCGACAAAAAAAGGGTATTTGGTTACCGGATAGTGAGTTATCTTCAGCTCTAATTGATAATCGCGCAATGCTGGCTATGGTCTCGATTGAAAGAGTTTGGAATGAATTGGTTAGAATAATCAATGGTGCAAACGCAAGTATAGTTCTTTCAAGAATGAATGATGATGGAGTTCTACCTGCGATTATTGGCTTCCCATTGCCCAAAGAGACCTTCGCCAAACTGGCAAAACTACCGGCTGATTTAGAAGCTAGAATGACAATATTATTTTCAGGACTAAAAGATGATGATATAACCGTAATTCTGGATAGATTGAAGGTTCCAAAAGCGGTTTTTTCTCGAGTTAAATTCCTTCATTTCCTTACTCAGAACTCTCCAAAACAAACCGATTTGCGGCTCTATAGAAACACTCTTTCAACGGAAGTTAAGACGCATTCAATCCTCGTAGAAACTCTTGGAGGAAATACTGATTTAATCAATAAATCATTGCAATATCCAACCGGAATCGAATGCTTGGTAAATGGAGAATGGATTATGGAGAGAACTGGTCTTGAGCCTGGAATTAAATTGGGTAGATTGAAAGATTGGTTATTCCGTATTCAAATCGAGAGAGGTTACACTGATTTGTCACAAATGGAGACTGCTCTATGCACCATTCCATGGGCTAATGGTGACCCGAAAGAATGGCCTCGGCCTTCATGGCCATGACGGCACCAAGTTCATCACCATATTCCTGCTAGGAATACCATGTCCGAGATGACTGAACCCAATAACTGGGTATCGACCGCAGGCGGTTGGGCTGTAGGAATCGGTTTTGTTACAATGGGGCTGGAGTCAGCGTTTATTGGAGAGTCAGTAATAGGAACAAGTTTCTGCTGCTTGGGAATATTTGGCCTAATTGCTGGTGCAATGGTATCTAACTCCGGTGCGGCTTTAAGTTCGGATGGCGCCATGGTTTTGAAACAAAATTCTACCGGGCAATGGGAATGGATGCCTAACTCAAACATTCCTGAACCTGTAGTCAATGACCCTGCGGCCAACTATAACGACCAAAACACTCAGATTATGTCTCGATTGGTATCTGAAATCAGAGGCGGAAGAACTCTTCAGGATTTGGATGACAATGAATTGTCAATTGTTGCAAATACATACGGCGTTAACAGTGGCTCTAAACAGCAGAAAATTGAGGCACTACACAACTCCGTTTTAGCGAAATCCGGCCTCAAACTTGGAGCGATAGGGGTTGCTGCTGGAGTTGGCGCAGTAGGCGCATCTCGCATCATCAAATCCGGCAGGGAGAGAGCCATTGCACGTGCAGAGGAACTGCGAGAACAAGGTCGAGAGAAATTACAAGAAAATATTGATGCTGGAAAGTACAATATCAACTCTAGATTACCTACATCAGAAAGTGGTGAGGAAGCTACTGAAGTTGCACACAACATAGTTCTCGACCAATTAAGAAAGCAAATTGAACAAAGAGGTTTGACTCCAGAAATGTTGTTCCAAATTGCTGACATGAACAAGGATGGCAAACTAGATGCCAACGAAATTACAGGTGCGATGACTGCTGCTACAGGCTTCGCAGTTCCAGTATTCATTGTAAGCGATGCAATGAATGATTTCGACTTGGACAAGGACGGCAAACTCGACCTTTCAGAAGTAAACAAACTCTGGGAGAAACTGGGCTTTGAACCAGAAACTGATAACGAATTTAGCGACGAAGAAATCGATGCTGTGCTAGAAGAAGTTGATTCAGTTGAGAATGATACTGCATCGCAAGAGCAGTTAATCGCAGAACAAGAAGCACGATTGCTTGCAGAACAAGAAGCCGCTAGGCAGGCTGAAGAAGAAGCAAGAGTCCAAGCCGAACTTGAAGCCGCCAGATTGGAAGAAGAGGCTGCAGAGCATATCGCCGAGCAAGAGTCCGCTCCGGAAGTTCATGACGGCAGTGGCGAGTTAACCGAAGGTATTGACACAGAATTCGAAAGGCTGGTTCTTGAGATGGAAGGTGCTAGATTCTCTAGCGAGCGAAAGACGTTGATGGAAAAGCAAACAGCGGAATTCCTAGTGAACTTGAGGATTGAAAAGATGGAGAGAACTCTGATTGGCGACCCGCTTTATCGAGGAGGGCAATCTGTCCACGCTTTGATTGATGGAGGCCCATATGTCGGAGTCATCAAGATTCCAGTATCATTTGATGAGAAGATCCTCGAGCACAAAGCAGGGGACGAAATCCAAGTTTGGGCCAAGTTAGTTGACTTCTCCCCGAGTCTAAAGAGACCGGTTCTAGAAGCTAGTGAAATGATCTGACCTTAGGCTGATATTGCATAAAACAAACAATGTGGGAGAATTATGTTCGCGTGGTTAATGAATTTCTTTTCGAACATTTTTGGCAATACTGCTAGAATAAATGTGGAGAAAAAAAATGATGGCAATTGGATTGGCCCAGATGGTGTCGAAACTGGTCCAAATGTATCCGAGAATTGGTATTTGACATACGAAGGCCCAGCGCCTATAGTTGAGGGTATCTATGAGCAAAATTACGGCGTAGACAGAGGAAATGGTGCAATTCCAATTGATTTCTACATCAATAAATGGGGTATTCCAGATGGATATGGGAATACCGATTACGAAAAAGAAATCAGCAGACGCTAAGCTCACCGATTTTTCTTCAAATCAAAGGGTAGCGTCTGTATTGACCCACTGAATCCTCTTTGTATCAGGAAATAAAATGCAAAGGGGTTTCGGATAGACCCTCTAAAAGTAACGGTCTAATCATGATTCTAGTTCGATTCCTGCAGCCTGTAATCTGACAAGTGGGTCGTCTCCCCATTTCCAACCTACTGGCATTGATTTTGTTAATCCAAGTTCTGAATCTAGAACGCTCCTTTCTTCCTTTGTAATTACGACTACTTGGCATGATTCTCTTAAGAAATCTGCTAACTCATCGTCACGGGCGCCATTCTCAGCCAAAGTAACCATTCTTTCAAAAATCATGATGTTGGGAATCACATGTTCAGCATGTAATTTTTCTGGCTTGTGTCCCTTAACCCGATTTTGGTACGCAGAAGCAACATGCTTCAATTTGGCTGCCTTGATGCTATACCTATATGCAATAGGGCCATATTTCAAATTTAAATTGGCTTTTTTGCCTTCAGGTGTATAATCAATTATTCCTCTAAGAAAATAGTCGGAGTGGCCCTTTGTAGCGTACAAATCCTCACGACCAGCCTTACACATAGCAACTGCAACACGAATGTATGCCTCTCTCTTTTCGTACATGTTCATCCGATATTACGCTAGGATATAGAAGAATACTAAGGGCTACCCTTTGATTAGGGTTTAATTGCTCTTGCAATAACTATTCTCT
>CEUM01022227.1_pt1 | contig 24797 bp, 26 predicted proteins | sample 356421 | NCBI WGS metagenome assembly CEUM01 (sample SAMEA2622716, study PRJEB7988) | marine metagenome | biome: marine biome (ENVO:00000447); feature: surface water layer (ENVO:00002042); material: "saline water (ENVO:00002010), including plankton (ENVO:xxxxxxxx)" | depth 5 m | reverse complement strand
AACCCTATTGAGGAAGGTTTTCAAGTCAATAAATTTTATTTGCTAAGTGTCGCGTAAAAAATACCAAATATCTTCTAAGGGTTTGATAAGACCCTAAAAAAAACATATTATGCGTAGCGTCTGGTTCTTAAAGTTATGGTAAAAGTCATGTTAACAAAAAGCAATTATCTTGAGAAAAGGCGGGTACTCGATAAAGATTCTTTGGCTTTTCAGCTAGGTGAGACTTTGAAGGCGCTATACCCTAATTTGCAAAGAGAACACGAAGATGTCTTTTTTGAACTGAATTTATTGTTAAATGAAATTTATCCAGAGCTTGAAAAAAGTCTTGATAGCAATCAAAAGTTTTTTGGTGGGATGCCTACCGATTGGAGTGCTTCCTCCCTTTTTGAATATTATCTCAAGAGGCGTGAACCACTTCCTCAGCATTGCAATTATGGTTTTATATTAGAAGATTTTCTTCCAAATACATTTAACCCCCTTCTAAAGGCAGCTACTTTTGCTCTAAATCTTTATCACTTTTTAAAAGAAAAAAAAGAAGGGAATTTTAAGAGTACTCCAACAAAGTGGGGAATGGTAGATAATACTGTTTACCAAAAGTTCATCCACCTTACGAGAAGACCCGGGATTGGTAGAGACTCTGTCGTCTATAATTCCTGGGAGGATATTCAATCAATAATTATTATTTATAATGGACACTATTTTAAAGTTCCTCTTTTTAATAAAGAATATAAGCGTGCTTATAGTGCATTAGAGTTAACCAAGTCACTTAATAAAATAGTTAATTTAAAAAAAGATAGAAAGAACTCCTTTCCTTTAGGAGTCATGACTTCGTTAAACCGTGATAAATGGGCAATTTATCAAGACTCTTTTAAAAAAATTGAGAACTTTTCTGTATTTCTAGATGAATTAGAAAAGTCACTTTTTGTCCTTTCTCTAGACTTAAATGAATTTCCATCAACTAAAAGTGATAGGGTAAGGCTTGCAATTGATGGTCGTGCAGAAAACCGCTGGTACGATAAATCTTTAAATCTTTCCATTTCCAAGAATGGAACAATAAGTGTTAATTGTGACCATCTCATTATGGATGGTTCACCCTTTTTAGAAATGATCAATAGCGCATTCGAAGCGGGCGATTCCAATGAAACTGACCATAATCAAATGAATCATCTTTGTGAAAAGAGTGTGCCTTTTTTTGAATTAGTGTCACCTGATATAAGTAGTAATATTTCTAAAAATGAGCAAATGGCTGTTTTAAATGAAATAAATAAAGAAAAAAATGAGATAAGCTGCACCCATTATGAGCTGTCCATAGGAACTGATATTTTCAATAAAATGAAGCTACGTCCTGATATGTCTTTTCAGCTTTTTATTCAAATGGCCAGTTTCATTACTTTTAGTTCGATTCTCTCAACGAGTCAGGCAGTTGAAACGAGAAATTTTGAATACGGGCGTTATGACACCATCCTTTCAAATTCAAATTATATTCAAAGATTAACAAACCTTTTTGAAAATTCTTATGACCAGGAAAGTGCAAGGCCTTTCATATCACTTTTTAAAGCAATGGTTGAAAATCAAAAAAATAAAATCGTAAGCTGTAAAAACGGTGAGGCCATGATAACCTATTTAGACGCCCTTTTGGTTTTGGACTTACCCTTAGAAAACCCAAAAAGAAAATCTTTAGACCGTTTTAAGTTTCTTTTCGAAACAAATCCAATTTTAAAAGGTCTGATGGACCCCTATATATCAACTTCAGGAATACCTCATGTAAGGTCAATTGATACTTTTGCTTTCACTGATTTTGGAAAGGATAAATTGGGTCTTGGTTATATTATAGGACCCAAAAAAGTCATTCTTGGAGAATATCGACTTGGAGATTTTAAAATTAAAAAAGATAATTTTATAAAAAATCTTAAGGCAATTATTAAAAAATTTATTTTACTCCATAAAGACCATGAAATAGAAGTCGAAGATGGTAAAATTTCAAATCATGGAGAGGAATTTTTGAAGGAAGTAAGGTGAAATGATGGGTTGGATTTATTTATTGAGTGCAATTTTATTGGAAGTTTCAGGTACTATGTCTATGAAATTGTCAGAAGGACTCACAAAAACAATTCCCTCTATTTTAATATTTATTTTTTATGGTCTATCCCTGTCTCTTTTGACTTTGGCCTTAAAATTCATTCCCGTAAGTATTGCTTACGCTATATGGTCTGGGATAGGCACGGCCCTCATTGCTATTATTGGTTTTACCTTTTTTGATGAAAGTTTTAGCGCTTTAAAATGGCTTGGAATTGGTCTCATTATAATAGGGGTTGTCTTGATAAATTTAAAAGGTACGGCCCATTAAATTTAGGTTTTTTTTTAAAGGTCTATTCTTTTCGGTGGCGACTGTTTTCTAGAGAGTCTTTTGTGGAGCCGGTCACAAGGGAAGTTTTCTATAACGGTCATATTTTCTTGATGGTATCCACCTTTTTTTTCAGCATTTTTGTAATCTGTATGACATTTATATTCTTTATCGACAACTTCTTTTACGAATTTTTTGTTTTGTGATTTATTTTTTGGGCCATTTAAGCACTTTTGCATAACTCCAAAAACAATCCCTGTCCTGTGCATTCCTCCATAGCAGTGAATAAGGGCATTTCCAGGAACTGATTCGATTTGAGCGATAATAGAAATGACGTCCTTATAAATACTTTCAGCGCTCCTTTCTTCTAAGTCATAATCAAAGTCCTTAATTTGAGTATAAGTGCCAAAACTGCCTTGTTTATCTTTTGTAGACCTAAGAAAATTAGTCTTTTCCCAATAGCTTAAAACGTATTTAGTTTTAAAGCTTCCATCATAAAGGTTTACAATCTGCCTTATATTGGCTTTTTCAATTAAATGTTGGAGGCATTGACGAGCCTTTCCTTTAGCTTGTCCTTCAGGAAAGGACCCTTTTTTTATTTTTTCATAGGGTATTTTTCCTGAAAAGATTTTTCCGCTTAGAAATGATGACCGGTAAACAGTTTTAACTCCAGAAGGGAAACGGAATTTGGCGGCTCCCATGTTCGATGTTTCAGCAACATTTACAACCACAAGCCTTTCAAACTCACCGAAATTTGTCTTTCGAAGTTTTCCAAATGAGTAACTCCAGTGGACGTCATCATTGCACATAGGAGGCTTAACGATTGCAATATCTTTTTCCTTTTTTCCTTTTTGTTTCCAGTATTTGTATGAAATCTTAGAGCAGTTAAAGGTTTCCGCGTAGGAAAACCTAAAAACTGATAAAAAACAAAAAAGGAAAAGGCAAAGTTGTTTGAGAAAAACCAAGGGGGCAACCTCCTAAAAGATAATGAATTTAGAGTACCTAATAAATATAACTCATTATAGCGAAAAGGTGAGAGTAAATTCTTAGTCTATTTAAATCAATTTTTCCCTATTATTTCTTAATTTCCTTAATTTTTGCGAAGGTGTTTTTCTTCAACTAAAAAAGGATCTGTATTACTTTTTGATTCCGGACCTGGTTCCAAAAAGTACTTTTCGAATAGGCCTTCGGGCCATTTCGTGGGCTTTTGAGTTTCTTTATCCAAGCAAACAAGATTCATTTTGCAGGTTGAGAGGAGCCCTCCTTCATGGGTCTCCATTGTGCATGATGCCACAGCAGTGAGGCTTTTTAGCTGAGAAATGAATGAGGTAATTGAAAAAGGGCAGTCACCATAAATAGGTTTTATATACTCGATTTCTGTTTTCCGGATGACAAAAGCAATCGGAAGCTCCAAGATTTTTTGTAAGTCGAGGTCATTCTCCCTCATTCCATGAAAGCGGTGGTTTAGGAAGTACTTCAAGTAATGTTCTGAATTCATATGGCCGTAGAGGTCTAACTCGGAAAAGTGAGCGCGGTGAACGGAATGAAAAATTTTTGGTACCATGGAATTAACCCCTTCCTAAAAAGGTAAAAAAAGGATACTTGATCAATTAGATTATGTCCATGAGTGTAAAGGGAATAAGGAACACTACCTGGGCGGAAATTTATTGGGCTTGGTTAAAGGCCTTTAAACTTGAAACTTGAATAGCCGAAAGGCAATCTATTGAATGCTAGCTGATAATTAAAGGAGATAAAATAGTGAATTACTCAAACGATGGCCATGAATTAGAAAAAGGCCCATTGGACTTAGAGTCTGAAGACAAGAGCGAAGATAAAAAGTTTAGCAATAACTCATATGAGGAACTTATTCTAGGACCTTTTCTTTAAAATAAAGTTTGAATTTCTTAGAGGGGAAGATAGTGAAGCCTTTCCGCGTCGAGCAAGGATTCACCCTATATAAAGATCTTTTTTGAACTTAGTAAGTTGGATTATCTAAACTACAAACCTAAAAAGTTGGCAATTCAATAAAGAGACTTTAAATAAATAAACCTGTCAAACTCTTCTTTAATAAACCGCAAAAACCGTAATTTCGAGCATTTAATCATTCTTTGAGAAAGTCTAAAGCACGGCCTTTGTAAAGAATCTTTTTCTAAGCCTTGAAAGAAAGTAAAATGCAGAAGCTGTAAATAACTCAATAAGTGTGGCCCGAATGGATTGGAGTTTTGAAATTATTAAAAACATCTTTTTGGTTTTTACGATAGCTGCTTTTTTCTATTTGATCCTTCGTATTTTTATAAGCAGAGTTGGAGGAACATTTTTTTGGTGGCACTACCCTATAATTATTCTTTATTTTATAATATCTTTGACAGTTCCGATTTTAGCTTAACTTTAATATATACAATTTAAAATCATTTAATTGATATTACTTTTAAATTTGTTTTAAGAACCCTCCTTGTAAATGATTTAAAAAAATGTCCCACTTATTAATGGTGCATTTTTGAGTTTCTCTTTGACTTCATCTTATTAGGTAAAACTGTATAAGAGGCAGTTCCTTTTACTTTTAGCCTTTTAGCATAAACTCTTAGGCTCATACCCTTTTTTAAAACTTCATCAGTCTTACAGATAAAAAATGAATTTTTCGATTTGCAAGTGACTTTATTACTTTTATTGATAGAATAATTAACAAAAGAGTTTTTCGTGGTAGGGTTTTTAAAATTTATATCTAACAGATATACTTTAAAACTTTTGTGATTTTTATTTATGATAAGCTCAGTGTGAAACATACCTGGCATTTTTATTTTGCCACCATGTGGTCCAGGTCTTTTTCCTCCATGAGCAAATAAATTGATACTTGTAAAAAAACTAATCACAATTATAAATTTTTTCATTATTTTTAACCCCAATTTAATTTAAAATATCGACTTATAGTTTTTATCATAAATAAATTATATATCGGTTTTAAAACTCATTCATAAACACTATTTAGAAAATAGATAAAGTTGGGAAGATTAGTCATATTTTAAATATCTTAAATAGTGGTCGCAATTTTTAATTCCGATTAGAAAGATATAGTAAAGATAAGTTTTAAAAAAATGCTAATGGTTTCTATATTATTAACGAGGATGACGATCAAGGTATAGATATTGAAATAACTCTAAATAAGATGATAGAAAATAAAATTAAGTCAAATGGAGCGGTTAAAAAAAATTTGGACAAGGGTTTATTAGGCATGATTTTTTATTCTGGTTTTATTTTGGAGGTAAAATTTCTTTTGACTCAATTTTCAAAAAATTCGATTTTAGATATTTTTTAAAGAGTAGGTTGAAAAGAGTATTTAGATGGCCATTTTATTTTCTCTGTAAGAATTCCATATTTTTTCTTCTATTTTTTTGACTTTTAGAGAACTCTGTTCTTCATATTTATCACCTTCTTTAATAAATTGGTTGGGAATATCAAGTAAGGCATAAGCATCCAAACGATATAGTAAGCCTTCAGATTTTTTGTGAGCGAGAGAGTATTTTACTTTGCTCAAATAAATTTTAACAGCTCCTTTAATTTCGGCTTCTGAAGAGAAAACATCAAACTGATATCTTTCACAATCATCAGCTTCGTAAAATATCTCTTTATCACTTATTTTCTTTAGAACCTGTAAGTGGTAGTTAAAGTTCTCCTCAGATTGAAAAATGACTTTGGATAGGTTAACCATAATAGATTTTTTGTCAGTAAAATCACACCACTCTACGAATGGTGATTCCTCGCCTGACCAGTACAACCTTTTTTTCATCAGGTTTAGGAGTAGGTTTTCGATATAACTTAGAAACTTTTCGCTCAAGGCATACTCCGAACTTCTAATTTAACTTTAATGATAATTTATTATTAAGAGTTATCGTAATTTTTTCAAAACTTTTGCCCTAAAAAATAAAAATAATGAAATAATTAAAATAAAAACTATTGACTTCTTATCAAATTGAATCGTTACAGTTGAAGAAAATTTGTAAGAACTAGAAGAAATTGAATAAACATTTGCCTTATTCGAGCTCATTTTTAACCTTTATTATTAATATATTCAATAAATTAGAGAAAAATGTAATTAAAAAGCCGATAGGTCTTAAAAAAATTTAAAATTGAAAAATACAGAGTGTTGAGTGAAGTTACTTCCCTTTTATGCATCTATTTTAACCTATATATTTAGCTATATTGTATGTGGCATAATTGGACATTTTTTGGGTTCACATGGTTTCGATTTTATTTGGGTTTTTCCTCCAGCCCTTATTCAACTTGGTTTTTTTTTTATAAGAAGAAAAGTAAAAAAACTAAACTTTTTTGCGATGTCTTCTCAAACAATCTATGCCATTTTTTTTATTTTTTACATGATCCCAGATCTCTATAAATTAGAAGCCTACCTTGCTTTTTTTATTTCGCTATCCCTTTTATGTGTCACAATTTTAAAGCTTGAAGAGTTTCTAGTTATTTCTTTAACTGGCATTATATTTTTCTTTTGGCTTTATATCTTTAAGGATGGGGTTGTTAGTACTAGTGAAATTAGAATTACTTTTATTCTCCTTTCCTTTAGTTTTTTCTCCTTTTTATCTTCTATTTATGTGAATTGGATAAGGTTACGGCTTAAAAAAAAGGAAAAAACCTTGCAGGATAATCTTTTTTTTATAACAAATCAAAAGTCCAATCTGAATAATATTCTTAATAACCTTAATCAAGGTTACCTTACATTTGATAAATTTGGAACTATTGGTGATGAAGTAACGATGATAACAAACTCCCTTTTAGAAAATGACATCAAAAAGGTAAGGGATCAAGACTATAAAGTTTGGGATCTTATTTATGAAGATGAAAAGAAAAAAGAGCAATTTAAAAGCTGGGTTTGTAAGGTCTTTGATGGAAAGCTTTCTTTTAAGGACTTACTACCTCTGGCACCTAAATATTTTAAGGGAAAAAAGTATAAAGACGTTAAATTGGACTTTAGGCCGATTTTTTATGAAAAAATGAATAAAAAAGTTGAAAAAATTATAATGATATCTATTGATAAAACTAATGAAGTTTTATTAGAAGCTGAAGCTGAACGAAAAAATGGACAAGTCAATTTTATTATTAATTGCCTTGATCACCCGATTGATTTTTTAGACTTGATCCATGATACTTATGAAGCCCTTGATAAAGATCCCGATTTGAAAAACGAAAAGGAATTATTATTTCGAAAATACCATACGCTTAAGGCCAGGTTCGGACAGTTTAAATTAATAAGTCTTGTAAAAAAAATCGATAAAATTGAAAATTATATTCAAAATAGTGATGAGAAAAAATTAAAAATTAGTATCCAGGAATTCAAAGACGATTTTGACAGTCTCCTTAAAGAAAATAGTTTAATTGTAAAAGCTGCTAATAAATTTATGGTTGAAGATGGTCAGGCCATTGAAGCATATAGGGTCATTGAATATATAGTAAACGCAGAATCTTTGGAAGAACTTCATTTACTCATTTATGAAGATCATATACTCGTTGATTTAAAGAGAAAGCTAAAAAGATATATAGAGCTTACCAAACAAATTGGATTAGACCAGGAAAAAGAAATTGTCCTTGAAATAACAGGGGACGATGTCTTAGTTGAGTACAACAAGTATTCCGAATTCGTTAATAGTCTTATTCATATCTTTAGAAATATGATAGATCATGGAATTGAGACAAAAGATGAAAGAGATAAAAATAATAAAAACTTAATTGCAAAAATTGATGTTAAATTTAAAAAATATAAAGATAAATTTGTGATAACTTTAAAAGATGATGGAAGAGGGATGGACCCTGAAAAAATTAAATCGACAGCAATTAGTCGAGGCCTTAAAACCGAAAAAGAGATAAACAAACTAAAAAAGGAAGAAATATTTAATCTTGTTTTTCTCCAAGGTTTTTCTACCAAAGAAGGCGTCAGTGAACTTTCTGGAAGAGGTGTTGGAATGGGAGCAGTTCAATCAGAAATCAACAACCTTTCGGGTTCCATTACAATAGATTCTGAAATAGGGAAAGAAACCAAGTTCATCGTAACATTGCCATTAAAATGAACTTACTTTGAATTAAGAAAGGGAAAAAGGACCTCCCTTCTCAAGCGCCTTTTTATAAGATTCCATCTTTTGAACTTTTTGAACATAGGAAAGAATATTAGGAAATTTATCTTTCAATAGACCTCTTGCTTCTGCAGCCTCAAGAGGAAATATCATAATAAAGTCAGCACTTGTTAAATGTTTACCAGCAAACCATTCATGATCCTTTAAATGATCATTTATATGTTCTAATCTCAGGTTTATTTCCGGTTCAATATAGGAGCTTTTAACTTTTTTAACAATAGATTTAATAATTGGTTTTAGTAGAAAGGGGACCGGGGCTTTTTTAAGTGCATCAAATACAAGGCTTAATAATATTTGAGGCATTAAAGAGCCTTCAGCAAAGTGTAACCAATAAATTATCTTTCTATTTTCCTCATCATTTAATGAGGTAAAACGGTCTTTTCCGTAGGTTGTTGCCAAATATTCTATTATGGCACCTGATTCGGCCATTTTTATATCACCATCCTCAAGAACAGGAGATTTACCCATCGGGTGGACTTCTTTTAGCTCTTTAGGTGCAAGCATTGTTTTAGGGTCTCTTTTATAATGTTTTATTTCATAGTCGATACCTAATTCTTCTAAAAGCCAAATAATACGTTGAGATCTTGAGTTATTGAGATGATGGAGGATAATCATGGAAGAAGTCCTTAATTTTTTGGCCTATTTTTTAATCTTCCTGATATTGTAGTAAATCTACTTACGACAAGTCGAATAAAAAAATTGATCAATTTATAAATAGACTGTGTCGTTTACAGGGTTGTTTAAAGCTACCTCATTATTTTAAGGAGCACTGTCATTAAATTTATTATTTCAAGTATCTTATTTTTTCCCATATTTTTTATAGGGTTTTCAATCTTTTCTCAATTCGGGACTCTTCCGAAAGGAAAACACCTCAAGCAAATAGAAAAGTCTAAAAACTTTAGTAAAGAAAGAGAACAATTTGTAAACAGACGACCCGATATTATAGAAAAAATGAAAAAAAGAATGATTTCTATACCTCTCTGGGTTGATTGGTTTTTTGGTAATGAAAATGACAGATCCCCTAAGGAAAAGCTTCCTGAAATTGTTCCAGATATGAAATATTTTTTAACAAAATCTGACCATATTAAAGTTATTTGGCTTGGTCACTCAACTCTCTTGATCAATTTAGGTGGAAAGATCATTCTTTTAGATCCAATTTTTTCAAGAGCAGCTTCTCCTGTCCCTTTTGTTATCACAAGGTTTCAACCGCCTGTTATTAAACTTAAAGATCTCCCTTATATAGACTACGTAGTTATTTCACATGATCATTACGATCATTTAGATAGGGACACAATTAAATATTTCAAGGATAAAAAGACTCATTTCCTCGCACCTTTAGGTGTGGGAGCTCACCTCAGAGGCTGGGGAATTAATAAAGGAAGAATTACGGAACTAGATTGGTGGGAAGATATAAAAAGGGATGGAATTACATTCACCGCAACACCCGCGCAACACTTTTCAGGTCGAGGCTTTTTTGCAAGAAATAAAACTCTTTGGGCAGGTTGGGTTTTAAAAAAAGGTGATAAGAAAGTCTTTTTCAGTGGAGACAGTGGATTTGATTCTCACTTCAAAGAAATAGGAAAAAAGCTCGGGCCTTTTGACCTCGCATTTTTGGATGTTGCTCAATACAATTCTAAGTGGAGAGAAATCCACTTATTTCCCCATCAAGTGCCTCAGGCCTTCTTCGATGTTAATGCCAAGTTTCTTATTCCTATTCATTGGGCCATGTTTGAAATCGCTATGCATCCTTGGTATGAGCCAGCGGAAAAGCTGAAAATAAATGCAAGAGAGAAGGGAATTAACCTTTTAACCCCTAAAATTGGCCAAATGATTGAATTAGGTAAAAGGCAAAAGACCAGTTTTTGGTGGGAGGCCTTCATCAAAAGGAACTGATTTTAAACTTCGGAAAATAGTTTTAACTGGCCTTTACAGTAAATAAGATTACCGTCGTTAGAGCTTACTTTGCCATTAACAAAGGCAATGGTGGAGATTTCTCGTTCTTTATTTACCTTAATGCGGAGTATCTTATCGCCTCTTATATTATGGTGTGAAAAGGACATTTTTTTGTAGCTTATGACGAAGGTTTTCTTGAAGCCTCTATACTGACTTTTGAAATGATAATGATAATGGGCCATAACAAAGCCAAAGGATTGGGCCATGATTTCTATCATAGAGGATTGCCTTAAAAATCCATCGGTACTTGCTAAAGGAATCTCATTAAGGTCAACTAAACATTCCCCTCCGTCTTCATCGCTCCACAAAATTGTTTTAACCCAAACCATAGGAGGTCTGTGGGGGAGCCAACTTTCTAGGACCTTTGTTTCTAATGGTCTATTGTAAATGATTTTTCCCTTCGCCTTTTTGATTTCGTTTGTCTTTAACTCTTCCAACTTTTAATCTCTTGTTATTATTTTTTAATAAAAAATTCATCACTTTGAATTGCTAATTGAATCAATTCCTTTTTAAGGTCCATTATATGGGAATCTAAAGGTGTATCCCTTGTTACAAAAGTAGCGACTTTTCTCACTAGATTATAGAGTTTCGTCGAGGTCTTTCCCTTTAAGCTTATTCCTCGAAGATCAAGGCCTTGGGTGAGGCAAATGAGGTGGCACGAAGTAAGAGAAAAGAGTTTATCAATTAAATCAGAGCACTGGGAAGCGGCGCTCATTCCTAAGCTTATTTTATCTTGGTTATGTGATTCAGAAGATCTGGAAAAAATACCATTAGGAATTGTCATGGCCATTATTTCCGATGTTATGGCCGAAACACATTGATGAAGACCTTTTAAACCGTGGTGGGAGTGCCTTTCATTTTCTCTCAGGTCATTTTTATCAACAAGGTTATCAGGTAGGCCTCGGTTAGTTTTCCCATTAATTAAAAGGGCCAATTGCCTGTCCATATGATCGGCCAGATGACCAAGGCTTATTTTTAAGTAGTCCATGCCGTGGCTTAAATGGCCTCCATAAAAGTTTCCTCCCGTGGCCATTTGGCCTTCTTCATCAATGAGAGGGTTGTCACTTACACTATTAATTTCGTTTTCAAGCCATTTTTCAACAAGGTCAAACGTTTCCAAGATTGGGCCTAAAATTTGAGGAGAGCACCTTAGGGAGTAGGGGTCTTGAATCATTTGATCAACAATATGGTCTTTAACCCCTATATCACGGTAAGGAGTCGAAGAATAAGACTCTTCTTCCAGGAGAGATATAATGATCTTTGCACTTTCAAATTGACCTTCTTGAAGTTTGGCCTTTTGGTTAACGAGCTCTCCAAAGGCCTCAACTCTTCCGTTAATACTGATACAAAGCCAAGCCGAGCATACATGGGCCATTTCGAGAAGGAACCTGCCATAGTTGTAATTAATAAGGGAGTAGGCCGTCATTGAAGAGGTTCCATTGACAACAGCAAGTCCCTCTTTTGGTTTAAATCTGTAAGGTTTTACCTTTTGCTCTTTTAAAAGGGAACTTGCTTTAAAAGTGCCTTTTTCTGTTATAACTTCACCATCACCTCTTAAGATATTACCTAAATAGGAAAGAGGAATGAGGTCGCCACTAGCTCCAAGAGAGCCCTCTCTGGGAGTTAAGGGGAACCATCCCTTGTCAGCGAAAAGGATCATGTGTGAAATAAGCTCGGGGCTTACCCCAGAGTAACCTTTGGAAAGAGAAATGATCCTTAAAAGGAGGGTCGCCTTAGATGTATGGTAGTCCAAAAATCGACCTGTTCCACAACGAAGGTATGAAAGGAGGTTTTCTTGAAGGTTCTTGGACTCATCTTGATTAATGTACTTATAGCAGCTGTCTCCAAAACCTGTCGTCACGCCATAAACGGGAATCTGGTCGTCCAGGATTTTGAGAAGTTGTGAAAAAGAACCCTCTATTTTGCCCTTTAGTTTATTGCTTACCGAAATTGACTTAAAGGTTCTTCGAGAAAAAATATAATCCATCACTTTTTTAAGAGGGATAGGCCCATCTTCAATAAAAAAACATTCTTCCATTTTTTAGGCCATTTTAATTTGTTTGTTTTTCTCGAATTAATTTTTATAATGTAATTATTATGGAGAAAAGAAGCACTTTACTAAATTTTAGTAGATCAGATTTAAAGTGGCAAATAACTGATCTGTCAAAAAGTTCCTGGACAATGAGATGGATCGTTCCTCACGACCTTCCCTTTTTTAACGGCCACTTTCCTGAAGGTTCGATCCTTCCCTCGGTCATCAGCTTAGAGGCTTCATTAGAATTGATAGGTTTAGCTTTAAAAAAAGAAAAGGTGTTCTTAACGGAAGTTAAAACGGCCAAATTTTTTGCACCGATTACCCCCGGTTCGAAGGTATTTATTCGAGGAATGATGAAGAGTTCGGAAAATCACTGGTTAGTGGACTGGTTTGAAGAAATCGAAGAGGGAAAGAAAACTGCAACTTTTTCTTTATTATTATAATGAGGACTCAAACCCCACGAACTAATTGATGTAACGCTTCTTTTTAAATGCAATCCATGCCTTTTTGAACTTGTTATTTTTATAGATCCTGGCGTTTTCCCAACCATTTTTAGGATGACTAAATTGAAATTGATAGCGCTCTTTTTTACAGGCTTCCCTTCCTTCTTTAAAAGTTCCCCGTCCTCTCGTAACAATCCAAAACCCTTCATTTTTTTCATCTTGGCAAGCAAAGGGAAGTTTTTCTTTGCAATCAGTTGCCACCCAACGACCATTTTGCGTAATTGCTGCACAATTTTTTCCCTGACCCCATTTTTTAGGTTCTCCATCGGCCCATGTCCAGATAAAAGCTTTGGCGTGATCAACCGTTAACCAGTCAACTTCAAGACCTGGAATATTGCATTCAATAGCCTCTTTCACAATAGAGGGAGTGATTTTACCCGTTTCCTTTTCGCCGTCGTAAAAACGGAGATATTTGGTGGCGTCCCAATGAATTGATTGCCAGTTATCGGAGAGTCCATCTTCTCCATAAGTTGGGTCATGGGACCAAAGGACTTCTTCTATGCTTTCATCAGTGAAATGGCAGTGTTTTCCATCAAATTGCTTAACTTTTGTTCTTTTTCCCCTTTTATTAAAGCTATAAGGAAAGGGGGCACCAATAATAAAAACTCTTTTTCCAGCTTTTCTAATTTGATTTATAGAAGGGTAGGGACCTCTCTCTTTATAAAGCCCTTCAGGCAAATCACTAGGTCTAAAGATCAGGTCTTTAAGGTGGTGTTTTAAAGGCGCTTCTAAAAGTTCAGTTTGTCCGTCACTTTGGTTTTGAATTTTTATGACAACCACTTCATTTTGATTTTCTTTTTTTCGTAACCAAATATTAAATTCCTCAATAATATTATAATAAAGCCGGTCAAATGGAGAGCATCCCAAGTGGCTATACTCACCGTGACAAAGGCGTATCCTTTTCCCATAGTAATGAGTGTCCAATTCAAAAACCCGTCCTCCTAAATCAAGGAGGTCGGTCAGTGAGTATTTGTGATTAGGGAAAAGGTAACCGTCGTTTTTATTGTTAAAGGCATTATGGAGCCAAAGAACATTAACTTGATTAAGGGGTAAATCAGACTGAAGTTCTCTTTGAAAACGGATTGTTTTTGAGATCCAGGCGTGGGGTTTATTTTTAAGCTGATCCCTCTTTTTGGCCTTGCATATTCCTTTGACTGAGCGGAGCCCTCTATCACATCCACCACTTCCTTGGAGCCAAAACTCTAATGTTATGGGAGTGCATTTCTTTTGGCCTTCTTGTCCACAAGACAAGTTTCCAAGACCTTTTTGATATTTTGCCACCGCCAAAGGTGTTGTTGTAAAGCTTGATAGTAAAAGGAACCAAAGAAAAAATACAGTTCTTGCTTTCATCATTCCTGCATATTTTGTAAGGGAGTAAGTCTTTTCCATTTCGAAACACCTTGAGAGTCATCAAAAATAAAAACGTAAAAATTTTTTAAAAAGAAGCCATTACTTTTCTCTACTCAATAAATTAAATTTTAAAAATAAAGAGGCGAACTTTAACGCCTCCGATACTAAAGAGTCAATGTTTCTTTAAATATTTTTTATTGCCGATAGGTCAATCTTATTCCTTTAAAGTCATCAAACGTTTCAATATTAAATTTCCAAAATCATTTTTCTGATAAACTTGAGAAGCTATATAAATAGACAAAAAAACCGTAAAAAGAGCTTGTTTAGAGGGGATGGTTTGCATGTTAAATTTAAAAAAACTGCGCGTTTGGACCTTTCTTTTTTTCTTATTGCCTTTTTCTTTTTTATCAAAAGCGGAAACGATTCATCTGATGGCAGGAAATTGGCCACCATATCTTTCTCCAAAAATGAAAGATAGTGGAATAGCTGGAAGAATTGTCAAAGAATCTTTTGCTATGAAAGGCCATAAAGTAGAAATCCATTTTGGGCATTGGAAAGAAGGAATGGACTGGGCCAAGGTGGGAAGATCTCCTAAAGGTGGAAAGGTTCATGGAACTCTTCTTTGGTTTAAAACTCCTGAGAGGGAAAAATACCTCCATTACAGTGAACCGATCATTCATGAAAAGCACGTCCTCTTTCATAGAAAGGATAAAAGAATAACGTTTAAAAAGTATTCAGATCTTTCTCGCTTAAAAATTGGGGCGGTTATTGGCTTCCACTATGGAAAGGAGTTTGAGGAGGCAGAGAGGAGGAATATCATAAGGGTCGGGAGGACTTATATAAGTGAGTTTGCTTTTGCCTTTTTAGTTCATAAAAAAATAGATGTTTTTCCCCAAGAAATGCTTGTTGGTTACCACCAATTAAAAGAGTACTTTCCAAGAAAGCTTCAGGATCAAATTACACATTATCGAGGAAAACCTGTTTTTGAAGGTTGGAGTCACCTGACCCTAAGTAAAAAGCATTCACAAAATAAGAAATTAATGACCGATTTTAATGAGGGCTACAAAAAATTAAAAGATTCAGGAAAAGTAAAAGCTTACCTTGATGAAGTGAGAAACCCCCGGATGGACATGTACAAAAATAGTTTGAGGGGCCTTATGTTTATAAAAAAATGGAAAAAATAAAATAATAGTGAAAAAAATAAAAAGGCGGGATCTATGGGTTTTATTGATAAATGGAAAACTATCATTCTAAGATTAGTCTTTTCTATTCTTTTAGTTAACTCAACACTTTCTTTTTCCCAATTTGAACTGGGAGATGAACCAGGCTATGGAGGCTTCAATCATAAGCCCATGGTTGGAGGAACTTTGTGGCAAGGGAGTTTACCGACAGGCTCTAGTTCAAATCCAGGTAGACCTGGCATGTTTAAGCTTATGTGGAACTCAAAGGTGACTCGGGTTGATATGATAGGGCAGGCACAGGCAACAATAGGTCCTGCCAAGGCCGGGGCCGAGGTTTGGAAAACCTATGATGTTGAAAAAAAGACATTTAAGGATGCCACTTTAAAAACGAACTTCAGTATTGGTGTTGGAATGGCCAAAACAGAAATAAGAACTGTCGGAAAGCTAAAGGACCCTATGAAATCCAAGGTAACGGGTTATGGTGGTATAAAGCAAGGGGGAGTTGAAGCGGGCCTTCGAACGGACTTTAAAGGAAAAATAACGGCCGAGGCAAAGGCCGGAGTGGGCCCAGTGAAATTAAAATATAAAGAAATTGTGGCCAAACCAAAAAGTGACGGGTCTTTTACAAATGTTGATGGAAAGAAAACCCATGTGGCCTCAGGGACAAGCCTTATTGATTCTCTTTTTGGTGTTTTTGGTTCTAATTGGCATACTCATGTTGCAGAAAACACAACGATTTCTTATGAAGATAAAATTGGTAGTAACACGGTTAAGTTGCAAGATGCTGAGAACTATCAGTTAGGTGGGACAATTGACGGAATTGGACTCAAGGTTGGTAAATCAAAAGGGAATGAAACTTTTTGGGCCGGAACGGGGAATGCCCAGGTTGGTTATGTGAGAAAAAAGGATGATTCGACAAAAGTCTCCATGAGGGCCTCAACTTTTCTTATGCCGAACGTAAAAGCTGGTGGGGGAGTTGACCTCTATATGGTGCCTATGACCCCTGAAGAAATTAAGATTAGAAATGAAAACCTTTCTAAAAAACTTCAAAATAACTACTCATCAAGCATGGCCGAGAATATGGGGTTTGTGACTTGGCAAGAATCCGATGTTTAAAGGTTATCAAAAAGGAAGGACAAAGATGTCCTTCCTAATCTAAAATCTTATTATTCTAACTTTTTTGCTGTCCAATGAAATTCCACAAAAGGCTTAATCTCAAAGGAGGCCAGGTAAGGTACTTCTACACCGACTAGAGGCCTGATTCTTAATTTTATCTTATGAAGGTCCCAAAAAGAGTTATAATCTTGCATAAAAGATTCTTCATTAGTTCCAAAAGATTCTATTTCTTGCTCTAACCATTGATTATAAGAAACCTTCTCTGCATAAACATTAAAAGCTATAAGAAAAAAGATAATACCAAATATTTTTTTCATTTTTTTCTCCTAATTAAAATAAAGCGCTATATGAGGAATTCCTGAAACTTTAACTGGGCCTAAAGATCCACCCATGGAAAACTTAAATTGTGATTTAATTTTTTTGATTTTCCATTGACTTCTATGACTAACTTTTGAACCAAACCTTTTCATAAACTTATGAGAAAATTTAAAGGCCTTTTTAAGTCCTTTTTTAACTTTCCTCTTTTTTATTTTAAAAAAGTAACTTTTTCCAAGGCTTTTTTCAGTTCCGTTGGCCATGACAAGTATTTCACCGTCTAGGTTATTAGATTTTACAGTTTTGTTATAATCTTCTGTCCTTTTAAAAAAGACAGAAGGAACTGCATAACCGCCTAATTCAGCAAGACCTAGTTTTCCCTTAGCAGAAACTCCAAGACCAATTTCTACTCGGCTAAGAGAGAGACCTTTTTTTTCGTATTTTGGAATACTAGAAAATAATATGTCACCCATGTCTTCAAAAAAAGCCGTTAACTCATGATTTGAAGAAGCCTTCACCTTTTTGGTCAAGTCTTTTCTTTTCCACTCAAGTCGTAAACGTGTATCTCCACCGATTTTTATTAATGGCCCAAAAACAATTTTACCCGTTGCTTTAATTCCCATTTCTAATCTTAATTTATTAGCCTTCCATCCGGAAAAATGCATTTGGGATAACGATTCACCTAGTTGGTGGAAGTTTTTCATTGCTTTCTCAAGCCCTTTAGAAAGAACCTTTCCATTTTTAACTTTCCCAGAGTTAACCATCTTTTTTACAATGAAATGAACTTGTGAGTTGATAGATTCTTCAGTTGTCGACTCATCAAAGCTAATGACATTTTCTTTTATGGCCTTCTCTTGTTCTTTTCTTGTCCAGTCAACTTCAAGGACTTTGGTTCCACCCCAAGAATAAATCCCTAGCTTTCCAGAAAGACCTAAAGCGAGAGACGTTTGGAAGCCTGAAAATTTCCACGAAGAATTGTTTATTGACTTTGTTTCTTTGAGGCTTAGAAATTGATGAGAGTCGACATAATTTGTTAAAAAACCGTCTATTGAAGATAGGTCATCTTCCATAATGGATTTTTCATTACTATCTGAAAACCAATAAGAGCTAAGATGCCCCTCTTTTCCATGAAGATTTGTTGTGACTAATAGGAGTAAAATTAAATATCTGATCATTTTAGTACCCTCTCTTTAAATATTTATTTTTTTGAAAAATAGAGTTTAAAATAAGGTTCTGCCGTTGCGGTTATTAGACTTCCAATACCTAACTTCATTTTTATATAGGTTCCAACTGAAACTTTATAAAAAGAGAATTTACTTTTATCTAAAGATTCAAGTGTCGATTCGGAAAGAATAGAAATTGATTTTTTTAATTTTAAATCCCATTCACTTTTTTTAAGACTAACTTCTTTTGGGTTTCCTTTACTATCCAAACCTATTAAAGGTAAAGATGAACTATTGGCGACTGAAATAAGAAAGAAATAGAGAAAAATTGCTTTTTTAATCATTTAAGTGCCTCCATTAAAAATAAATCAATTTGATCATTTATACTCTTTTAAAGTAAATTTAAGGTTTTTTTCATGTTTCAAAAATAAACTTAAATATTAAAAAAACGTTAAGAATTGGTTCTGGCTTATTGCAAGGGCCATTGCTATGAAGTTTGAAGTGTATATTAGAGGGAAGTTTGGAAATTACTCCTTTATTTCTTTAAGTTTATCTGAAATGAGCTTTCAACAAAAGTACTCATAGCTTCCATTTGGTAGCTTTTATCATCGATATTAAGATCCTTTTTCCTCTTTTGGCTAAGGTCTTGATATTTAATTAAAAAGGAAAGAGAGCTGAAATTAAATAAGATAAATAAGATCATGGCAGTGTCTTCGATAGCATGAGGAGAAAAATCTTTTATAAATTGTGCGGAATAGAGTGAAGAGATCAGTGCAACAAAGAAAAGAAATAGGAAAAATTTTTCTTGTCTTTTAGATTTAACCTTTTTGTCCTCTGGTTGAGCTGTCAAAAACTCAAAACGAATTTTTCTAGAAAGAATTTTATCAAACCCTAAAATGACTCCAGTATTTGAAAGGAGTAAGGCCAGTTGAATAATAATATAAAATGCTGAAGGGTTGGTGGCCCCTGTTAGAATAAAGTTAAAATTCATAAAGATTCCCACTAAAAGAGCGAAGTTTGTGAAGGTACCAGATAAAATTGCAATTCCTGTTAAGAATTGACCTATAATGACCAGCCACGAAAGAAGAAGAAGATTGGGAAAAAAGATATTTTTAATAAGCGTTTCATAGGCTGGAAAGAGAATAGAGCCACTTTCTAAATGCTCTATTAAAAAAAGTTTTAGGCCCTCTCCACTATGCCATGAAGGGGTTAACAATTTTGATAGACTTCCTCTAAACCAACCTAGGCCAATAAAAAGTCTTAGAGGAAGCAGAAAGCTTCCATTAGATGAAAGTTCTTGAAGGAGGTTTTTGAAATTAAATTTAATAAACATTTTTTAATTTTTTCCTTAAGAGTTAAATTTAATATTAACTAAAAGAAAGAAGGCTGAGGAGTATTTAGCGTTGATAGTATTTTAAGTCAAACAAAAGTTTGGTATATAAAACTTTATTGCCGCTTTTTGGTGCTTTGCGTTTTTTTGTACTGTGCACCTTCTCTAAAAAGAAGAAAATAAAGGTTAAATAACTTTGGATATCGAATGACCCAGGAGAAATGCCTTTCCCCAGGCCATTATTGAAGGTTGTTTATTTTGTTTCCATAAAATCTATAACAAATACTTTTGAACTTCCTTGAATTTTAACTTTTTAGCAAGGTGTAAAGCTGACACTCCTTTATTATCTTTAATCAATTTGTCAGCTCCAGATTCTAAAAGAAGTTTAACAACGAAGGGACGGTTTTTTCTTACCGCATGAATAAGGGCAGTCCTTCCCTTGTTGTCTTTAATATTTACGAGGGCCTTATTCAAAATGAGTTGTCTCAAAATCTTTTTATGACCTTTAACTGAGGCCAACGTTAGGGCACTAACACCTTGAATATTTTTAAGGTTTACTTTGGCGCTCGCCTTTAAAAGTAATTTAACAACTTCTTTATGGCCTTTTAATGAAGCAACCATGAGGGGTGTCCATTGCCATTTATCTTTTGAGTTAACATCCGCTTTGTAATTTAAAAGAGTTGAAACAACTTCCTTATTTCCTTTTTGGGAGGCGAGTGACAAAGAAGTTTGGCCTAAGGGAGTAGCTGATTCAGTATTGGCCCCATTTTTAAGAAGAAATAAGGCAACTTTAGGTCTATCAAATAGGGCCGCATGCATAAGAGGGCTTTTCCCAAGGTGATCAAAGCTATTTATTTTCTTCTTATTATTATTAAAAAAACTTTTAATATCTTTAAGAGAGCCCCTTTTTATTATCTCCGAAATTGATTTTGCTTTTAGATCTTTTGTTTCCTTTGCAAAAGAAAAACTGATGAATAAATTAAAAATAAAAAGAAGGGGAAGCCCCTTCTTAATTGTTTTATAGAAAGTCATTGAATTCCTCCTCAAGAGAATTTTGACGGAACTGCTGGATATAATCAATGAGCTGAATATAAGTATCAGGCCTTTTGGCAGGACAAACGGCTAATTTGTCATAAGGAAAAGAGGCGCCTTTGCTTTTTGTTTTAAAAAGACAAGAAAAGGCCCTTCTTAGGTGTACTTCTTGATCATTTGGAATGTAGGGAAGAAGGCATGATTTTTTTATATTTCCAGAGTCTCTTGGGACGCAAAGATGCTCTTTTTTATCGAGCTTTTCTTTGAACGTCGGCTCCTTCATGTCAGTTGATTGACAGTCCCACTTAGAGTTTGCTTTGGCCACTCTTAGAAAAGGAACTCTAATATCAGTGTTTTTTGTTTTCATTTGGCAAATATCAACAACATCTTCTTCAATAGTGGGAAGAACAATGAGGGTAGGGGTACAAAAGTAGGCATCTTTGAAAACTTCGTTACACTGAGTCATCAAAGGTTGTGGTATTTTAACAGGATCGTATTTGGTTTTTTTATCTATCCAATAAAAAAGACCCTTAATATCTGACCTTAAATCATCATCCAGACTTGTTCTGATTGTTGTATCTCTTCTTTTCTTCTTTTCCTTTTTAAGTTTCCTTCTTTCCCTCCAGGAAAGCTTTTCTTTAGGCCTTTCTTCCCCTTCACTGGCCAATGGATTTAATTCAACTTTAGTTTCTATTTTTTCCAAATAATAATCAAAAAAAACAGATGATACCTCACATTTAGACTGTATATTGTATAGAAGATGGGTTCTACCTTCCTTTTTTGTATTGGAAAGAACACAGATCAAATAATGAGGTTTTTTCTCATTTAATTGATTGAGGGTTAATTTTCCTTTAAAACTAGGGCTTCTTAAAATAAAGGAACCCTTTCCCCAAGCATGATTGTAAATGCACTCCCTTACATTTTCAGATTCTTTGCAATAGGGGTGGTCCGTCCAAATATGAGGTCTTGCCAGATTGGGGTCTGGAGGAGTTGTGCCTAGAGGAGAGCTTGGGTCTACTTCTTCTGTGCTTTCTAAAACAAAATTATTTTTACCGCCATGGCAGTATCTATTGATAAAGTTTTGGGTATTAAGGACAGTTTTTTTTAAAATTTTATTTTTTAAGGTGTCTTCTTTTAGGTCATAAAGATAATCCTCCAGCTTAGAACATTGGTTTTCTCTAGCGTCACTTTTTGTCGACGCAATCTTAGTTATTGAGTTAAGAATTTCTTTGTAAATAAGACCTGTATTTCCAAAGGCCTGGCAATTAAAAATAATTACGGTTAGCCCCGTAAAAAAAATCTTTTTCATGTTTTCCCCCGATAATTTAATTAATTTCTTCTACTTTTTTTAATACAAAACTTTGGAGAAGGGTCTTGGCAATACCTTTCAACCTTCCCCCATTTAAACAAAAATTTAAGGTAAACTTCTTTTTTGTTAATTGTGTCTTCTCTAGAACCGCTTATTTCAACCTCAGTTTCAGTCACGGCACCCCCAGAACCAGAGTTAGGGAAAACGTCAGTATCCTCTATGTCAATTGGGTCGAAAAAAAAGTCACTGACTGTGTTAAAGGCTTTCCAATGGAAACCGAAAGAAAATTTCCCATCCCATCTATCAAAATTTCCACAAGTTCTTTCAAAGTAGCAAATTTCTTTTTCATTTGTTTCCATGAAGTGCAAAACAGACATTGAAGGAATATATTTCCCCCCACCCATACATGAAATAACGGCGCTTAACTCCCTATCATAGGTTATATTAGGATTTTCTTTAACAGGTTCAGGGAATTTCCCGTCAGCTATACCGGTAAGAATTTTAGGATAAGTCCCACCAGGTCTGTCTTGAAAAACTATATGAACATCAACACATGACTTTGCGACATGCAATCTAAAATCCCGCTCTGAGTAACCAGCTCCTTTTCCATGGCCTGGTTGAGGCTTTGATGAACTTTGAGTGTATCCCGAGATTGGTACTAAAATAAGCGAAATAAGTATAATTTTATAAAACCTTTTAAGGATTGAATTATTTTTCATTTTCTTCATTTTCCTCCTCAATATCTTTACAGCGTACTTCAATTTCACTATGCCTTGTCGATACCCAAAGTTTTAAGAGAACATATCCCGCAGGAATTGGGGCCCCATTAATTGAAACTTTCAAATCAGAATGGTCTTGAGAGCAAAAACGCCTATGACATTTGAGAGCTTTTAGGGGAATATCTTCATCTGAAGCAACTTTTGGTTCCTTTTCAACTTCATCACTTGATGTGTCCTCATTATTATTTTCATAATGAATTTGCCCATTTTCCAATTGGAGGATGTCTTTTTTGCCATTTATTTTTTGTTGAACGATAATTTTGTCTTTATCTTCATTTTCTCTTGCTTCCATTTCACAAACTTCTACAATTTTGAGTGAAGCATTCGTAAACCAACCGGGCATTTTTCTATGGGTAATTTGAATGGGAAATTTATCATCCTGATTAGCACAAACCATGGTGGGAGCAGGAGCTCCTGAAAAGCGAACAGCACAGTTTATATGGTCTTTTGAGTAAAGAGGGGAGGTTAAAAAACCTCCCAAAGTGACAAAAAAGACCATTTTTTTGATTGAACTTATCATAATTTTGCCTTTTTAAATTTTATTGGTCTTTTAGTAGCAGAATTCGTTTTCAGGTTCTGTACAATACCTTCTTATATTTTCGTAAGTTGTGTCCCAGTTGGCATAAAGTCTAATTTGGTTATAGGCCGTATTTGAGAGTCCTGTATTTACTGTATTAGCTGCATCAACTCCGAAAGATCCTGGTGCTCCTGCTCCTCCGGCACCTCCATTTCCAGCACTGACATTAACACCAGCTTCATTACAATCCATAAGTGCTGTGTTATTTGTATTCCCTGTAAAATCTCCGAGGCCGTCTCCACCAGGCCCAGCTTGACAGATAAATTTAATATCAGGACTAAAGATATCCGTTTTTGAGGTTGAGATATAACCTTGAGACTCTAAATGATCGGTGTATTCTTTCCATTCTGAATTAGATAAGTAGTTTTTAGGATAGCAGTTGATGTCACCAGAAGAGACAGAGCCGCCTTTCCCAAATGTTGCAACTGAGGCATGGCTGCTATTCACACAAACTTTGTTGCTGCTATTATTAATTGTGGAAGTAACAGAACCACCATTTATGTCTCCACCATCTCCGCCATCCCCACCTTCTGTGGCATTAGCGAGTTTAATATAATTATTTTTCAATTTCGTATTGTTTAAAAAGTCTGTAATGGAATGGCCCATAGACCATACAGCACCAATGCTAAGGCCGCCTCTCCAGATTTTTGCATTTCCACATACCCTTGTGCTTTGGCAAAGTTTTCTTTCACCATGAACGGTTTTCCATTCAAACATGTGGACAGTTGTCGCTTCAGGGTGATGAAAGCTTCCACCGTGGCAATTTAGAAATGATGTGATTTCTCTTGCATTATCTCCGCCTTTTGGGTCTTTCATTTTTAAAATGGTATCCTTGCAGACGGCCATTAAGTTTGAAGAAAGTAAAAGAGCACTGCCAATAGGTGCTAATTTTTTAAAAAAGTTCATAGATTCCCCCCTTTTTTTGGAAAAAAGTATTTTTAATAATTTATTGTTTGGAAGATTTTAAATTTTGAAGGGAAGAGAGTCTGACCTCTCTCCCCTGAAGTCTAAAAATTAGTAATTTTAATTTTCGTCTTCTCCGTCATCCATTACATCAATATCACAAGTTTGAATTGCTGATGCACTAACATTTCCAGAGCCTGCACCAAAACCAGCTCCACCAGATCCGTTCAAGCAAAGGAAACGAACACTTGGGCTTGAAATATTTGTTCCTTGAAGATCAATATCATCATCAGATGACATATAACCTTGAGCAATAAGGTTTAGGTCAGCATTTGAAAGGTGTGACTTTTGAAAACATTCTGTTCCGATGGAAGAGCCATTCCCACCAACTCCATAAAGGTGTTTTACAGAAACGTGAGAATCATTAAGGCAATTATTTCTTGGCTCGTAATCATCTCTAAACACAGCACCATAATTAACTTCTTTACCGGTGTCGTGCTGATTACAAGTTTGTAAACTTAAAGCATTAATATTGGCCGAAGCAGAACCAAAACCAGCTCCACCAACACCGTTAGAGCAAACATATTCTGTGCTTGCATCTAAAATGTCATTTAAGCTATTTTCAATATCATCATCGTGAGCAATCAAACCAAACTGTGTTAGAAGACTTCCAGAAAAAGACCTAAGTGAGGAAACGTGAACACATCTTTGTCCTAAAGCGTGACCATCTCCACCAATACCGCCTATGCTTTTAACATTAGCCTCAGTATCGT
>CEUM01328260.1_pt1 | contig 24806 bp, 19 predicted proteins | sample 356421 | NCBI WGS metagenome assembly CEUM01 (sample SAMEA2622716, study PRJEB7988) | marine metagenome | biome: marine biome (ENVO:00000447); feature: surface water layer (ENVO:00002042); material: "saline water (ENVO:00002010), including plankton (ENVO:xxxxxxxx)" | depth 5 m | reverse complement strand
GGGTGAAGAATTGGATTATACTGTAATTATCCAGTCAATTACAATTCTTCTCATACCTGTTTTCTTGGCCCTCCCTGCCACTATCGCTTGGAAATTCTTTACTTCTAGCAGACATAATGACAAGATGTATCGTAGATATATAATGCAAATTCTGGAATCAGGGGAACCGATTTCAAATTTTAGGAACCTTTTGAATGATAGAGCAAGAAAACACGACATTCGCCCTGCTAGACAAAGATTAATCGAAGCAAATACACTACATCCACTAAGAATTCAGCACTTTTTAATTCTGCCTGCAATCCTTGTTGCTCCAATTGCAGCACTCTTAGCACTTCCAATATTTGGAGTAACGCTAGCAGTATTGTTACTGATTGAATTTGTTTTGATAAAGAAGGAAGTACTTGCAATCATTCTTTCTTTGGTAAATAGGCTCTCGTCTTGGCAAGTAATTCACCTGCCAAGGGCAAGAATGGACCACGAGTATAGAGGTAGGGAAAATCTTGAACTATCAAGACAAATTGTCTTTTTCAGAAAAGTCCCTAGATCAGTATTTTTAGGATTATTCGCATGGTTGATAATTCATTGGACCTTGAGGGTCGAATCAGTTTTTGTTGAAGTTGGATTGTCTTCTTTACTTTACATATTTCTTCTAGCATTCATAGGGACTCTAAGCGACGCTCTAGAAACAGATTTAGCCTTCGCAGATGTACCTAAAACCATGATTATCCAAATTGATGAGTGGGTTGAGAACAATTTGAAACCATTGGTTGGATTGGGATTGGTATTCTTGATTTCTAGAAATCTAATGGAGGAAGCAAGAATGGGGAATCCAGTGACTTTCTCAGTAATCCTAGTCGTAATATTGTATGGTTCTGCTATCATCGGTTCAGCATATGAACTAGGATATTCAACGGTAAGAGGAGAGGGAATTAGAAAGCAATTTGAGGCACAAATAGCAAGAAGGCTAAACCCATCATCTTACGACATGAGAAGAACTCATGGTATCATAGAATTGAGACCAAGGATGAAAATGCAGGAGCGCCTTGAAAGTTTCAATGAAGGTAAATCAAGAGAATTGACATTCGAAGATTTAGATAACATACCGAAAAGCGAGAACGAGCAAGATCCCGTTAATCCGATTTAATCCAATAACTCTGCTTGGATTATTTCCTCATCTTCCTCATTCAATAATTTCGGATCATCAACACGTGATGCGCTAATCAAGTACCCTGCACCAATTGAGATAGAGATCAAAATGAGTAGTAGCAATACTGAGACCACAGGATTAGAACCAAAGAAGGATGAGAGACCTCGTGCATCATCATCATCATCCATGCTTTTTTCTGTGATCATTCCCATAATGGTATGTTGATCATAAACGGTACGTCTGAAAATAAGCATACCTTCCATATCGTCATTGTATTCATCCGATGGAGATGTTGGGTCTAAGTCAGAATAAAAATCAGGTTTTTGTTCAAACTCAATTATTCTTTCTTCACTCAAATCTAGTGTGAGCATAACGTCTACAGTGTAAGGTATTGATGATTCAAAGAACTCTGGGTCACCAATTACTCCCAAGAAGGTCATTGCTTGTCCTTGAACATCGAATTTTGTCCACTTCCCCCAATGTGCCTCTTCTATATCTAAATCATAGTACCAAGTATCAGATGTCCTAGTTCCTTGACCTTGAGCATCATCATTTCCATCGTCTGCAAGGTCAATTGACATTTGTAATGCCCCAACCTGTCCGACATCGAGGTCGTATTCGGTTGGTGAAAACAAAACCTCCATCCTAGTTGTCCCATTGGGCACCCAAACATAGTGAGCATCTTCAGTGTAATATACAGCACCAGTTGCACCGTTGTTGAAATGATTCCAATCACCTTTCCATTCATGCCTAATTCTATCGGTAGGAACTGAAATATCTTGCACATCCATCATATTCAGATAGATTTCATAAGCATCCCATACATTATATTCAGGATTATCAATAAATCCATTCAAATCAGGGTCTCTCATCAATTGAAGAGTCCTTGCTAGAGCAACTGCATGATCGACATTTGTCAATCCATGACCGACTCTCCAGTCGTGGCACTTTCCTGTAGCTGAAACATAGCAATCTTCTGGGATATCATTGCAGGAATCATCTGCATTTCCTTCCTCACAAGAATTTGCCATTCCTTCATACTGTGCCGTTAATTCTAAGATTAATTCAACTTCGTGAACCCTACTGAAATTTGCACTATCCCAATCTTCGTACTGTCCATATGATGCTGTACCCTCTCCGCCAACCAAAGAGTCACCTTCGTCATGATCGTCTCTGTGATAATCAGCAACTGTTAGAGAAGGTGCCGCATTGAGTAGTAAACCTGCGATTCCACCTACGTGAGGAGTTGCCATTGAGGTACCTGAAATAGCCATGTAGTAGAGGTCACCTTGTGTCCTTGTTGAGGCGTCAATTGCGGTGCCACGAGGAGCAGTTGCCCAAATGTCACGACCTGGTGCTCCAACATCTGGCCATGTGTGTTGCTGATTCATACAACCTCTACTAGAAAACGAAGTAACCGCAGTACCGTCGTGAGTCAATGCTGCAACAGATATTGCTGCAGGAGTATTTGCATATACATTCGTTCTCAAATCACCTGAACATTCTCCTCCACCTCCGCTACCACCGGAATTAGATGCAGCAAAAATAACAGCGACACCATTTTCATAGGTTAAACGATCAGTAAGTTGCGCAACTGAGCCCTGAGGGTCATAATCACCATCGGTCCCCCAAGAGTTAGAGACTACTCTGATATGATGCTCGTTCTGGTGAGGAATCGAATGCTCGAAAGTCCACTCAAGACCTTGTTCAGCTGCGAATATGGAAGCACCATCTCCAGTTCCAAGTGCGACTAATTGTGCACCCTTTGCGACACCTGCTCTCCTTCCAGCACTTGCGTCACCATTTCCTGCGATTGTTCCACCGACGTGTGTCCCGTGTCCAGAAGATGTATCAGAATTCCTTGTTTCAACCCAGGTTGTCCCGCTGAATTTAGCAGAGTAAATTGTCTTTTCACCCGTCCATGGTTCAAGATAGTCATAATCTGGATGACCTGCATCGACTCCTGTATCAAGGTCAACGATTGCTGTGCCGTCACCATCCCATTCTGTAAACGATAAATCTGTTTCAAATTCAACATTGCCATCAGGCATTATAATCGCTCTTTGCCAGGATGTAGTAGCATCGATGACATGGTTTGTTTCATGCATCATAGCCCCTGTTTCAGAACCAGGTTCTCCTCCCCATTCTGGGGGCAGATAGAAAAATTCTAGTTCTCTGTTGAGCTCAAGATACTCAATTCTTTCTAAATTTGATATTGCTCTTGTGGATGATTCAGATACTAAGATCAAACCACCATCGATTAGTGGTGCATCACCAATTATTTCCGCACCATACTTTTCGAACATAGCAACATCATCTTCAGTGATAGGGGAATTTAATTGGAAAATAACTTCAATGTCTGTGTTTGAGTCATCAGAAGCTATGTATTCTTCAAGAGAGGCATCCATTTTCTCAAAATCCCCTAGAGGATTCATCGAGCCTGTTGTTGGAGATGCACTAACACCCAACATCAGTAAATTCATCAAAACAGCAAGTAAAATTGCCTTGGTTAGTCCCCTTGCCATGACATTCGCCCATTGAATGGGTACAAATCATTTGGGTTAGAATGATTTTCTTGATAATATCAGTCTAACCAAGGTATATGTTCTGGTATTTCAGCGAAAATATTTGCAGGAACTGCAACTTTAATTTTTGAAACTGCCCCCAAGCCAGCATTGACTTGGTCTTGCCATTGTTTGTATTCATCGTAAGATTTCATCAATAAAACAGGATTATTTTCCCTATTCCAACCGAGTGTTTGCATTTCGCATTCAGGTGGGTCATGCCCAGTCAAGACCATATTTTCACCATCAAACCTTTCCAAAACTCGCAAGGCATCCCAATGTACTTTGTATCTGCCACTTGGTAAATCATCTCTACCAACTCCACCTTTTCCAGTAAACAAAAAATCTCCAGTCATAATCGAGCCTGGAACTTGGACAATCATTGAATCACTGGTGTGACCCGGCGCAAAATGAAATGAAATCGGTGTTTTTCCAAGCATTATCTTTTCTTCATCATACACATACTTGGTTACTCCCAATGAAGCAGTATCATGCCACATTATATAATCAACTGAATCTCTTTTTGCAAATTCAAAACAAGCAGTGATGTGATCTGCATGTGTGTGAGTTGCTATCACGTAGCGAAGATTTATTCCTCTTTTTGCCAACTCATTATCATATGATTCCATGTAATCGTAAACTGGATCCACAAGGGCACAAAGACCTGTATCTGCATCAGTAACTAGCCATGTACGAGCCCAAACACTTGGATTTAGATTCTCGACCTTCATTGACTGCCCCAATATCAGCCGATATATCAATATGAAGTTTAGAATGATTAAATTATCAAATTACCCAATTATAAGTACGAAGATATTGGATTAACTGATGAAACACCCATCCACAGTTGTCCACCTTGAACACGATGGTCGAGTATTGTTGGTTAATTCAAATGGTGAAGGACCTCAATTACCCGTCCAGGGAAGAATAGAAAACGGACAAATAATGCGACTACCAACGGTTGAAGAGGTAAGAGCAATGGAAATTCCCTGGGTAGAAATGGGAAAAACTCACCATAACTACACGGACACTAAAACCACAGTAATCAAAGGCTATCCTAAAATTGAGTGGCCAGGAAATTGGGCTCTAAAGGACGACTTAATCGCAGATAATTTCGTTCACCCTATTGCTAGAGAAGCAATCTACCGTAGTATACACAGGTTGGTTAGCAAAGTAATTGTTTTCAACCAAGAGAATCAAATCCTCATGGGGATGGTGGAACGAGGACACTTCAATGGATTCTGGACACTTCCCGGAGGCTATATGGATCATAACGAACACCCAAGAGAAGGGTGCATCAGGGAAGCAAAAGAGGAATTTGGAATCGATGTCGAATTGATTGATGATGCACCTATAGTATCCCAAAAAATATTCAACAGGGATGGCATATCGTTTGTCTCATTTACTTACACGGGCAAAAGTAACGCAACAATTGAAGAAATGACATTGTTAGAGAATGAAATAACTGAGGCTAAATGGTTCGGTATCAAAGAGGCTCAAAGTATTGCAGTGTCAACATTTGATGTTGAAGCTCTTTCTACATTAGAAGCCAACTAATTTCTTAGCTTCTTCAAGAGCTTGTTCGAGACCCTCAGGGTGACTTCCTCCGCCTTGAGCAAAAGTCGGTCTTCCACCGCCACCACCTTTTATCATCGGTGAAATTGATTTGAGGATATCAACAGCATTGTATTTCAAACTAGCAGGAGAGTTTTCTGTGCATGCAACCATCAGTTTTCCTCCGCCTTCCTTACTTCCCAAAACTGCAAGAGTAGGATTTGATTCATCCAAGGTTAGTTCTTTCAACATCTTAGTCATGTCCTTCAAAGTACCATGTGTCTCCATCACAACCAGCCTGATACCGTCAACTTGGGTTACCTCATCACCAGCGCCACCAGAAGTTTTGATTTTCACAATCTCTGCCTCAAGGTTCTCAATTTTTCTCTTTTGTTCTTTCCACTCGCCAAAGAATCTCTCTGCGGTTCGTGGTAAATCGGAAGTCGACACACCAAATACCTCAGCGGATGTCCTGAGTAATTTTTCCTGTTCTCTCGAATAATTTCTAGCAGCGTTTCCGGCAACAATTTGCAACCTTTCAACACCATCTTGAACCGCCGTAGAACGAACAACTCGTATAGAACCAATTTGCCTTAAATCATCGTGATGGGTTCCGCCACAAGCCTGGATATCGTGATCACTAATTCTTAGGATTCTTACATCTGAACCTTTCGGCGCTCCACCTTGGTACAGATCAAAACCATATTTTTTATCAGCATCTTTTCTGTTTAATTCCGACTTTTCCGTTCTTGAAACTTGTTCTATCACTTGATTTGATAGCTCTTCGATTTCATCTAAATCATCTCTAGTTAATCTCGAGTAGTGGGTGATGTCCAGTCTTGCAGAGTCTACAGATTTGTTTGCACCTGCTTGGTATACATGAGGTCCAAGAAGTCTTCTTGCGGCACCTCCAACCACGTGCACAGCAGTGTGATGGTCCATCAACTGCTTGCGCCTTGACCAGTTAAGTGCACCTCTAACTATATCGCCAATTTCAAGTGCTTGGTCTGTGAGATGTAATACATATTCACCATACTTTTGAGTATCAATTACCTTTGCAGAATTAGCTTCTGTCAGTAACTCTCCATGGTCACCCTCTTGACCTCCGCCTTCCGGATAGAAGCAAGTCCTGTCTAAAATTACAGCAAAACTAGCATCATCATGGCTAATTTCAAAGCAACCAAGAACACTTGCATCAAATTCACGCCTCATTACATCATCGTAATACAGCAAAGTTGTTGAGGGTAGGGAAATCTTTTCGGAAATTATTGCTTTGTCATCTGTGACCTTTGCATTTGCCTTTGCGATTTTAGCGTGGCGTTCTGCAAGTTCGGCAGAGAATCCAGCACGTAAGTCAGCACCAGACCAACCCAACTCCCTGGCAATGGTAACGGATATATCAGGCGATAAGCCGTGAGAATCATTTAGTTCAAACAGAATATCATCAGGTATCCTTTCAGCGGTCCTATCCACTTTCTTGAGTTTGGTTTTGATGACTTCTTGCCCTTTTCTGAGCATTTCGTCATACCTTTGTTCTTCGAGTCTCAATATTGTTAGGATTCCGTCAGAAGACTGAGTCATGTTGGATGCATCAAAGTTATGCTCCAAATGATGAGACATTAAATCCGACAGAGATATTTCAACCCCTAGATCATCTCTCATCCGTAATATTCTTCTTGCTAACATCCTTGCTAAATATCCAGATTTAGCATTACTCGGAACAAGCCCATCCCCTAGCATGTTGGCAAGGGCGTGTAGATGATCTGGGATTGCATAAATACAGCTCAATGGTTGAGTCACGGATAGAAATTGATCTGGTGTGATTGTTATTCCTCTATCTGCTAAACGGCTGATAAAGATTTGAATTAATTCATCACCATCGACTCCCGCCTCGATATTCATGATACCGTTGAGTTTACTCATCTCACCAAGGAGTTGATTAAGACTAATTGATTCGAGTTCACTCGCAATTTTCCCAAAGCCAGATACTTCTTTCAGCCACTCAACGGTTTCAGGGTATATTGCTTCATAGATTGTTGGAGTACCTGCTGCTGCCCAGCAAAATCTTTCGAGACCATATCCAGTATCGATAATCTGCAGAGGCATAATGCTGTAGGACTCTCCTTTGATATCTACACTGCCCTGTTCGTCTTCGACTAAATTCATGAACACAAGAGTTGCTAGTTCAAGTCCTCCAACGATGACCTCAACAGCTTCTCCAGCATTACCTCCACCAGACCAAGGGTTTTCTACGTAAGTAATCTCATTTTCATCTATTCCAAAAGTTTCTGTTAGCATTTCATGGCAGAATTTTATGCAATCATTAGACCAGTAATGTGAGATTCCTTTTTCACTATCATTGAATACGTGGTGTGCCATCATCTCGAAGGTAGTCAAGTGCCTTCCACTTCTCCCTACAGCATCAACATCGGTTAGCCTTATGCATGGTTGCGAAATTGTTAGTGGGTTTGCTGGAGGTTCAACCATACCACTTGTTACATGGGGTTGAAAATTAGCAATTGAAGCAATGTTCAGGTGAATATCATCTCTCCATCTGGCAAGAACTGGATAAGGTTCTACTCTAGTGTGATTAGATTGTTCAAAGAAGGAGATAAATGCCTCTCTCATCTCATTTTTCAACTCTTTTCCACGGGATGAGAAACCTGTAATTAGTGGATTATCGATGAAAGTATATTCATCTTGATTGGTATCTCCACAAGTTTGTCTATCTGGGTCAGATGTCCAAAACCATAGGTTGGATACGACACATTTTTTTCTCTCATAACCCATCGATTCGAACAATTTAGGGTCGATGGATGACTCTGCCATGTTGACACCTGCAAACAATGCTAAAGCCGAGGTATTTTGAAGCCTTTTGTATAACAAGTGTGAAAACGACCCTCTATGAGCGCTAATTGTGTCGCAGACTTGGGCTGACCATCTCAATCAAATTTCAGATTCTATTTTTGAGATTAAGAAGCATGGCACAATGACTACAAATGCTAAATTCATAAGCGATGAAAAACATCTTGCCCTAAACGCAGATGGCAGAAGTTTGCAGCAGCTGGTCAATACTGCTTCACTACCAGGTATCGTTGGGGATGCTTGGGCAATGGCTGACTGGCATTATGGATACGGCTTTCCAATCGGAGGAGTTGTTGCTACGAACGCAGAAGAGGGCGCTGATGGCGTAATTTCTCCAGGTGGTGTTGGATTTGACATCAATTGTGGAGTTAGAATGCTTGCACTTGATTATTCTGCCAAAGACATTCCTAATTTGAATAAGCTTGCTGGAAGGTTGAGCGGCAGAGTACCTGCCGGGGCAAGCGGAAAAGGTGGTTTAGAAATTACAATGAGAGACATGGATAATATTCTGTTGAATGGAATGGAATCCGTAGTTGATCTTGGTTACGGTTATGATAGTGATTTGACAAATATAGAGTCTAATGGTTACCTTGAAACTGTTCCAGATGCTGTCAGCACAAGGGCGAAAGAAAGGGGCCTGAAAGCCCTTGGCACATTAGGTTCTGGTAACCATTTTATGGAATTGCAAACAGTAGAAAATTTAGTTGACCTTGACACTGCTAACGAATGGGGCCTATTCGAAGGTCAATTGGTAGCAATGATACACTCTGGGTCAAGAGGTCTTGGACACCAAGTTTGTTCTGAGCACTCTCGGTTGTTGGAACGTAAATTGAAGAAAACTCAGACAGGATGGTCGAGTGAAAATTGGGGATATGAGATTCCAGACAGACAGCTTGCCTGCGCACCAATATATTCCAAGGAAGGACAGGATTACCTAAATGCGATGAATGCAGCGGCAAACTTTGCTTTTGCAAACCGAAGTTCACTTGCAACGAGGCTTAGAGAAGTTTTGAAAATTGAACTTGGGGAACATATCGAGGCAAGAACCTTGTATGATGTCTCTCACAATATTGCAAAAATTGAGGACCATGAAATTCATGGTAAAACATGCAAATGTTGTGTTCATCGCAAGGGTGCTACGAGGTCGTTTCCTGGTGATTCCGCTGAATTAAATTCTAAATTCGCAACAACGGGTCAACCTGTATTAGTTCCTGGCGATATGGGTAATGGGTCATGGATAATGGCTGGAAGAAAAACTGGAATGTCATCTGCATTCGGTTCATCTTGTCATGGAGCAGGAAGAGCATTATCAAGGTCACAAGCAAAGAAAATGATCGACGGAAAGTCTTTGAAAAAATCACTAGAAGAGAAAGGGATACGAATACATGCTAAGACTCCAAACATTTTGTCGGAGGAAGCACCATCTGCTTACAAAAATGTCGATTCTGTTACTGATTTAACCGAAAAGGCAGGCTTAGCAAGGAAAGTTGCAAGGCTATCACCGCTAGCCGTAATCAAAGGATGATTACATTGCGTATTGGGTTGTTCCTTGTTGAGGTGCTCCAGGCGCTGAACCTGAATGTACGCCATCTGGTTCTTCGCATATAACGCTCAATAGTGTATTTACGAGATCTTTTAGCTCGTCTACTTGGTTCTGTAATTCCGTTACTTTATTGTTCAAATCTTTCTTAGTTTTTAACTCGCCTCGCATGTGCATCCCTCGAAGAAGTTACCTTCTTCACCTACAAAACAGTCAATACACCTTATGATGTTTCCCTAATTCAATTTGCTATTTTGATGATTTTTTGAGTAATGTTCTAACTTCATTCCGACAAAAGGAATCTAACAACCAATAACTGTAATCGTAGTGGTTATAATCAAGGGTTAGGTCGGACGCATACTGCCACTGTGGCTTAGGGGTATAGCGACGCATTGGTAATGCGTAGGTCGTGGGTTCAATTCCCACCAGTGGCTCTCCAAAAGCTAGGATTTTCTTCTATTACCTAGTTCCAATTCTTGTTTATGACAAAAATAGTCTGATTTGATTATGGCGCCGAGGGAGAGATTTGAACTCCCGAGGGACGGACCCACTCGATTTCCAGTCGAGCGCAATACCAGGCTATGCGACCTCGGCTCTTATCTTGCCGTGACCCATTTCATGTTTAACAATCTCGCTTCAACAACCAGCACAAATTATCGGGAACATTCTATTCGGTGTCCCGTATTTTTACCATATATTCTAATTTACTAATTGAATACTGTTGAACTCTAAATAATGAAATTACAGACAAAAAGGAATAAAATTACAAATCCAAATATCGAAAGTTATGATAGGCGAGATTTAGCCTGCTATAATCATGGGAGAGGTGCTGGATGCCGATGTCGACCACGACACCCACTCTACCCTGCCAGTAAGACTCGCTGATATCGAACTCAGCACGTTGATTCCTGAAAGATATCCATTTGCTAAAATGGTAAATATAATTAGAAGGGAGTTGATTTTTCAATCTAAGATTCTAAAATCAGATATCAGCAAAAATCACTTGATTACTCTCGGAGTAGGTATTTTGGCCTTTATCCTTGGAGCACTAGCAGGAGATATTTTCAACGGTGGAGACGCATCTATCATTGGATTACAAGGAATTAGGGCAATTCCAAATGTAGGATTTTTTATGATTGCTTCGTCAGCAATCTTATGGATCTATTTCTTCTCTAAATTAATTATTGACTTCCCAATCATGAGACAACAATCAACACTACTTTTTGTCTCATGGATTTCTCTTTCCTTCGCTCAAGTGAAATTCCATGCGCCAAACCCCGACTTCCCAATAGGATTAAAATTCGGGGAAATGCCAATAGGAATTTTAGCTACGACGATTTCCATCTTCCTTTGTTACATGATTTGGAAGGCAATTAGGGAATCTAGGGACTGGCACGTGGAAACTTATCACCTCAGTGAAGATGTCCGTGAAATGGAGGAATCGATGAGAGAACATTCGCTCAAATCTTGGTCTTTCCTATTTATGACGTGGTTGTTCATATGTCTACTAAATACATGGTCTGGAGCTCATTTCGTTGGTGAAAGATCAGCAGAAAGAATAGACATGTGGCTATTGTATCTATTATCAGGAATTTTAGTACCATTGTTGATTATGGTGTTAATGTGGTTCCCTCAAAAAATGCTAGGAAGGCAAGGAAAAATCTTGTCCAGAGCTGCCTCTGAAGCTGAAAAGGACCTAGAGTTACAGGACGGAAGAGGAAATCAAGATGCAGCATGCCAAGTCTGTGGAGAAAAAGCACCTTTAAAGAGGGATAAGAATGGAGACATTCTCGTGCCCTGTGCAGCTAAAAATTGCAATGGTTTTGGAATCCCATCCCTCGACTGCCCTGTATGTTCCGAAACAATCCCTACGAGGTATACCTGTACAAACTGTGGTACTAATTCACCGGTGTTAGACTACTTCCCCGATATGGAGGCATGGTAATGAATTTAGACAAAACAAGGGAAGATTTTCCGTTATTCAGACAAGACAACCCACCTGCTTACTTAGATAATGCCTGTGTAACTCTGAAGCCAGATTCAGTAATTGAGACTATTCATGACTACTACACAATGAACCCAGGTTGTGCAGGTAGGTCAGTTCACCGCTTCGGAACCAAGGTTTCATTAGGTGCAACCAAAGCTAGGAAAACTCTGGCTAGTTACATCAATTCAAAAGAAGTCAATGAATTGGTTTGGACAAGGAATGCTACCCACTCATTGAATCAAATAGCAAAGGGATTACAGTGGAATAAAGGTGATGTGATTCTCACAACTGACAGAGAACACAATTCAAATTTAGTTCCTTGGATACAGTTAGAAGAAGAACAAGGAGTTGACCACAGAGTCATCGCTAGCAATGAGGATAATTCCTTCAGTTTGGAAAACTTCGAAAGGGAATGTGAAAAGGCTGGAGAAAACCTTAGAATGGTCAGCGTTTCTCATGTAGGAAACTTAGATGGAGTCAAAACACCAGTAAAAGAAATAGCAAAAATCGCTCATGATTATGGTGCGTTGGTATGTGCTGATGCAGCTCAATCTACCCCTCACATGAAAGTTGATGTTCAAGATCTCGATGTTGATTTCATGGTTATGTCAATTCACAAGATGTTGGGACCAACTGGTATGGGAGCAATGTGGGCAAAACAAGAGCACTTGGAGACAATGAGAACCATCCAGTCAGGAGGACAGACAGTGAAAACCTCAAATTATGATAGTGTTGAATGGGAGAATTCTCCTTCAAAATTTGAGGGAGGATTGGGCCATTTTGCTGGTATGTTGGGTGCTGAACCCGCAATAGCATACCTTGCAAATTTGAACATGGATGATGTTCACGAAAAGGAGATTAAGTTGAACAGAATCATGTCCGATGGTATCAAAGACTTACCAGGTGTTGAAATTATTGGACCTGAAGATGCAAGGCAAAGGTCAGGAATTTGTTCAGTCCTTCTTGATGATTTACCCGTTCATGACATCGCATTATTACTTGATGAAGCTGCAGGAGTCATGTGTAGAAGTGGAAACCATTGTGTTCACTCTTGGTTTAACGATAGAGGGCACAAGAATGGATCTTTGAGAGCAAGTGCGTATTTTTACAACACAGAAGATGAAGCAAAATTATTTGCAGAAACACTATCAGAAGCAGTCAATGCATTTTCTTGAACAAGTTACAGGTGAGGAAATTTGCTAGATGACATCGTAGCAGAGATTGCATCCATAGCGGCTCCAAATCCATTTGGCAAAAGAAACGGACGAGTTAGAAAAATTGTATCGATTAGCGTGGCATTGTTGCTAATCATAATCAGCATGTATCTTGTGAATGTATTATTCAAAGGAGAAGCTGCTATACTTTACCCAAAAGAACTCCGCCAGTATGAATCTGAATTTTATGCTCAGTTGGACCTTGAAGGGATAGACTATGATGGAAGTGGCGTGAGTTTGTGCATAGTAGATTCAGGAATAGACATGTCACACTCTGCATTCAAATCACTTGAACTGAAGGGTTGGCAGGATTTTGTTGGTAATTCTGAAGAACCAATTGATGATAATGGGCATGGCACATCTATGGCTGGATCTATTGTGGCAGATGGGCATCTCAAAGGAATTGCCAGAGGTGTAGACCTGTATGTTGCAAAAGCCTTACCAGCAAACGGGCAAGGTGAAGATCAAGATGTTGCTGATGCAATAGATTGGTGTATAGCTCAGAGTGTTGATATTATTTCACTATCCTTGGGTGGGTCCGGTTCAAATCCGATAATTGATACCGATGGGGATAGACCTAGCGAGGATGCTGCGATTAGAGCAGTAGAAAACGGAATTTACGTTGTGGCTGCAGCGGGTAATGACGGTGGGGCAAATGATGACGGTGATGTGGCTTCACCGGGCAATGTCGAACTTGTGATTAGCGTTGGGGGAATTAACAGAGATGGCACTCATTGGTCTGGTTCTTCAACTGGTGATAATGATGGGAACTTCTTTTCACTACCATTAATGCTGCCAAGAGATGATCCTAACATGAAACCTGAAGTGCTTGGACCAGGAAATGAAGTTCCGATTTTGATGCTTGATGATTCATATGGCTATGCTTCAGGGACATCTTCAGCAACAGCATACGTATCAGGAGTTCTTGCTTTGATGCTAGAGGCTAATCCGAACCTGGCACAGGGGGATGAGTCTACTATCGAGAGCGTAAAGCAACTATTGATGGACACCTCAAAACCTAAGCCAGGACAAAATGAACATGATGATGACTATGGATATGGCATAATACAGGCTGCAAGAATCATTGAAGAGGTTGAGTCTGTTTCATAATTCCAACCAGTGTACCACCGAAAATTGGGTTCATTCTAATTAAGTGGGTTTGCGATATTTCTTTGATTAATTCGATCCACTCATTGAATCCTTTTACTTGCTGTTCAAAAACAGGGTCAGTCCCATCAGTCTCCCCTACAGGTACATCAGGTTCCCTAAGTAGCAATATTCCAGAATCACTCAAAAATGGAAGAAGGTTACTGACTGTTTTTGCTAAGTCCTCGGCTTTTTCGTCTACCAGTATGAAATCAATTTTTTGCGGGATTGGTGATTCTGTCGCAGATAGATTCGTCGCATTAGCCATCTTCCATGCCTTAGCATCAGAACAAAGTGAATTTATGTCGCTAATTTTGATATCAGCCCAATCATCAGCATCGTACCTTGTTCTGAGTCGGGCAAGAATAACCCCAAATTTACCGCCTCTCTCAACCATAACATAATTTTCTGGCCTGTGCCCCTCCATTGCAAATAAATCGAATAACCAAGCACTTTTGTGTCCGATTTGCGATCCTGTTTCTAACACAACTTTTGGTTGTAGAATCGCACAAGCATCCCTCACCCTTCTGATTAGGGATATTCCCCAGGTGTCAAGACCCATGTGTTGAAGTTGTTGCGAGATGTTAGAAGCAATTTCTGGCTCATTGCGAGGCAAATCAGACTTCGCTGATAGAAGGATTTCCAAAACCTTCCCTCTGTCGAGATGTTGGTTCGGATTGTCAACATCACCGCTCATATCCCTTTGTCTTGACCTCCTTCTATCAACTCTTTGTATCAAAGCATTAACATGAATGTGAGCGGTGAGTTCAAACATAAGATGCAACGGCAGGGTTTCATGGAGGACACGGACTTGTACGTTGATGAGCAGGAGTATGAGAACGAAGAACAGGTTGCTCCTTGTCCATCATGCAACGATATGATGCCTTTTGAAACACTTAATGAGAAGAAAAAAGGCAAAGGCTTTGACATGTTACTCAAGTGTAAAAATTGTGACCATGTTTACACATTCCATCTGAGACCACCAAAACAAAAGGACATTCCGTTTATGTTGACTGATGCTGAAATGACCAATAGAGTTGTTCTCCAAATCGAAGAGGACGAAATGCTTGAGATTGATGATCATTTTGAAGATTCAGGAATGGTTTGGAGAATAAGCAGAATTGAAATCGAAAAGGAAAGAAGCGTCAAGAAAGCGTTAGCTGGAAATGTCTCAAGATGCATAGCCTTGAGAGCAGATGAAGTAATGGTTAGAATCACAAAAACTAGAGGGGAATGGTCCGAGTCAACCTCACTTAGGTGCCCGCCTGATGAGTACTTCAAAGGTGGAAGTAAAATGTACTTTGAAGGCGAAGAATGGCGCATAAGAGCAATTCATACTGGAGCAGGTAGGACTATGAAGGGCAATGTAAAAGCAATAGATATCAAAAGAATATATCTTCATGAACCTATAGTTGAAGAAATATTGCCGGTGCCTAAAACAGAAAGAGAGAGAAGGCAAGCATGGAAAGAAGGCAGGCTTGGATACAATCCTAATCCAATAAAACCAAACCAAAATTCAGATAATAAACAGGTTCAAGGAAGACCTAGAATAAGAAAAAAGAAGCGTTATTGATTAGATTCAATATGCTTTTTTAGATATTCTAGCATCTTAGAATCAAATTTAGCAACTAATTTTGCAACCCTCTCACTTGGTTTCCATTCTCCTTCGATTTTCTTGTAGCATTCACCAGAATATACGACTTTAGTGTGTTCATTATGAGGCTCCAAAGAAATTGTTGCTATCGCTTTGTGACTGGAGGCATCAATGGTTACTGTATAATGGGAATTCTGAACGAACTCTGTGCACTCTGCTTGTTCAGTCGCTGTTATGAATAGAATCTTTCTAGTTTCTTCCCATCTTGTCCCTAAACCAAATTCTCCCTCTGTTAGAATTTTATTACTAACGACCTGCTTGTACCATTTCGGAGTATTTTCAATATCACAAATTACAGCAAAAACATGTTCTAAAGATGCCTTGATGATGATATCCATAGAGAATTTATTTCCCGACAAATAATCACCTTATGCTCGATTTGTCCATGGCATTAAGAAGGCTTTTACAATATGTATTGAAACTGTAGGGTTCTCCTTCAAGCGCCTAATCGAATACTCATACCACTTCTCACCATACGGAATGTAGATTCTAGTCCTGTGACCTTCTTGAGCAAGTTTCCTTCTGATGTTCCCTCTCACGCCGAGCAACATTTGGAACTCATACCCGTTGCCTTTGCCTTCTCTTTTTGTGCCTGCGTTTGGTCTTGGATCTTCAATTCCAGGTCCCATTTTTCTCTTCTTAAGGGATGCTTTAGCCGCTTCTATAATTGGAATATCATGAGTTGCTATCCCAACATAGGCTCCAGCATCCAACATGGCATCCATGCATTCAATTGTAGCATCAGTAATTGCTTTTTTATCCGTATGAGCAATATCCTCTGATTCCAAATAAATCCCCTTACATATTCTGTAGTCCGCTAGGGCCCCGAGTTCTGCCTCTAGGTTTTTGATGTCTTCTAGTGTTCTGAACAATCTTCCTTGAAGTACCACGCCCATATTTGTGAGACCCTTGCCATGCATATCCCTTACAACTTGGATTGTATCATCTGTTACTCGAAAGTCTTCCATGTCTAATCTCGTGAACATGTTATTATCGTGAGCCATTCTCACTAGTTCCTCAATATTCTTCATTCCCTGTACTGGGTCAAGCAATAATCCGAACGCAGTTGGTTTGATGCTAATGTTTGCATCGAGTGAATTTTCTTTAATCGCATCTATGACCCTTTTGTATTCCTCTAAAAATTCACTTGCTTCGTCCATAGAAGAGATTTCTTCTCCAAGAACATCTATAGTAAAACAAGCACCTTCTTTTGCCTTCTTTTTCATTACAGCGACTGCTTCCTCGAGAGTTGAGCCCGCTACATATCTTCTAGATACAATACGTACGAACCACTTGGGCATACGCACGGTCATGGCAACGATACTTCTCGATACCAGTCCAGCCATATCGATACCTGATAATACCAAAGCAACCGACTTATTGAGCATTGCTCATTTACCATTAGAAATGAGTTGAATGTAATCTTTAGAGCGGATTAACGGAATGTTAAGTTCTTCCATTAAATCTCTAACAGCTTGTCTCTGCCAACCTCTGAATGATTTCTTATCCATAGAAGCTACAATTTTGCATCCTGGAAAAGCCACTCTAGTCGATCTAATCGCTTCATTTATTGACAATTCCCATGCACCCCCCCTGATAGGATTTCCCTGTTCATCCTGCTCGAATGGGAGGGAATGATTTGCCAACATATGACCTATCCATGCATTTTTTGTTCTTGCAACCAAATTTCCTCTCGGTGCATAATGGCCACCTCCAAGTGTAATCATCACATACTCTCCCTGATTCTTTGACTCTGACCAATTGCCAATTTCCTCTTCCTGGTTTAATCCGAGTCCCTTAGAAATTACTTCTGCGAGCACTTTTGCAGCACCTTTGTGAGGCCATGTTTCTTGAGTTGAACCGGTTTCAATGAATAGAGAAGGACAATTTACTACAGGTCCATGATGAGTCACCTCTAGGGAAATATCAAACCCATCAACTGATTGATTTGCCTCAGAGAGTTCACAAAGCAGGTTGAACCAAGCAGCAATCCTTGGATTAGGAGGTGGGGAATAATTTACCTGACCTCCATAAATCAAATCCTCTTCATTCATGACATGTGGTGTCCCTATAGGGTGTATTGTCAATGAAGCTTTTCCGCTAGAAGCATAATGACGTGATGGAAAAATAATTTCTCCAACTACTTCTCCTGTAGATTTTTCCCATCGAGTATCTAGATGGTCCTCCTTTAGGACTCCACCTTCCAGCCACCACATTCTCACATTCATGTAAGAATAACACCGATAACCTTCGACATCATCTAGAACGAGCCAATCATGCATCAAAAGCAGTTCATCTGCTTGATTGGTTGAAGCAATATCAGAGCCACTAACTACTATTAGCACAACAGGTTCTGACATCATGTTTATCCAACTTAATCAAATATATGATAATAATCAAATTCTAAATTTATGAACGAAGATTTGAGAATCATAACCTCGAGGGAGGTACATGCGCGATTTACCTCCTGCGTTACCAATCAGGGTTAACAAAGCCCATGAAATGGATGACGGCAGAATTGTTGCTATTAGCACTGACGGAGAAATTATTGTTGTATCCGCAGATTTGAATGATTTCAGTAAACCAAAAACCCCTTTCCCAGCAATGATAACACATTCTGAGGTAATTGGAAATAAACTAATTGCAACATGGCTATCTCATGAATTTAGGCAAGCAAGAATGGCTTGTCTCGATGTTGACAATTTGTCCAATGGAATTTCGAAAGCAGAACTAAGATTGGCACAGACTACCAATGAAAATCCTCAGGTGGCGGGAGCAGAATGGTCAAGGACATTGAATGCTGAACCACTAGCGATCTGCAGGATACCTGACGGTGTAGCCTTTGTTTTGTGGAAAAGAGGAATCTATGCCATCACGGATGATTCTGTAGAATTATGGCGCAGCGAACACATAGAGTGGGGAGAAAAATTGCCAAGATATGATGAAATCATCTCGGCAAAATCTGATGAAGACAAATTATACATTTGGTCAAAAGGCGGGGGATGGAAAATCATTTCAAACATAGACGGAGTAGAGATTTCGAAGGGTAAAAAAGAATTTGATTGGACAATAAAAAATGTATTCTCGCATGGTGAAAATAGAATCTTTCATCTGGAGGATAATCGCTTGTTGAAATTGAAAGGCTCAGAATTAATCTTAGAGTGCTCAATCAAGGGTCCAATAGGTTATGCGAGATTTGACACCCAAACATCTTCTTGGAGAATTGCAGGATGGAGGCAGGAAATACTGATCAGTGATGATACACAAGTAACAAAAGATAATGACGAAATCCTTGTTTTCAACCTCAAAAGAGGAGATCATTGGTTAAACCTAGATAATTCAGGCTCTTGGTCTCACTCGATCATTTCAGTGTAACCACAGCGACCGCATGATTTACGGTTCTTGTGAATAGCAAGGAAAACACCAGGTCCACACTTTGGACATGTTTCTCCCTTCACGACCAGTTTATCACCTTCAACAGTGAATTTTGACCACTTTGCACCTGCTTTAGGAGTTCCAGACATCAAGCCTCACCTCCGTCTTCTTCAGTGTTTCCAGCGTTTATTTCGCCTTGTCTTTTGAAGACATATTTTGGTTCAACTGAAAGGGATTCTTCGTCAGAATATACGAATGCTATCCCAGTAGTTGATGCTTGTCCAAACCTTGTTTTTGTATTCTTAACAACGACTAGGTTTGCTTTTGCACCTGGTTCGATTGCAACTACCTGAGCAACCACGTCATTCCTTGACGGTGTTGATTGTCCTTTGTGTTGAATTTGGAACTCAAGTTCAACTCTTCCTAATAACGGGTTTTCTACTCTACTGATTATTTTCATTATATCACCTTGTACTTACTTTTAATGCATAAATTCCTGGAACTTCAACCTTCAATCTTTTTGCTATCTCTGACCTAGTAGGATGCATGATTACAACATATCCTTGCCAATCAAGAGAAACTGGAGCGCTAGGGTTCCTTGGGCATTGTGGAGCAATATCCTTTCTTCCTTCCTTCTTTGATGGAAGAATTAGATGACATTCTGTGCATGCGAATTCTTTGTTAACCATTCAATCAACTCACTCATCATCTTCTAGCCATTCTAGAGAACCAAGACCTGGCTGTTTGCATGTTAATCCGATTCTTGACCTACGAGGATCACTGGTATCAGGACTCAGAGAAACGATTCTTGCTCTGACTGCTGAACCAATTCCCAATTTCTTACCAGTCTTAGCACCTTCTATATGACCTGCACCTACATTTACTTGGACTGAATCTTCCATGATTTGGGATTTGTGGAGAAGCGCTTCCATTGGCCCAATTCTTACGAATGCACCGAATTCGTTTACTTCAGAGATAGCTCCTTCGACAACTTCGTGGTCGTCCATACAGAATAATACTGCGTCGAACTTTACTTTTTGATAAATCGCACCATCTCCGTGAATAATTCTCCCACGTCCTAATGGCTGATGGTTGCTTGTTACTAGAACAAAATCTTGGTCGTCATTGAACCTTCCTTCGAATGCAGTCATTGCCAATCTGTCAATGTGATCATTCAGAGATGCTCCTTTTCTCATATACTCTGCAGGAATACGAATTGTATCCTCCATTGTTACTATTTTGTACATTGCACATTCCTCCACCGGCAAATTTCAGGAGGTTTTGAGAGTGATTAGGAATGGACAGGAAGTCCAATTCCGTCTATCACCGGCTCTTTGCCTCCAGAGGGATTCAACCGAAGTCATCCGAGCCACAAAAGCCCCCTATTTATACCAAACCCATAACTTTGGGATTACGGTAAGCGAAAATCACCTCTAAAATCGTCGTTGTTTTATGCAAGGCGCCCAAACCCATAATATCCTAAACCCAACAATGGAACATAATGGCAGAAAGCGATAGCCTGAAAAGGTTTCAAATTGGATTTGCCATGTGTGTTCTTTTACTAATGGTAATGTCAACAACTTTGACTCATATATCGTACGCAAAGTTGGAAAATTATGGTATATCTCAACTTTCACCAACAGGCGGTAATTTCTGGAATCCAGATGAACAGCCATGGGGTCAATTTGCAAAAAATCCGAGCAGAAATTCCTCAACACCTGCGCATGGAGTCAACTCCGCAGGTTCTCTGGCAACGATAGATGACCCAGTTGTAAACTGGGTTGCGCTAGAAGGAACTGATGGTAGTTCTCTTTACGGTTCGATAATTGGGAATTTTTCAACGAGTATAACAGTCGAAGGAAATGCGATTGAAAGATGTGGGCAAGGAGACTTATTTCCGGTAATTGTATGGTCTGATGCAGATTCTTCCACCTCGAAGTTGTCGATCATTTCTGGTGATGATGCTGACGTTGCATGGGAGGTAGACCTAGGGTCAACAAGAGATATACGTTCCACTCCAGCAATACTTGATGCTAATAATGATGGGGCAATGGAGATAGTCATTGCATACGAGACAACAACTCAGGTTATAGTAGACTTATGGTCCCCGGAATTGAGGTGTTCCGAATCTGGATGGCAAGTATCCGGGCATTCCAACGAAAAAATATGGTCTTGGACTAGTTCTGATTATTCCTTGAGCACACCAAGTCCTCATTTGTTCTCCTCACAGTCAGGACATAGAGCAGTAACTCAACCCTTAGTAGCCGATCTGTCATTTGATGGGATTCCAGAAATTGTACTTGCATTGGTTGATGAGAATACAGAAGAACCAACCGTCATTTCATTACCTCTAGACACTTCATCAGCACCTGAACCTGATTTCGAAGTTTCATTGGACAGAGGAACAAATCCAAGCGACCCAGCTTGGGCAGCTTTAGATTCCTCAACATCTGCAATCGTGTTAACGACAATAGATAGCAACTCAGGTTCGATGTGGGTATGGAGAATTGATGGAACATCTGGATCATTAGATTGGGAAAGGGTTGCACTCTCTGGGACAGACCAAGATCAGGATTCCCCTAGACTTAGGCTACCTGGACCAGTAATTACTCAATTAGATGGAGATTCTGCCCCGGAGATGATTTTGACTATACCCACCGATGCAAATGGAGGTAGTTCTGGTCAGGGCGCCAGATACATAGGAATGGAATTAACTTCAACAACACAAATATTCGAGTTCAGAGCAACCAATGGTTATGCTGATGTTCAACCACTTATGCTAGATACAGATGATGATGGCATAGACGATAGGTTATGCTGGACGACCTGGTATGCTTCTTCATGGACAGATAGAGAAGGAATGATTGGATGCCATGATGTTTCACAATCACCACCTTCAAAGGACTGGTCAAGAATTATGAATAGAGGCTCTGGAAATGATAATGACGAGATAGCGGTATCTAGCCCAATAGCACTTGATGTTAACGGAGACGCTGTCGATGAAATTATTGTTCCATTCGGAAGACGATTATTTGCATTTGATGGTGAGACTGGAGCACAAACAGATGTTTCTACCAACTGGGAATCTGCCCTTAGCCTTCCACACAGAACTTGGGCGAGTCCAGCCGTATCTGACGTTGATGGTGATGGTTTTATTGACATACTAATTGGAGATGTCCTTGTATCACAGAGATTACCAGATTTTGCCCCTTTGCAAGACAACAGAGGTTTAACATTCAATCCCGTAGACCCCGATCCTGGTGATTTAGTCACTGTTACAGGACAATTAGCAAATTTTGGAGTTACAGATGGGGATGCCCCTCTGGACATCTCAATCACTTTAAACAATGTAGAAATATTGAGAGAAAGAATCGAGAACACTGAACCAATCTCACCATCTGGTGAGGGAGGACCGATTACTGTTTCTACAACGTTTACAGCAGAACTTGGTTTACATGATCTTGTAATGACGATCGACGTTAACGGAAACATAACTGAATCGCAAGAAGATAACAATCAATTTAGGACTGAAATAGCGATTTTAGCTCCCTATGTTGCAAGAATTGACATACCTAGCGAAACGACAAGAATTATTCCAGGAAACACATCAGACGTCGACATTGTCTTGACAGGAACTGGTTCCAGAGAATCCGATTGGTCGCTTTCCTGGACAGAATATCTAAATCAGGGTTGGAGCTTCTCTATTGACCAACAGCAATCTACAACGTTTACCCTTCAGCCGAATTTACCCCAAATAGTTAGTTTTTCGGCATTTGTTCCTGAAACAGCGTTAGGAGATGAATCGGGATATGTGAATCTCACCCTAACCAATTTAGAAAATACATCCATAACCTCGCAAGCAACAATACCAATCGAAGTTCTGCGTACCCGAGGTATTTCTATTGAAGGTCCTGAAGGTCTCTCAGAATCGACGGCCTATGGAAGACAAGGCTCTGCTGCCTTAGGTTGGTTAAGAATCAAGAACTTAGGAAACGCGCAAGAATCTACAACTTCTCTTGATTGGACCAATCCAAGTTGGCCGGGAACACCATCACTTGTTGATTCAATGGGAACTGAACTATTTTCAGTGGATTTAAGCCCAGGTCAAGAAATAGAGATTTTTGCTAAATTAGATGTGCCACAAAATGCTCCAATAGAATCCAGTTCAAATTCAACTCTTACCCTGTGTATAGGTCAGGGGGATCAAGAAATATGTGAATCGATAGATGTAATGTTTATTTCATCTAATATCGAAATCAATCCTGTACACATTAGAACGCTTCCTGACAATAATATTTCAAGAATGGTAAAGTTAGAAATTCCCAATACAGGACAACTTAGATGGAATTTTGCAAGCTCTGGTCTGTTTAGTCCAGAATATACATGGAGCGTTCAAACCAGTAACTCTCTTGCAACGGTAGGATTTAATGCATCGTGGTTAGAAGTCAGTGGACCTAATGGCATGGTTTTTGATTTACAGTTAACAATGCATATTGATGAAGATGCTGTACCAGCAAGACTATCATTCAATGCAGAAGAAGAAAATTTACAGAATCATAATTTGAGATTCTCTACACATATTCTTCAAGTCTACAGAGCACAGTCTGAAATCGTTAGTCCAATTCCTGACATTGGCGAAACCGCTGTTTCATTGAACGTTTCAGAGGAGCATAGGGTTTTGCTGAGGTTGTCAAACCCAGGCAATGGTGAGGACAGTTACACCCTTTCAGGAAGCGTTGTAGAAGAATCTGCTAGTAATTTTACACCTCAGGTGGAATTCATCTACTTCACACCGACCAAAACTTTGGGTGCTAAAGCAAATACTATCTCAACAGTGGATATTATCCTCTCAAGCGAAACTCCTGCACAAAGTGAATTTGATATTGAATTCAGCTGGCAATCATTATCAGACCCGGATGTCGTATCGAAATCAATCATTAGAGTCATGGCTGAACCAGACAATAGATGGGATTGGAATACATATAGCAGTTCTAATCAAACAATCAATCCTGGAGAAGAAGTAACGTTGAGTTTCAACATTACCAATACAGGAAATACCGTTAACAGTGCAGGCTTAGATTCATCAATAAATTACAATTTCGCAGGCTCAGATATCTTTTATTGGGGCATCAATTCCTCGACTTCAGACAATTTGGAAATTAATGACTACACGAATATCTCAATTGGTATAATTGCAAATGAGAGTTCTTGGGCAGGAACAACAGCTGCAGTGGATGTGATTCTCACATCTGGTGGATATGAAATCCTTACTATGAGATTTAATTTCACCGTAAACAGAGTTAGTGGATGGAGTTTCAACCTCTCAAGCTCAGATCTTGTTGTACATCCTGACGGAGGCAATGTAACTCTAGAGCTTAATCAAATGGGTAACACGCCTACAGTACCGTACTATGCTAAAGCCAGTCAAGGTTGGCCTGTTGAGATGCCTGATTTTGGAGGGACTGTGAATCCAAGTGAATCCACAAATCTAACCATCCAAGTTAATCCACCTGAGGGATTACTAGCAGGAACTGTGGGTGTTGTAAGAATCCTGGTTACCGATGCTGATGGGCTTGGACAGACTTTCCAAGAAGTTCCGCTTAGAATAGGATCAGCGCCAAGTATCCAATTGGAAAATAAAGGTACATGGAAAGTGAATAGTGATATCGGATATCCTACCGCATGGATAAATAACTCTGGAAATGACTTGTCGCCTATTGAACTGGAAGTTTTGAACTTACCAGTAGGTTGGCAGATAAC
>CEUM01093566.1_pt1 | contig 24827 bp, 10 predicted proteins | sample 356421 | NCBI WGS metagenome assembly CEUM01 (sample SAMEA2622716, study PRJEB7988) | marine metagenome | biome: marine biome (ENVO:00000447); feature: surface water layer (ENVO:00002042); material: "saline water (ENVO:00002010), including plankton (ENVO:xxxxxxxx)" | depth 5 m | reverse complement strand
CCGCCGCCGACGCGTCCCTCGACGCCCGTCGTCTCGCGCGCCGACGTCGCGAGCGCGCGTCGGAGCGCGCGCGCGGTGGCGACGAATCCTCGTCGCATGGAGGGCGCGCGGGAGAGTGACGCGCCGTCGTTCGGCGCTTTTTTCCTCATCGGCGCGCGCGCGGTGATGGGCAAGCGCGCGCGCGGTGGCGACGCGAACGCGCTCCGCGTGGCGGTGGGGAAAGGATCGTCGAACGCGTCGACGATCGCGCATCGAAAGTTTGCGTGCGGGGAGGCGCTGTTCGAGCGGTATTACCGCGCGCAGAGGGTGACGGCGAGCGAAGGTGATGATTTTCAAGCCTTGATGAGGGCGCTCGCGACGCCGCTTCCGGCGACATTTCGAGCGCACGCGCGCGAGGAGATGGGTGGAGATGTTTCGCGCGCGCTCGCGGCGATCGGGGAGGGTTCGGTGCGAGAGGTGTTCCCGGGGGCGTGGGAGGCGGCGAATCCGACGGGCGAGACCAAGCGAGGCAGAAGCGTCGTCCCGCGAGAGGTTTTGGAGGTGTTTGAGGAGGCGTCCACGAGTGGGAGAGGGTCGAGACAAGAGATCGTGAGCATGTTGCCCGTGTTGGCGCTGAATCCACCCTCAGGGGCGAAGGTTTTGGACGTGTGCGCGGCGCCGGGACAGAAGACTATGCAGTTGTTGGAGCGCGCGCGATACGGTGAAAGGGGCGCCGAGGGCGTGGTGCACGCGAATGACGCGCATCCCGGACGCGTTCGAACGTTATTGGACGCCATCGAGCGACACGGGCGGGATCCTCGCGAATTGGTGGGACTGTTCGTCACGCGCGCGTTCGGGCAAGATTTACATTTTCCGTTATTCCTTCGTCGAGGGCACGACGTGCGACGCGAACAGGGGCGCATGTTGCGCATGAGCGACAGCGACGAGAGACGAGAAGCGCTTATCGAACTCGGTGGATACACGCACGTGCTCGCGGACGTGCCGTGCAGTGGAGACGGAACGATTCGGAAAGATCCGGATTGTCTCACGAGATGGCATCCGGGCATTGGCAACGCGTTGCACATCACGCAGCTCAGCGTGGCGCGAAGATGCGCGCGTCTGTTGAAACCCGGCGGGACAATGGTATACTCGACGTGTACATTCAATCCGATTGAAGACGAAGCCGTCGTGCAAACGCTTTTGAACGACGATGAGTTGGCGCTCGAGCTCGAGACGCTCGATTTACCGATTTCCGGTCGACCCGGTTTGCGCGAGTGGAAGGTGGGAGAACACTCGGACACGTCGGACGAGGACGGCGACGTCACGCTGAAATGGTTTGATAGTCCGAGCGACGCCGCGTCTCGCGCGAAAGGGACGTACGCGCCGAGCATGTGGCCGTTGGCGCCGTCTCGTTTGGCTGAACTCAAGCTCGAGCGATGCGCGCGATTTTTGCCACACGACTCGAACACGGGTGGTTTCTTCGTCGCAAAGTTGAAGAAAAAGAACGACCAACGGACGAAATGTGCGTTTGCGGAGCTCGTGGAGCGAGAGCTTGCTCTGCGTTGCGACGGATCGACCACGTCGAAGATGAAACCGTTGGCGAAGAAACAGGCGGTGGAGCGCATGGATGCGCAACTCGCGCGATTCGTTCCGTTACATCGTGTGAATAAGGAGCTACACGCATCCATTCACGAACGTTTGTGTGGATCGAACGCGAACCTTTCGATTAATGGAGACGACGTGCACGTCGCGTGCGCGACGTCGAGCGCACTCTTAGACAAGGCGTGCTCGGACGTCGTGCGGCTTGCCGCCGCGGGCGTTTCGCTCTGCAGCGCGAGTTTGAACGCGTCCGTGACGCTCCAGGGCGCTGACGCGTTGCGTCATCACGTCGGCGAGAAGCTGCCGTCGTCGTGGATACCGTGTCTGCCGTCGGAGCTGCATCATCTCTTGACATCAGAGCGTTCGACCGCGCTCACGAGCGACGCGGTGTTCGAACGCACGCGGAAGCGCGCGCGGAAATCGCCGGAAGGAGCCGTCGTCTTTTGTTTAAGAAACAAATCGAACGAGATCGTCTTTTCTGTCCCCGGTGCGTTATACCGCACACCGGACGGGGACTTCGTCGAGGTTGGCGAGCGCGCGAACGCGCTTCGAGGCGAGCTCACGGCAAAGCTTCGACGCGTGGCGAGCGGAGGTCGAAAACGCGGCGACAAGCGCGCACGCAGACTGCACGGATTAGATACATAGATTCACGATAGGAAAAGCGCGGAATTGAATTAGCTTACACAAATAGATACTGCAACTATTTTTTCTTCCTGATCACGGTTCCTTCGCCAAAGTCATCGTCTTGCGGAGAGACTCGGCGCGTGCCTCCCGGAAGCTTGATCGCGTTGCCACTCTCCGAGTTTTCGAAACTCGCTTGCACCTTGTTCGCAGTGTCCTTTGCTAATTCCGCCGCCTTGTCCAAATTTTCCTTCGTCGTCACCGACTTGACGGCGTTCGTGACGTCCTCCGGTTTGATGGAGCTCACCTTGTCGACGAATCCTAAGAAGGCTTCTTTACTACCGCCCTTTTTGTCGACTTTCGGCGATTCGGAGGACGACTCCTTCTTTGACGTCTCAGTCTTTGACGTCGACACGCTCTCCGTCACGGCGGCCGGTTTGGTTTGCCCCTCGCTCGTGGACGCTTGGCGCATAAACGCCGAGGCGGCGTCCGATTCTTCCTCATCGGAATCTTCCTTCACCTCTTCGACGACGGTTTCGCTCTTAGACTCTACGACGGGCACCGGAATGCCGGCATCCTTCGGCATCAGCTCGGCGTAAATACGTTCCACCTCGTCTTGATCGATGTTGTACCCTCCCATGAGCGCCTCGCGGTTGGAGTACGACTCTTCGAAGTCGTACATACCGAAACCTGGCGGTAAGGCGGACCCGGACGATCTAGACGTCCCGCTCGAGAAGCTGGAAGAATACTTGTCGTAGTTGACCGGGTTCAAATCCAAGGGCGCGTCGCCCGAGCTCGAAAACGAGTAATCGCTCGAATAGTTGCTCGAGTACTCGCTCGACAGCGAGTACGGATCGACCACGTTCACATCAGACGAAGAGGACGACGAGGACGACGAATACGACGAGGAGTATTCGGTGATTGTGTCGTACGCAGTGTTCGCAACCGGCGTCTTCTTCATGAGTTCCGCGTTGGCGGCGAGTCGTTCCGCCCACTTGGCGCTCGCCCCCGTCGCCTTGCCCTCGGACACGATGGACGCCGCCTTGGCCTTGGCCTTGGCCAACTTCTGTACCGAATTCTTCTCCTCGACCACCTTTTGCGTCATCGCGCGCTTCTTTAACATCAGGTACGCCGCCACCGCCAACGGCGCGGCGACGTACACCGGCATGGCGTACAAGAGCGCGCACGCGTACTCCGCCGCCGCAAACGTCCACGACACGACGACGCGCGACAGCGTCAACAACACCGCGGCGATCGACATAAAAGGCTTGGCGCTCAACAGTCCCAGCACTTTCACGAACGCCCCGCTCGGATCGGCGACGAGATTCGACGACGCCTTGGCCCCGCTCGACACCACTCCACCCGGCGTCAGGAGAAACGACTGCGCCCACGCGAAGACGTTGATGCACCCGAGAATCGCCGCGTCGTACGCGTCCAACATGATATCCACGAAAGAATCCACGCCGGCCGCCACCATATCCACCAACGCTCGCGCCAGAGTCTGCGCCGGCGCCAATATCGGCACGCTCACGCTCGCATCGCTGTACGCGAACGCCGCGATCGCCGCCGCGATCGCCGCCGCGCCCAACGCGCGTCTCCCCGCGCGCGAGTCATCGCCGTCCTCCTCCTCATCGAACGGCACGTACCCACCGCTCGCTCGCACGCGCATTTCCGTCGTCTCAATCTCCGTCACCGTCTCCGTCTCGGCCTCCATCGCCTCATCGCTCCAATACGACGACGCGCCGCCGACGATCGTCCTCGCCCGCCCTCCCGCGATCTTCGCCCGCGCCGCCGTCGCCCCACGCCCCACGATCCCGCGTCCGCGCGCGTCGCGCGTCACACACACCTCACGCATCGTCCCCGCCCCGCATCGCGCGTCACGCGCCCTTCCGAACGAGACGACGCCTCGTCCCTTCGGTCCCGATCGTTCGACGACGATCGTCCCACCGCCGTTGCTCCTCGTCCCGCCCCGCGTCGTCCTCGTCCTCGTCCCTCGCGCGACGCGCCTTCTCGACGTCACCGTCATCATCCCTCGCGTCACCGACGTCACCGTCATCATCGGTCGCGCGTACGAAACTCCGCGGCGTTCGCGAGTTCACGACGCGATGAATGAATGTCGCGAATGAATGTCTCTGGATGCGCGCGTCTCAACGTTCAAATGAATGAATGAATGAATGTCCCACGCGTCCGTCCGTCCACGACCGGTTCGAATCGTCTCGTCGTCGACGGTCGTTCGCACGATCGATCGCGATCGATCGATCGACGCGCGGTCGTTCGTCCACGCGTCGCCGTGTGTCGACGATCCGAATCCATTCGATTCCATGGATTGGATGGATTTCCACGCGCCGGCGTCGAGATCGATCGATCGCGGGTGGCGGTCCCCTCGTCGTGTGCGTTCGTATACAGCATACGTGCTCTCTATGAACGTCTATTCAAATTTTTATAGAGTAAAAAAATACAGTGGATGGACTCCAATTGCATAGTACAGTATCTATGTATCTATGCACGCCACTATCCCTAAAACCCTCCCTAAAAAATGAATGTCCAAAAACAAACTCGAGTTTTGCCCCAACGAATGGCCGCGCGTGTCGGTCGATCGATCGGTCGCGTCGGTCACTGTGTCTTGAGTCGTGACCCTCGACCGAGGGCCGTCGTCCCCGTCTCGAGGGTCAGGACTCGTCGTGCGTATGACCGCCCGGATGCGGATGCGGATGCGAATGCGGATGCGGATGCGCCGACGCGTCACTCGTTCGACCGCGCGTCGGTGGACGATGGCGACGACGCGACGCGAGCGCTCGGCGTACGCGCGATGTCGAGAGATGCGCGCGTTTTACGTCGGGAGAGGGGCGCCGATGGCGATCGCGTCGGGCGCGAGCGTCGCGAGATTGGGGACGGGGACGACGGGGACGGGCGGCGGCGGTGATGATGATGATGACCGAGACGGTGACGACGACGACGACGCGCGCGATGGACGAGAGATGCGCGATGGGAAGCGACGCGTGAAGGGGCGGACGTCGTCGGAGGCGGTGACTGAATTCGTGACGTACGCGTGCGCGACGAGCGAGGGTGGGTGCGCGTTGGCGAGACGAGAGACGACGAGAGGCGCGGCGGCGACGACGAGTCGGTCGAGGGAGCTCGCGCGGGACGATGGAGATGGAGAGGCGATGACGGCGATCGCGATGGATGAAAACGTGAGGAGGGTGTTTTGTGCGTCGAGGAGTGGACGCGTGGTGCGCGTGGATGTCGTAGAGGGGGGAGACGGGACGACGACGACGAGACGCGTCAAGGCGTGGTCGCCGCACAAGTCGTCGCCGGTGTTGGACATGTGCGTGGACGCCACGGGGACGCTGTTGTGCACGGGGAGCGCGGATAGATCGGCGCGGGTGTGGGATATCGAGCGCGGGTACTGCACGCACGCGTTTCGAGGGAGACACGGAGGCGCGGTGACGGCGACGGCGTTTCATCCGAATCCCAGGGCGGCGCGCGCGTTCACCGCGGGGGAGGACGGCTCGGTGGCGATGTGGTCGTTGGTCGGTGCGGAGAGCGGGAGCGGGAAGAAGGGGAAGAAGGGTGTCGCCGCGGACGGGTGCGTGAAATTCATCCAGGATGCGCACGTGAGCGCGGTGACGGCGATTCGCGTCGACGCCGAGTCCAACACGCTTCTCACCGCTGGACGAGATAAAGTGGTTCGCGCGTACGATTTAGACACGCTCACGCCGAGGAGCACGACCGCGGTGCACGAAACGATCGAGGATTGCGTCATTTTACGCGCGTCATCCGCCATCGTGCGCGATGGAAAGGTGAAACCGCCGCCGAATTCCGCCGGCGTGATTTTCGCCGTCGTCGGCGATTCTGGACGCGTTCGCGTGTGGCGAGAGGGCACGGCGAAACACGCCCTCGAGTCCGCGCCGTTGGTCGCTGAGAAGACGCTCACAAAGGGCGGCGATGACGAGGAAGATGAGTTCGAAGCCGCGGCGAGCACGTTCACCAAGTGCGCGCTCACGCACTCGGGCGACGGAATCATCGGCGTCAGCGGCGACGCGCGCATCTTGACGTACGTCGTCAACGCGGAGACGGGTGCGTTCGAGATTGAAAACGAAATCGTAGCCAACACAGACGAAATCATCGGTCTGTCCTTCGTCCCGAACGCGAGCGAAGAGGCGGCGATGAACGTCGAAGGCGACGACGAGGACCCGGATGAGACGAGGACTCTGGCGAGAATACCGCGCGAGATGGCCGTCGTGACCAATTCACCCACGGTGCGCATGTTCGATCCGTCCACGATGTCGTGCGTCGGTTCCCTGAGCGGACACAGCGCGGTCGTGCTCTGCGTCGATGCCGCGCTCGCGTCCGATGGGACGGCGCTCATCATCACGGGCGCCAAGGACCACGCCGTGCGATTGTGGGACGCCGCCTCGCGTTCGTGCGTCGCCGTCGGTGAAGGCCACGTCGGCGCCGTCGCCGCGGTCGCGTTTCCACCGAAGTCGTCCAAAGGCTTGCGATTTGCAGTATCCGGTGGTTCCGATCGCGTGTTGCGCGTATGGGACGTCGAAGGTGCGCGCGAGAGCGACGACGGCGAGATGAATGCGACGGCGGCGACGGTGGCGCACGACAAGTCGCTCAACGGCGTCGCCGTCGCTCCTCACCTTCGCATGGTGGCCACGTGTTCGAGCGATAAGACGGCTAAGATTTGGAAAATGCCAGATTTAGTGCCCCTTGCCACGCTTCGAGGGCATCGACGCGGCGTGTGGGCGTGCGCGTTTTCGCCGTCGGATCGCGTCCTCGCCACCGCCGGCGGCGACAAGACGGTGAAGATTTGGAGCGTCGACGATCGCGCGGGAAGCGACTTGAACGGCGCGTGTCTTCGCACGCTCGAGGGTCACACTGCGTCCGTGTTGAGCATCAACTTTCTCTCTCGAGGCACGCAGTTGCTCACCACCGGCGGGGACGGTTTGCTCAACCTGTGGAACGTCACCGCCGGCGCGCGCGTCGTCTCGGTGGACGCGCACGAGGACAAGGCGTGGGCGCTCGCCGTCGCGAGCGACGGTGATTGGGTCGCCACGGGCGGCACAGACGCGTCCATGTCGCTGTGGCAAGACTCCACGTCAGTATCCACCGCGGAGACGGCGCAAAAACACGCCCTCGCGGTGGAGCGCGAGCAAGCCTTCTTCAACGCCGAACGTTCGGGCGAAGTCGCCAAGGCGATCGAATTAGCTCTGTCGCTCGAACGACCCGGCGCGTTGTTGCGTGTGCTCACGAGGATGCTCGAGGAAGATTACGAACACGGCGATGCGAGACTTCGACAGTGCGTCACGCCTCTGCGCGATGAAAGCCTCACGCGCATGCTCAAGTGCGTTCGCGAGTGGAACACCAACGGACGCACGTGTCACGTGGCGCAGCACGTCCTCGCCGCGATATTCCGAACGCACTCCATGGAAGAGTTGAGCAAACTGGAAGGCATCGAGGACATCATGCACGCGTGTCGGGCGTACACGGAGCGTCACCGATCCCGCCTCGAACGGCTGTATCGCGGGACGTTCATGGTGGATGTTCTCCTCTCGCGCACGGGCGCCATCGTCGACGACGAAGAGACGGAGGAAGAGCTTCGCAAGAGTCGTGAAACCATCGATGACTTCGGTTTCATGCGCGCCGACGGCGCGGCCCCACCGCCGCGTCTGCTCGCGCCGTCGGTGCCGCAGCCGATAGCCGCGGTGAGCGAGGAGGACGACGACGACGGAGAACCCGCCATGGACGTCTCCGACGAGGAGATGGAAGATGACGAAAATGAAGATGAGGGAGAGGAAGAGGAAGAGGAGGAACCGCAGGCGAAGGAGGAAGTCAAGGAAGAAGACATCGCGATGGGCCCGCCGAAGAAGCTCAAACGCCTGAGCATTCTCAAACGCGTTGCGTCAGACGTGGAGAAACGACAAAAGCTCCTTCGCGACCCGTCGCCGCGACACACGCGATCGGGGAAAAGACTAGGATTTAAATAAATAGATTAGCGCGTGGGACCGATGCAATGATGATGATCTGGTCGTTCAATCACATAACAACCCTCGTCTACGTTTTCGCTAGCTATACTTTCGCTCCACTCGTGCGCGGCGCTCACTCACGCTCACACATGGTGCGTAGCGCTTACTGGTGCTTCTGCGCATCGTCAAAAAAGATGATCGCTCGGTCAGTCTCTGCTTTCTACGCGCACTCGACGCATCATCGACGTCCACGCGTCGCCTTCGGCGTCTCGCGTCTCTCGTCTTCGCGCGCGCGCGCTCGCGTCGAGTCTCGTCGACGCACCACGAAGCCGATATCCTTAGCGTACTCCCGGAAGCACTGACGGCAGATGTTCAAGTTGTACTTGCGGATGATCGCCCACTGGTTTTCACACACGCGGCTGCAGACACGACAAAAAATCCCTCGAGGTCAGTCTCTCGTCTCCTTCGCGTCAAAGCCCTAGGTCTTCCCATCACCCATCGCGCGCGCATCCACCCACGCCCCTCGCACGGCGTCCTCCAGCCCCCGCGCGCTCTCCACCAACGCGACCGATTTCCCGCGTTCGTTTCATCGCGTCCACCGTCCCTCGCGACGATCGCGCGCGCTGTGGCGCCCGCGCGATCGGCTCCCGGCCCCCATCCCGGGGCGGGGCGCGATCCCATCGCGTCCCGTCATCGCGTCTCTTCATCGCGTCGCGCGCGCGCACCATCGGCGAGATCCCTTGCCGTAGTTGGCCGGGTGAGAGGCCCAAACGTCGTTGTGTCCCATCGTGCGTGTCGCGGTGCGTGTGCGCGTCGCGAAGAGGCGGACGCGGGAAGTCTCGCGCGCGGGACGACCGCGCCGGCCGCGCGTGCGGTCGGGACTCGGTGACGGGTCGTGATCGGTGGGCTACTCCTCGAGTCATGACCTGTCACGAGTGGGTACACCATATCTCGCATCCAACGCGCCGACGGTTGGTCGACTCGCGAGAGTCTCTCGCGCGCGTCGCGTCGTCTTCGTCCGCGCGTCCGCGCGCGTCCGCGCGAATCCGCGCTCTCGGTCGATATGTCCTCCTCGAACGCGCGCGCGCCGTCGTCGGCGTCGTCGGCGGCGTCGATGTGGACGAGACGACCGATGGCGGGAGATGTCGACGTCGACGCCGCCGACGACCGCCGTCGCGCGCGTCGCGGGCGGCGCGCGCTGGCGAGCGCGTCGGCGTCGATGGTGAATGATTCGGCGTCGGCGAGCGATGGGGCGACGGCGATGGTGACGGAACCGAAGACTGGGTTGCGCGTGCCGGCAGAGATGACGCCGGGGAGCGCGGCGCTCGCGTTGGCGGGTCTCGGCGTGCGGGTGAAGCGAATCGCGGGCTTGGGGGTGAAGGTGTACGCGTGTGGGTTTTACATCGACGCGGGGGCGATGCGAGGGATGAAGGCGGACGAGACGATGGGAGCCGACGCGTTCGAGGCGTTGGCGCGATGCGAGCGAAGCGTTCGATTGGTCTTCGCGCGAGACGTCGGCGGCGATAAGATTGTCGAGGCGCTCGCCGAGCGCATTCGACCGAAGATGAGCGCTGGTTCCGCGTCGTTGAAGACGTTTGAGGCGATCTTCGACGGCGTGAGCTTCAAGAAGGGGACGTCTTTGGATTTCTCCGCGTCTTCCCGAGGCGAGCTCACGACGTCCGTGAAGGGGAAAATCGTCAGCGTCATCGACGACGCCACGTTGAGCCGCGCTCTCTTCGACGCGTACGTGGGCTCGGATCCCGTGATACCGGCGTTGAAGGCGGAAGTCGCCGCGTTCATCTCTAAAATTTAAATTGTAACACGCACTCGCTCGGCGCTCGCGTCGCGTCGTTTCGCGCGACTCCGACTCTCGCGCGCACCGCATCCCACCGCGCGCGCCATCGCGCGTTCCCAACCGCGCATTCGAGGCGGTAAATATTGATCCAGATTCCGCGCGCGTCTGTCATGTCCATCGCGCGCGCGCGCGCGGGGTACGCGTCGCTCTTTTCAAATTTTTTCGTGGGCGCCTTGGTCAGAGCGCCCGCGCTGACCCTGGTCGTTATGATCGGTCTGGTCGGCCTCGCGGCGCGCGCGATATCGCAGACGCCCGATGCGATATCGCTCGACACGTCCTTCAAGGCCTATCGCGCGCGAGGGACGATTCGCGCGAAGAGAGCCGCGGCGGTGCTCGTCGCGTCGCGGCAAAGTTCAAAAACGCCTCTGGATTCGCGAGAGACGCGGAGACGGCTCCTGGAGGTGTATTCGGGCGCGAACGCGTCGAGCGCGTCCCAGACGATGGAAAATCCGTCGATGCCACCGTCGCCGCCGTCGCCGCCGAGTCCACCGCCGCCGCCTCCGTACGCGGGACTACCGCCGACGCGTCGTCTGTCGAGCGCGCTCGACGCCATGCTCTTGGGTTTGCGACCGAAATCGGGCGTCGACGGTGGACGCGGGCTCGGTGAGTTTCACGTCATCGTCTCGCAGACGGCGTCGCGAACGGTGGGTGAGGCGGTGGACCTGTTTCGACGCGCGTGCGTGATCGAACACTCGATCGAGAACGCGGCGGGATACGACACGGTTTGTCGTCGACGCGGAGGCGACGAAGGGAGCTGCGCGTCAACGTTCAGCGCGCTCAACATCGGCTTCGTGTACGAGTTGATCGGTTTACTTGATGTATTGGAGGGGTTTCAGACTCTCGGGGAGGGGTCAGAGGCGGAAGTCGCGGCGAGATTGGCGTTTATTCGAGATCGATGCGCGTACTCGCCGTTCACTCGCGAGAGCGTGAACGCGTCGCACGCGGACATGTGTCGCGATGTACGCGCGTGTCACCTCGCGCCGTGTGTCCACGACGTCGTGCGAGACGCCAGGTGCATGATAGGAGAATATAAAATCGGTATATGCGATTTCATGACGCGCGTCGATCCGACGATCGAGGAGACCCTCGCCGTGGCGAACATAAAGAAACGATTCAGCGTCTCGTCGTGTCTCGACATCGACGAACGAACCGTCCAAGATTTTCTCGACGGCGTCGCCGCCGGGCTTCGTTGGTCGCAGTCGTGGACGCAGATCGAAGCGTTCGGGGCGCCGTTTGAAATTTTATTAAACGACGGATTCTTGTCCGTCGACGATCGTCTTGACGCGCCGAAGAGCGTGCGGCTCATCTTTCGACTTGTCGACGATTCAGAGTCGGTGTCCTGGGTGAAGGGCGTCGCGCATCACGTCGTCGAGGGTTTTAACGACGACGTGTCGTCGAAACTCCAGGGCATGAGCGTGACGTGGAGCCACGCTCGGGCGTACTCGAGCATCATCGACGACGAATTGCGCAGAGATTGTAATTTCGCCGTCGCGGCGATGTGCGTGACGATCGCACTCATCACCATCAAGACGCGCTCGATCATCATCGGCATCGGAGGAGCGCTGAGCATCGCCGGCGCCGCCATCTTCACGCACGCGACGTATTTCTGTATATATGGACGGCGTTGGTTCGGTACGCTTCACCTCGCGGGATTGTTTCTCTCCATCGGCATCGCCGCCGACGACGTCTTCGTCATTCACGATCACTGGACGCACAGTGAGAAAGAAGTGCCGTCGAGAGAGCGTTTGAGCGACACGCTCGAAGACCGTCTGCGATGGACGCTGTCGCGCTCGGGGTTCACCATGGGCATCACTTCGGCGACGACGGCGGCGGCGTTCGCGAGCAACATTCCCAGCGCCATCCCTCCGATTCGGTTGTTTGGGATGTACATGATGTCGCACATTTTCTTCCTTCTCGGCGTCAGCGTCGTCGTCACGAGCGCATGCATCATTTTGAACGAAAAGTGGAAGCACGTCGCGGTGTCTCGCAATCGTGTCGTTCATTTTCATGAGATGGAAGACGTCTCTCGCGCGACGGCGTCGTTTCGGCGCGGTTCCGCGCAACGCCGCGCGACTATCGACCTCGCAGAATTCCCGACGATGGAGCGCATCATTCATCGTCGAGGATTATCGACACCGATCGGTCGGACGTCGTTCCCGGATTTCACGAATGAACACAGACCTCTGATGACGGCGTCGGATTCGTCCGGATCGACGTCCGGATCGACGTCCCCGACGCCGCTCTCGCCCGCGGCACGCGCGGCGAGACGCCGAGATGCGTTGAAAGATCTCTTCGCGCGACTCTGTCGATGGAAATGGACGATTTTGGCGCTGGCCGTCATCAATCTCGCCGTCGCCACGTTCATCGGTCGAAACATAACCAAACGAACGGGAGACGAATCGTTATCGCTGTGGCCGAAGGATCACGTCATTCATCGCTACAGCGTCGCCGCAGACGGCTTCGCGTCGACCCGATACGAAGAGAGCGTCATGGTGCAATTCACGTTCGGTCTGGACGCCTTGAACACGCGCGCGGACGACGATCCAAAGTTGGCGTCGGCCGGGACACCGTCGTGGGTATCGACGCCGAACGCCTCGTACGATTTTTCCGATCCGAGCTCGCAGCGATGGCTCTTGAACTTTTGCGACGAACTCAAATCCGACGCCATGTCCAATCGCGTGTTATCACCCACCATGGTGAATTGTTGGATGCACGACTTAAACGAGTGGCTAAAAAACGGAGGCATGGCGAACGCGCACGCCGACGGGTTACCCATCGCGAGAGACGCGTTCCAAGACGCCGTTCGCACCTTCATCTCTCACATCAATCCGTACGCCATCTTACACTTTATGCGCTCTCGCGAGGAATGCGACCGACTTCGACCGAACGACGCGCTGTGCACCGCGTTCAGCGCGGTGACGATCAAAACCGTCACCCGGCGACTGTCATCGACGGCGAACGTCGAGCGCGAACACGAATTTTGGGACGCGTGGTTGCGTGAAAAGATTCGAGATACAAGCGCCCCCGCCGAGACGCGAGGTGCGTTTCAATCCAGCGATACGTGGGTCGTCACCGACACGGTGACCGAGTTAAAATCAGTCGCCGCGCTCACCGTCGTCTACTCTCTCGCGTTATCGTTCATCGTTCTGTTCGCGTGCACGTGGTCACCGCGCGTCGCCGCGATGGCGACGTTTTGCATCGCTTCCGTCGTCGTCTACTTCGTCGCCTTCATGACGCTTCAGGGCTGGCGTCTCGGCATCATCGAAGCCGTGTGCGTGCAAGTCATCGTCGGTCTCAGCGTCGACTACATCAGTCACGTCGCCGTCGCGTACGTCTCCACCAGAGAAAAGTTCATGACGAGAGAGGAGCGCGCCTTGGCGTCGGTGCGCGCCGTCGGCGGCGCCGTCACCGCCGGATGGTTTTCCAGCGTCGCCGCCGCCTCGTGTCTCTTCGGATGCACCATTCTCTTCTTCTCCAAATTCGCCGCCTTCGTCACCGTGACGCTGACGACGAGTTTCGCGCACGCCGTCTTCGTGCTTCCCCTCGCCCTCGCCGCGCTCGGTCCCGCCTTTGTCGGCGACGGGACGCTCACGGCGTCGTTTCGCCCGTGATTTACGAGTCACGAATCACGGACGAATCGTCACGTCACGTCGCGTCGAATGTCGCGCGTCGTTCGCGCGTCCTCGCCCAAAAAGTAATGTACGCGTCGCGCACTGTCCACACACCGCGCGCGTCGTCTCGCCGCACGTCCCGACGCGCGTCGCGCCATGACGTCGTTACAAACGCAGATCGAGGCGCACGCGTTCCGTTCGCTCCTCGCGCACCTCGGCGCGCGCGCGGACGTCCAAAACATCGACATGATGAACCTGGCTGGTTTTTGTCGAAACTGTTGCGCCAAGTGGACGCTCCTGGGCGCGCAAAAGGTCGGGTATCCGATGACGTACGACGAGGCGTGCGAGTACGTGTACGGGGAGCCGTACGGGGAGTGGAAGAAGAAGCACCAGAAGAGGGCGACGGAGGCGCAGTTGCGGGCGTTTGAGGAGAATCGAGGCGGACACGCGAGACACGACGAATTGGACATGGATCGAGCGACGGCGAGCGGGGGCGGTGGAGCGTTCACTGGAGGTGGATTGACGCCGGTCGATGCGTCCGTGACGGCGAGCGAGGTGTGCTGTGAACCGGCGGACGCGCTGTTGGCGAACGCGCGCGGAGGCGACGAGGCGCGCGCGTGCCGACCGGGGAACGGCGCGCGCGTTCGATTGGGCGTGCTCACGTGTTCGGATCGCGCGTCGGCTGGGGAGTACGAAGATTTGAGTGGACCGTCGGTGATCGCCGCGACGCGAGAGTACGCCGCGGTCTCTGGGTCGTTCACCGTCGTCGACGTGGCTTCGGCGACGGCGGCGGACGACGTCGACGCCATCGAAACCGCCCTCGCCGACCTCACCTCTCGATGCGATCTCGTCTTCACCACCGGCGGCACGGGGTGCGCACCGCGCGATGTCACGCCGGAGGCGACCTCGCGCGTGCTCGCACGCCAGATACCGGGCATACCGGAGGCGATTCGCGCCGCGACGTCGCTCGCCGAGCCTCGCGCCGCGCTCTCTCGCGCCCTCGCCGGCGTCGCGCGATCCGGCGCCCTCGTGCTCAATCTCCCGGGCGCCCCCTCCGCCGCCAAACAATGGCTCGGAATAGCCCTTCCGCTCATTCCTCGCGTCATGGAGACGTTGGCCGAGCGTCCATAGCTTCGCGCGCGCGCTCTCGCGCGTTTGTAAGGGACATGCACTCTTCTTTCTAGGTTTATGACTCGTCACGGTGGGGACTCCCAGGGCCCACGTCGCGCCCGGCGTCATTCGTCGACCGCCGACGATGTGGTCGAAAGCGGCCCGCGTCGCCGCGCGGGCGCGCGAGGCGGTGCAGGCGCGCGCGGACGCGTCGGAACGCGCGTCGGAACGAACGAATCTCGTTCCGAGCACGTCCGCGCGCGAGGCGGCGCCGTCGGTGACGAGAGACGGTGAGGATCGGAACGATGGTGTTGGCCGAGCGCCCGGCGCGCTCGTCGGCGAAGTGATGGCGTCGGCTCGACGGGCGCGCGATGGAACGCGATCGCCGATGTTACATCTCGTTCCCGGGATCGTGGCCATCGCGGCGTGCGCGCTCGTGTTTTGGTGCGGGTCGTTGTTCGTCGAACACCCAATTTGGAAGTTTGAGCACGTGAGCCGAGCGCGCCGCGCGGCGGCGATAGGACACACGGGGCCGATGACGTGTCATAAGAACGAGGAGCTGACGGGGAGTGAGTCATGCCTGCCGGCGTTCGCGGTGATCGGGAGTCATATCGGGGGCACGAGGCAGTTGAAGGCTTTGATGTCGCAGCACGACATGCTGACGGAGGGACAAAAGACGATGCACTTCTTCAACCCGGTGTACGGCGCGACGCAAGGGACGCAGATGTGTGATCCACCGAAATTATTGCTCAAGGCATACTTTTCGGCTGTGCAAGCGGGCCACGGGGCGAAGTGGAGCCCGTACGATCCAAGCGAGACGATGAAGGCGAAACGTGACGGCGACGCGTTTCAAAGAAAGTCCGGGGACGTCGTGAGCGGCGATTGGAGCGACACGTACTTTCACTGCGCGTGCTGCGCGTCGACGATGAAAAAGATGATGCCGCACTTGCGCCCGATCGTGGTGCTGAGAGATCCCATCGGTCGCACGATGGCGCGTTACGTGGAGGAAAATCATCCGAGCGGGACGCCGTTGGACGCCGCGGGTCTGAGCGCGTGCGCGTTGAAGGAGAATGGTTTCACCTGGAGTCGAAGCGTCGGAAAGATGAAGGAGTTCTTGTCCCAGTGTTTGAAGGAGACGGACGGGAACGACCCGTCGACGCTGACGCGCGAATGTTTGGATTTCCACTCGTTTTTAGGATGGAGCATGTACGCCGACTACTTGGAGGTGTGGCTTAAGGAGTACCCCAATCTACTCGTCTTGTACGCGGACGACATAGAAGAAAACCCCATAGAGGTGGCGAAGGCTGTCGAAACCTACCTCGGGTTACCGCCGAATTCGTCTCCGTACAAAACTGCGGGATTGGGCGCGTTGGAAGACACCAACTTGGGCTCCATAGCGTTTGACGTGCAGACACAGTTGACGAAGGCGAAGGATGATAGACAAGCGACCGCGGATTTGGTGGAGTATTTCAAGCCCAACGTGAAGAAGTTGCACGATATGGCGGAGAAGGGCATCATTCCCGCGCTTCCGTACAAGTGGATGCGTCGTTACGACATTCCAGTTAAGCACGAAATCAAGGCTTTTCGAAAACTCCTCGCGCTCGATGACGCCGAATTCAAAGGATTATTGAAGAGTCTGCGGCAAACGGATAATAAGTTGGACGATCTCGTCGCGGATACTACCAGGGCGAAGAGCATCAGTGGCTCGAAAGTAGGAATCGATCAAGTTTTGGAGGGCATCGGAGGCGGCAACAAACGTTCGGCATCCGGCGAAAGCGGCGACGACGCCTTCATCGACGCCTTTCTCAATGGTGCACACTTACCGGCTGGCGATAACACTGGGTCGTCCAATTCGCCCTCTTCGTCGACGACGGTCATCGGCCGCGACGGAAAACCCGTTCGAAACGAAGGCAACGTGACGGGCGCGAAGGGCAACGTGACGGACGCGAAGGACACGGATGACTTTAGCAAGCTCAAATCCAAGTCCAAGTTACTTCAAAAGCAGGCTGAGCGCAAGGAGAGGCTCACCAAGCCGCACTGGGAGGCGGGTACCGTGCGTGGTCGTTTCTATTCCGACCTGTATGTCCCTATGGACCGCGAGATTAGAGATTCGCTCAAAGGAAACCTCTTCGTCCCCGTCGCCGTGCCGTACCTCTTTCAATTCGCCAACGAGTTTAAACACAACAAGGCGTGGATGGACATCGTTGGCATTAAGAAGGAAGACCAGGCTCGCGTGTACAGCGAACTGTGGAGGGATGATTGCACGCACTCGCAGCAGTGGTCCGCGGTTTCGGGATGTTGCGGTACGGATTGCTGCTTCGTCGGCGGCCATCGCCAAGACACAGTGGGCTTGCGAGGAAAATAGACGCCAATTCTACAACTAGACACGATGTGATTTTACATCAAACAACTCTACTAAATCTCGGCGGGGATCACTTCCTTCTCTAAACTAGGCGTCAATCGCGCGCACTCGCTGTCGATGTGCTCCGTGGAGACGTCCGACGGCTGCGCCGCGTACTCGCGCAGGCGACCGGTGCGCGTCTCGGGCACGAAATCCAAACTCGCGTGCGCCTCTTGAATCTTCGCCTTGTTCGCCAAATATTCCTCCTTGGTGATCGAACACGCCTCAAAGCACGGCCTATCCATCGCGATGTCCACGCAGCCCGCGCACGCCGCCGTGATCGGATCCTCGACGCGTCGAACGCGTACCGCGTACGTCTCTGAAACCAACGGGCGCAACTCGCGCTCGAATCGCTCGACAAAGTTTGGAAACGACGCGCACCCGCCCGTCAGGATGACGTCCATGTAACACAGCGCGCGCTGTTCGTCCCCTAATTCTTTCGTCTCCAACGCCTGCGCGACGAGTTCGGGCACACCGCACTGTCTCGCGCCGATATCGCTCGGATGAAACAGCGTCTCGGGCACCATGAAGCGTTCGTTGACGAGGGTCAAAAATTGATGGTCGGGTTGGTAGGCGCGCGGTGTTTTCACCTTCTTGGACAGTTTCTTTTTCGGTTTACGCTTCTTCGGTCCACGCGCGCCGAAATCATCGTCGTCCTCGTCGTCCTCGTCCTCGTCGTCGTCCTCGTCCGATCCGTCCGGTTTCTTTCCGTCGCCGTCGTCCTCGCGCACGTACCCTCGCAAGATGTGAATCCCGTCCGGAAGCACGTACTCCTTGCGCACCGTCCCCCCGCGTCTCGCCTTGCACTTCTCCAACTCGACCAACGCGTCGTCGGCGACGTAACACATTTTTTCCTTGACGTCTTCGATCACAACGCTCTCGTCCATCATGTTCCACTGCCTGAAACTCACGAGCTCCTTGAGATAATTCGTCAACGCCTTGCCGCCGAGGTTCAACCGTCTGATCCCGCGAGCCATCTCTCGCCCGGACACGATCGCCGTCGCGTGCGCGAACGAAAATCCACAATCCACGACGACCGCTGACCTCGAGATGACGCTCAAATCATCCGCGTCTCGCTTGTACGCGTCCACGCGATCCGCGAACCGCTTCGTCGCCAACGCGCTCGACGTCGTCGCCGCGCGACGAAAACCAAAATGTTCAAACAGCATCGCGTCCAACCCCTCTCGCGTCTTCGGAAGCGCAAACGGGGGTTCCGTGACGATGACATCGCATCGCTTCGGGTCCACGCGCAGGTCGTTTCGAAAGGCATCGTCTAAAATCTCTCGTTGAAGCTCCCAGTTCACGACGAACCCGCGGTCCACGGGACGCCGCAGCGCCAAGCCGTTGACGTCCCGCGCCTCCCCGACGCGCGCGCCGTAAAGCATCACCATCCTCCCATCGACGTTCTTGACCCGCGCCGCCGCGTTCGGGACGACGCGCGCGCTGGAGACGCCGTCCTCGGCGACGCAGAGTTTCAACGAGCCGCCGCCGATGTCCACCGCGACGGTGACGTCACCGCGAAGCGTCGACGTCTCGCCGGCGCTTCGCGCGCGATCGGGCGTCTTCGCGCTCTTCGGCGGCATGCGCGTCGCCCGACGACGAGGGGCGCGGCGAGGCGCGGACTGACGAGACGAGGTGGTCGAGGATTTGAATGAATGAAATCATTCATGAATCGTCACCGCGTCGCGCGCGAGAGGGCGACGCGACATGTCGCGCGCGGACGGCGATGAAGGCGCGTCCTCCTCGTCGCGCGATCTCTACGCCGCGCTCGGCGTGCGTCGAGACGCGAGCGATGAGGACATCAAACGCGCGTATCGAAAACTCGCGGCGCGGTTACATCCGGATAAGCAGCGCGGCGTCGAGGACGCGCGGAGGGCGGCGCAGGCGGAGTTCGCGTCGGTGAGCGAGGCGTATGAGATCCTGAGCGACGGTGAACGAAGGAAGACGTACGACGTGTACGGGATGGAGGGGGTCCGCGCGGGGAGAGAGCTCGGGACGCGACACAAGACGCTGGAGGAGTTGCGGGTGGAATTCGAGCGCGCCAAGGCGAAGGAGGCGAAAGAGGCGGCGGAGGCGAGGTTAAATTTTCATGGGACGTATATATTCGGATTCAGCGCGGCGCATTTTGTCGAGGAGAGGATACGGGCGAGACGCGCGGCGTTTACGAATAATCCCGGTTTGGATTTGACGAGCGTGTCGCTGTCGAATTCGATGGAGATACCATTGAGCGATGAAGACGCGGCGTATGCGGTTACGCAAGGGACGATGCGAGGGGGTAGAGGAGCCGGGAATTTCATCTTGGGGTGGCGTCGACAGTTTTCACCGTTGACGTCGCTCGACGTGAGCGCGCAAACAGGCCAGACGAGCGCGTGCACGGCGACGATACAGCGACAGTTGACGACGAACACGACGGGGGTGATTTCGTACAATTACATCGCGCAGCAAGGTTTGGGTTTGCAACTCATGCTGCAGCGTCAGCTCTTCGCGCAGACGAGAGGACACTTGACGTGGAACGTGGGACCGGTGGGATCGATGTCGACCGGGGCGACGCACGCGTTCGGTAAGAACGCCGTCAAGTGTGACTTGACCGTCGGACTCGCGGCGAGCGGTTTGGGTGGACACTTCCTTCGACAGATCGACGAGACTCGGGTATATCGCGTGGGATGGAAGCTGAACACGACGGGCGCGGAGTTGGACGTCGGCGCGACGAAACAAGTGGACGAGGACACGTCGCTCGGCTGTAGCGTCGTCGTTAGCCTTCGCGGGCTGACGCTTAAGTTTAGGATGAATAGACAGGGTCAAAGATTCGTGATTCCGATTCTTTTGACGCCGATGGTGACCTGGCGTAAATCGCTCATGGCGTTTACGCTTCCGCCGATTGCAATCGCGCTTTTGCGTTACTTCGTCGCTCGACCGATCGTTAACCGCTACGCGCGTAAGCGTCAACTGGCGGTGAGAGAGAAGAACAAGAAGAATGTTTTGACCGCTATGCAAGCGGCGCACGATGCGGTCAAGGTGATCGCCGCGACGGCTGATAAGAAGGCGCGTGACGCTCGCGAGCGCGGCGGTCTCGTCATCGAATCCGCCGCGTTCGGATGCTTCGACCCTCGACCTCACAACGTCAAGGGCGGGCCAATCATACCGAATTTCGAGTCGTGGTCCCCGTCCGAATCCGAAGACGCGTCATCGTCGACAGATCCAACGAAGCTTCCGCCTCCGTACGTCGACGTGCGGCGCGCGCTTCAATTCATGGTGGACAACGACACGCTCGATCTCTACGAAAACGTCGCCATGAGCGATCTCCTCGGCTTTTGCGACCCGTGTCCCGGAGAAGACAAATACCTCCGCGTGCGCTACCGCTATCGACGCTCTCTTCACGAGGTCACCGTCAAAGGTGACTCGATGCTCTCCGTTCCGTCCACCGAGCACCGTCTACCCGAGAGGCTCCAAGTCGACGACCCGCTCGTGTAATCGCACATCACGCGCGCGTCGCGTCGCGTCGAATTTCTTCACGATCGATTCACCCCCTTTCGCGCGCGTCACTCCTCGAACGCTCCTCGAAATTCGTCTCGCCTCGACTCCTCGGCGTCGCGACGGAAAGTGCAACCACCAGCCGCCACCGGCCCGCCGCCGGTCCCCGCGCCTCCCTCCGTCATCGCGCGTCGCGTCGTCGTCAGACGATGAAGGAGAGTCGGAAGAAAAAGAAAGCGCACGTCAAGACGACGAAGCGTCTCAGCGCGAGCGCGCGCATCGACGCTGAGATCGCCGAGTTGGAAGGGATCATCGCCGAGACGAAACCTGCGAGCGGTGAGAACCCGCTCGCGGTGCGACCGAGAAAGAGCAGCGAGCGAGACGACGCGCTGTCGCTGACGGGAGTGCGAAAGTTTGCGCATCTGCCGATCAGTCAGGCGACCAAGGCGGCGCTGAGAGAATGCAGGTTTAAGGAGATGACAGCCATTCAGCGCGCGACGCTGCCGCACGCGTTGTGCGGAAGAGACGTGCTCGGCGCGGCGAAGACGGGATCGGGGAAGACGTTGGCGTACGTCATCCCGCTCATCGAATCGCTCTGGCGCAAGAAGTGGGGGCGACAAGACGGCGTGGGGGCGCTGGTGATCTCACCCACCCGCGAGCTCGCGATTCAGATTTTCCAGTGCCTGACGAAGGTGGGCGCGAGACAGTCGATGTCCGCGGGTCTGTTGATCGGTGGAAAGGATGTGCAAGAGGAAGCGAACAGGGTGAATAAGATGAACATTTTGGTATGCACGCCCGGTCGTTTGCTTCAGCACATGGATGAGACTCCGTTGTTCGATTGCGTGTCGTTGCAAGTGTTGGTGCTCGATGAGGCGGATCGAATGTTAGATTTGGGATTCAGCAAGACGCTCAACGCAATCATAGAGAATTTACCGCGAGAGCGCCAGACGCTTTTATTCAGCGCGACGCAGACGAAGCGGGTGAAAGATTTAGCTCGGTTGGGATTGAAGGATCCCGAGTATTTATCCGTGCACGCCGAGAGCGTGCACTCGACGCCGCCCAAGCTTCAACAGATGGTGACGACGTGCGCTTTAGAGACTAAGCTTCAGGTGCTCTGGTCCTTCATCAGAACGCACCTAAACGCGAAGACGCTCGTCTTCTTCTCAAGCTGCAAACAGGTGAAGTTTGTGTACGAAATTTTCAAGCGCATGCGACCCGGCGTGCCGTTGCAATGCATTCACGGCAGATTGAAGCAGGCGCGTCGACAGGGTGTCTTTTACAACTTTTGCAACTCGAAAGAGACCGTCCTGTTCGCCACGGACGTCGCGAGTCGCGGTTTAGATTTCCCATCCGTCGATTGGGTCGTCCAGGCGGATTGTCCGGAAGACGTAGCCACGTACATTCACCGCGTCGGACGCACGGCGAGGTACACCGCCGCGGGCAAAGGACTCTTGATGCTCACGCCCGGGGAGGCACACTTCATGAAGGAGCTCGAAGACGCGAAAGTCCCGCTCAAACCGATCAAAATAAACCCTAAGAAGCAATCGTCGAGGATCCAGAGCTCGATGCAGGGCTTACTGTCGAAAGATTCCGATTTGAAGTATCTCTCGCAACGCGCCGTGGTGTGTTACCTTCGGTCGGTGTACCTTCAGAAGAATAAAAAGGTTTTCGACATCAAGACGATCGACATCGACTCGTTTTCGCTCTCGATGGGTCTACCAAACGCGCCTCGATTGCGTTTCTTGCAACAGGGCGCATCCGCGGGCGGTGCTGACAGCGATTCAGACGAGGAGGAAGACGCCGTCGAGGCGGATGGCGACGCAAGCGACGACGATGAGGACGACGATGAGGACGATGAGGACGATGAGGACGAGGGCGACGATGAGAGCGATGAGAGCGATGAAGGCGATTCTGAAGAAGAGGAAGGCGTCCCCGCGCGTCCAAAGGAGGGTGTCATTCAGAGAAAGGGTGGCGGTAGATTCGGTCTCGTCGTCGAGCAGGGCGAGGACGACGACGACGACTTTATGAACGTCAAGCGCGTCGATCATAAATTAGCCGATAGTGATTCTGAGGACGATAAGAAGTACAACGCCGACGAGAAAGCGGCGGAAATCGCGCGTAAACGCGCGCTCAAGGGCAAGTTGAAGATTAAAGAGAGCGGTCACGGCGCGAACAAGCGGGTCGTCTTCGACGACGAAGGTACTTCCATGGCGCCGCTTCAAGCCCTCGGCGTGAAGAGTGGCATCGACGGCGTCAGCGCACCCGGAGAATCGTTACGCGCGGCTGTCAAGGCGCACTACGCCGAAGTCGCCGCGAAGCGTAAGGAGGCGGATAGAGTCGACAAGGGCCGCGAAAAGGCACGACTGCGCGAGGGCCGCATGCGAAAGAAGCAAAAGCTCAGAGACGTTGAAGGTGAAGATGGCGGCGCCGAAGTCATTCTCGACGGAGGCTCTGACTTGGAGAGTGATTTGGATCTGGTCAGCGAATCTGAACTTGACGAGCGCGAGGTGCCACACAAGCGCGACGTCGTCGATCCAGCCGTCGCCGGCATGCGAGGAGACGCCGAGGAAAAATTAGAATCGCTCGAGGAGCGCGCGTTGCGTCTGCTCGAGGGATAGCGTTGTAGTAGTGAACGATGAAAACAAGTAGTGGTATGGTATTCACATTAATGCAGTCTTTCGACGTGCTTTATTTCTCACTTGACGTAGCAGCGTTAATCGAAGGGAAGATCGTATTGTTGGGCAGTCAAAACCGGCACGTTACCGTGGTCAGCGAGGCTGTTCGTAGCTGGGAGTAAGGCGTGTCGGCTGAGATCTTGCTTGTGTTCGTCCGCCTTGCGTTGCCACATTTGCTTATCCGCCGGGCTGATGTTCTTCCAATCATGGGAAAGTCGTTGGGAGATGACGTCGTGCTTGAGTTCCGGATTGGCCTCCTTAAGCTTGTTGCGCAAGTCCTCGGCGAAGAGAAGGTACGCGGTCGGTGCCTTCTTCGGCTTGTTCGTACCTTTTGCGCTCTTCTGTTTCTTCGCGGGACCGTACACCGCGGGTCGGTAGTTGGCCTTGAGCACCCTGTATCGGTCGAGCTCCTTCTTCGCCTCCGCCTTGCACTCGGCGAGCTCCCGGGCGCCGACGTTCTTCCACAAGGCGGCTAACTGCGTCGTCACTTGCTGCATCTCCCCGCGCGTGAACTTCGCATCCGGGTCCGCGTGAATGCCTCGCATGATTTTCTCGCGGTGTCGACCGCAGAAGATCAAATACGCCGTCTTCGCTCGCACCGGCTTTTCGCCCTGCGCCTCGACGACGATGGTTCCCTTCGGCTTGTTCTTTGCTCGCGCCAGCTTCTTCAACAACGCCGACGGAAACGCCGCCTTTTGCATCTCATACGCAGCCTTACACTTCGCCGCTTCTTCCTTCACCTCCTTCAATTCCTTGGCGCTGATGTTATTCCACAGCGCCGCCAGCTTCGTCGTCACCTGCTGCATCTCGTCTCGCGTAAACTTTTGCGATGCGTCCGGTCGAATCGATCGCATGATCTTCTCCCGGTGTCGTTGACAAAAGATCAAATACGCCGTCATCGCCCGTTTCGGCGGCGTCGGTATCACCGATTCATCCGTCGTCAACTGCGCGCGCGCGAGCTCCAACGGTCAGTCCACGAGTCACGACTCAACGACGACCCCCTCTTCCGAGAAAAGAGCCGTTTGCGCCCCCTGTGCACGTCACGCGCGTTCCATCGACCCGCGTCGCGTCCTTCGCCTCGTTCGCACCTTGCCCTGCGCCATGGTTCGCTCGCGTCTGCGTCCGCATCGTCGTCGTCGGTTTCGTCGTCGTCAGTCTCTCCATCGCGCGCGCGCGCGCCCGCGTTCGCGCGCATTCGCGCGTGCATTCGTCCACGCATTCGTTCGATATCCACCGTCCGCGTCGTCGTCGTCGTCGCGATCCTCCGCGTCCCCTCCCCGTTCCCGCGCGCGCTCGAACGCGCGCTCGCGCGCTCGAACGCGCTCGAACGTCTCGTCGCACCTCGACCCTCGCGCGCGTCGTCGTCGTCGTCGTCGTCGTCGTCTCCCTTCGAGGACTGCGGACTCGTCGCGAGGGATCGTCGCGCGCGAGGGGAACGCCGCGGGTCCGCGACCGGTGGAGGTGGGTGTGGTGTGGTGTGGAGTCGTGACCCGTGGAATGCGTGGGAGGTACACGTGGAGGCGGGGGGGGGGG
>CEUM01137802.1_pt1 | contig 24849 bp, 20 predicted proteins | sample 356421 | NCBI WGS metagenome assembly CEUM01 (sample SAMEA2622716, study PRJEB7988) | marine metagenome | biome: marine biome (ENVO:00000447); feature: surface water layer (ENVO:00002042); material: "saline water (ENVO:00002010), including plankton (ENVO:xxxxxxxx)" | depth 5 m | reverse complement strand
TCTGTATTCATTGTGTTTCAGTTGTTTAATGTGTTAAATTGTCGATCGGATTCCGAGAGTGCAATCACTGGTCTTGGCTTGTTCTCGAACAAAGCGATAAATTATGCATTGTTATTCTCAGTTGGGTTACTAATGTTCTTCGTTCATTTCTCAGAAGCAACAATACCAATATTCAATACAATGGTTGGAGATTTATTGAAAACTACGAAACTTGATTCATTTGATTGGATCATAGTTTTCGGTGTAGCCTCAACTGTTTTCGTAATTGAAGAATTTAGAAAATTCATGGTTAAGACCAATTTCTTTGGTGTTAGGAGATAATTCGTTTAGATAATTCTTGCACAAATTGAATAACATGTTCTGTGCGGGATTACCATGCAAGAGTGGACTAGCGATTTGAAATTCGCTGGCGCTGACCCAAATTGGAAAAATATTCTTGCCGACAGTATCCGCTTGGAAACCTGGTCTGAGAGAATAGAACCTATAGCAAGTAAACTAGCTCAATCTATTCCTTTGAGTTTAGAAGATGGGCTCACGCTTTATTCTCACCATAACCTCAACGAGGTCGGTAAATTAGCTGGTTTAGTTAAATCAAGCAGATTTGGTGAATACGCTTTTTTCAACTCCAACGTACATATCAATCCCACCAATATCTGTGTGCTAGCATGCAGATTTTGTGCCTTCAGAAGGAGTAAGAAGGCAGATGATGCTTACGAGTTCGGACCAGATGTATATGCGGACGAACTTGCAAAATTTGCAGACCACGTTGACGAAGTACATACTGTCGGTGGTTTGCATCCCGAATGGATAATCAATGATTACGAGAAAATGTTCTCATCGGCAAAAAAGAGATTTCCACATGTGATGATAAAGGCACTTACCGCTGTAGAAATCAAACACATTTCTAAAAAATCTGAGATTTCTGTAGGAGAGACTCTCTCACGCCTAGCAAAAGCAGGTCTCGATTCTCTACCAGGTGGGGGTGCGGAGATTCTGGATGATGAAGTAAGGGATAAAATATGTAGAGGAAAAGAAACATCAGCAGAATATCTACATATTCATAAAACAGCTCACCAGTTAGGAATTCCAACCAATTGTACAATGCTTTTTGGAACGGTGGAAACCCTGGAACAAAGACTACAACATATGATTGATTTGAGGGAATTGGCAAGGGAAACTAATGGTTTCCAGTGTTTCGTACCTTATCCTTTCCTACCAGATGATTCTAGGTTACCTGAAGCACAATTAGCAACAGGCTCAGAAATCGTTAGGACTATTGCAATTTCGAGATTGATGATTGACACAATTCCTCATATCAAAGCTTACAGGATGAACATTGGTGACAACCTTGCTGAACTGGCTTTGCAATACGGTGCTGATGATATTGATGGTACAGTTCAACAAGAATTAATTATGCACTTAGCGGGATCTAGCACGCCTTTGGATCTTGATAGAAACAGACTTTCAAGGCTGATAGAGGACGCTGGCTGTAAGCCAGTAATCAGGAATACAATTTACACTAAATTTTCTGAATTTGAGCGCAAGGAGATAATTCCGCCCCGCAGGCTAAAGATGTCGAGTTGATTCAATGACTATTTGGAAAAAGACCATTGGAAGGGTTGCTTTCATCAACTGCGACCCTCTGTTCTTTGGTTTGGATGATTCGTGGAACGTTCTTTCCTCTCCTCCATCTTGGCTCACAAAACATGTTCTCAACAAAGATTGCGTAATTGCACCAATTCCAACAGCAGGCTATGCTTTGAATCATGCGGAACTCGCATTAATTCCAGATATAGGAATATGCTCCAATGGTGAGGTTGGCTCTGTACTTGTTTTTGGTGATAAAGAAATAAAGGATATGAATTCAATTGCTATGCCTTCAGATTCCTCATCAAGCGTCAATTTATTGAGATGGTGGCTTAAGGAAAATGGTCTGAATCCTGTGGAAGTTACGATGGGTCCTCATCTTGAAAATATGCTCAACCAATGTGATGGTGCGTTGTTGATTGGAGACCGTGCTTTACAATCAGCAAAAACTAACCCTAATTTGGTGAAGCTAGACCTCGGCAAAGCCTGGCAGGATTCAACTGGAAAACCGATGGTATTCGGTGTATTTGTTGCTAGGAAAGATACGCCTGTGAATGATTTGAAGGCTGCTCACACAGCATTGCTCAAACAACTAGCATTATTCGAATCAGATAGTGAATTTAAGAGAGAAGTCGTAAACAACGCAAGTGAGCATTCCAGTTTAAGTCATCAAAGATTGAGCGATTACTTTAATGAAGTTTTCAATCGGCTCGACGCTGCTCACGTCGACGGTTTAGAGCATTACTTGAAACTCGTATTCGGTGTAGAAAATATCGAATTTGCTTGGTAATCATTCCTCTTCATTTAGTTGTGAGGTAATTTTCTCTAAGGCAATATCCATTTCATCAACTTTAGTTGATACTTTTCTTACACGCCTAGTTTTTGGTTTAGAATCGAGATTTTCTGTCTTTACTGCTCTAGTCCGGATTTTGGTCTGTTCGACTTTTTCGATTAAGTTCTCCTGAGACTTTAGGGTTCGTTTTTTGGTTTTTGTAACTGGTCTATCATCATCGTTTGAAAGATTAGTTGATAACCTCCTGCGTGAAGTCCGAACAGGTGCTTCGGTTGATTCGGAGGCTAGTTTAGAAAGACTTTTTGTCGACTCTTTCTTTCGCACAACTCTTTTTCTCTTTTTCACTGTAGAGTTGTTCTCTAATTCCATTTCTGTTTTTTCCTTCTCTGTTTCATCCACAGAAGCGTCTAACTCATCCTCAATATCATAATCCTCTAAGTCATCATCATAGTCTTCGATATTGGTATCAAGTATATCTTCTCCCTCGATTTCCTCCTCATCGAATATAGAGTCCAGATCTAAATTCGATTGATTATATCTCCTGAGAGAAATAATTGCTAAAATGATAAGAATTGCCATCGGGAACAATAGAAGAATTGGGTACTCAACAAATGAATTTACAACTTTCTCGAGGAATGTTCTTTCTTCCACTATTTTGGCATTTAGCTCAAATTCCGCAATCTCATCTGCTATCCAAAAAGGGCTTAGTGAGTCTTGCACAACTAAATCCCCATCAATATCTATTGACATAGGTGCGATAGGTAACATGTGCATTATCGAGCCGTCTTCAGCAGGCGGATGACCCGCAATGACAAAGTTAGTTGGAAATTCAGGATTAGATGTATAATTGTAAGTGGATTTGAAATTAACAACTATCCTTGTCTGGTAATCGTCAACCGCTATCAGTTTCATCCCCTGAATTACACTACACTCAATGCCGCTCGATATCAATTGAGTGCTACTTATATCCATCATTTCTAACCAAGTTTCTGTATAATCCAGGGTATTCAAATTGGAACATATAGAGGTTTGAAATAAATTATATTCAAGAGGATCTATGATTTTGTCTGATGTCACGGCCTTTCTCGAAATATTTCTGATATCAGATGAAAGTTTAGAATCGATGGTTAGAGTTTCAATCAAAACTAGTTCAGTCTGGTTAAAGTAAATCTGAACATTTCGGATTGTATCTTCATTCGGATTTTTGGCACACGTTTCATCTTGGGCTGGACAATTAAAATCCCATTGATCGATTATTCCATCTCCATCATCATCATCATCAAACGTATCTGGAATTCCATCTCCATCAAAATCTGCTCCAGGTAAGCCATAGTTTATGTCAAACATTGGTACGCTCCAAAGGCCAATATCTTGAGAATCAGTTGCTATGAAAATTTGGCTAATTTTACCATATTCATCTTCAATAACAACATAATCTCTCAAATTTGAAAAAGTTGAAGTGTTAGATATTATTGAAAAATCACTTGCTTTCAATTCTAAGATTCTCTTTTCATACTGACCATTGACTGTAATTCTTAGGTAATCTCCATTCTCGGACCAATCAAAATTATTGGATGAACTTACTTGGAGGGAACCAAAGTCAGAACCATCTATTCCTACTATTTTCAGTTCGCCCGATGAGGTCAAGATTCCTATTTCCTCAGTTTGAGGATTAAACTCACAATCAATAACTCCATGCTCTAAATTGAAGAAATAATTCGTTGGTGCAAACGAATCATCCCAAAGTCTGACTGTGCCCATGTCATCTGCCGTTATGATATAGTCAGAATTAGCACAGATTGTAGTAACTGGTGAATTGTGAGCTCCTGACAACGTATGACGATCGTCCAAAGCAATGCTTTCCATTACTTTTGCACCGTTTTCTCCATCTGCTATAATCACGTATTGACTTTCGTTAAACCATGTTATTGTCCTGGGGTTTTCACTAACGTTGAATGTATTTATCAAGTCGATTTCACTTGATTTATAATTCCAAATATACAATCCTATACTTGAATTTCCGCTATTGTTTACAGAGAATGCAATTCTCTCATCATCATCTGAAAACTTTATGTCAAGTATTGGTGCATTTACCTCGACAATGGAGTGAGTCGTATGGTTTGACTGATAAATTACGGAAGCAAAATTTCTGTATCCAATCGCAATTAATTCGCCGTCTTTGCTGATGTCAACACTCTCTGCTCTAATTACATCTTCTTGGGATGATATTCCACCAGAGAACACAAGATTTGTAGAAAAAGCACTTACGCTTGGCAAAAATAAAATCAAAGCAGTAAATAAAGTAAGAAAAAACTTGTGACTAGTAACAAAATTGTTACCTGAAAAATCCTTGAAAGGAAGGAGCAGTTGCCTTGTTACCTCGCCCACATTAGGTCAAGTATACATCAAGTTTGAATACTTGTCTGATGTCTTTTATTGAATAGTGAGGTTTAATGTCATGATGACATAGTTCTTGAACGGGTCAATTTTAGCAACACCATGGCAGAGCAACTACCTGTTAACGAAAACGGAGATAAAATTGTCAGAATTGGTCATTCTCCTGACCCAGATGATGCATTCATGTTCCACGCTATGACAACAGGTGCCTTTCCAACTCCAGGGTATCACTTTGTGCACGAATTGCAGGACATCGAAACCCTAAACCATAGAGCAATGAATTGTGAGTTAGAAGTTTCTGCTGTTTCAATTCACGCTTACCCTGAAATAATGAAGGATTACTCTTTGATGAACTGTGGAGCATCAATGGGCGAGGGTTATGGTCCTATGATAGTTACTAAATCTGGTGTTACAGAAGAAGAAGCGAGAAGTAACGTGATTGCAGTACCTGGATTAAAGACCAGCGCATATCTAGGTCTTAGGCTAGCATGGGGTGACGTAAATGTTGAGGTTGTTCCTTTCGATGAAATTATCCCACGAATCTTGGACGGTTCATATCTCTCTGGTTTGATTATCCACGAAGGACAGCTAACTTATGTAGACCACGACTTAGATGTCATAATTGACTTGGGTGTATGGTGGAATGAAAGAACAGATGGATGGCCAATGCCTCTCGGTGGAAATGTCGTTAGGAGAGATCTGGGTGAGGAAGATATGTTAGCCATTACTAAATACACAAAAATGTCAATCGAACATGCAATAAATAATCCAGATGAAGCTTTAGAGTTTGCAAAGGCTTGGGGAAGAGGAATCGATGACGATACAAATAGAGAGTTTGTTGGAATGTATGTTAACGACAGGACCATAGACTACAAGCAAGATGGAAGAGATTCCATCAGAAGATTCCTGAAAGAAGGACAAGGAATCGGTTTGATTCCTGAAAACTTTGATGTTAAATCTATACAGTTCATCGGATCGGATGAGTAACATGAATTCCAGTAGAACCCCGGTCCCTAGTCAGTACGGGTCTGTCGATCCTGCACCTCCAGAAATGGATGGAAAGATAGCAACTTGGAGAGAAACTTTGCTGAATGAAGATGAAAAAATGTTCCAAAGAATGCGTGTTGTTTTTTCTCTTCGAAATGAACGCTCAGAACAAGCAGTTTTGACCTTGTGCGAAGGATTTAGCGCATCAAGTGCATTACTCCGACACGAATTGGCATATGTTTTGGGCCAAATGCAAAATTCTGCTGCTTTACCCTCTTTGATAGAGAGATTGGAAGATGAAAATGAACACGTGATGGTTAGGCATGAAGCAGCTGAGGCTATGGGCGCAATTGGTGACATGAGCGTAGTCCCTATTTTGAAGGCACATTTAGCTGACGAAAATCCTGAAGTTTCGGAATCTTGCGAGGTGGCTCTGGATTTACTGGACTGGTGTAACAGAGAAGAGTTCGAAAAGCAAGAATGGTGATTGAATAAGAATCAACTTCAAAGACCAAAACTGTTTGAGTATACACATCGAGGGGAAAAAATGCCACATGACCACATTCAATTAGCTCAATCACCAAGTGGTGAAATTGGTCCAAGATGTCATGCGTGCGGGATTCGTCTAACCTTTGGCAATGCTATGGTTTTGAATAAGTACTACTACTGCTGGGAACACTATGTCGAAAAGACTGGAGCCGATACGGCAACCGTCGTAGGCGACACGGTAGAGAGATTCTACCAAAAGTAAACTCAACCGTTGAGTTCATCAACCCTCGGCAAAACGGGCTATTATGCAAGGAGGATGGGCCAGATACGCTCATCTATTCACAAGGTATTACGGATCCTCCAATCTTTGGAGACCGCCAAAATTGAAAAATCGAGAGTGGATGTTCATCCCTTTTGGAAATCGTCCACCAATAAGGCATCAGGGATTCACATCCCTTGATTCAGTGAGAGATTTTGTCATAAAAACACCTAGCCATTCATGCTTTTACTCGACCGCTTACTGGCATAAGCCCTATGAACGAAAGATGGCTGATAAGGATTGGATAGGTGCTGACTTAATTTTTGATTTGGATGGAGACCATTTGCCAGGAGTGAAAGACAATGATTTCCCTGGTATGATGGAGAAAATTCAGGAACAAGCGTTCTCACTTTGGAATGACTTTCTCGTACCTGATTTCGGGTTTAATGAAAATTTCGCCCAACTCACATTCTCTGGACATAGAGGTTTTCATATTCACTACAGAGATCCGAATTTAATTCATTTAAGTTCAGATGCTAGAAGAGAACTTGTAAGTCACATAAGGGGAGAGGGAGTTGATGTTCAATCAACATTATTGAAATCAGAAATTGGCGATTTAAATGGTTGGCAAAAAAGATTGGAATCAGGTTTGGATGGCTTACTAGATAAATTACAAACCATCCATGCCAAAGATGAGAATTATACTCAAATTGTGAACGAACTAGAGGGAGGAATGCGTTCAATGTTAGAAAGAGGGCAACTGGGAGGAGCTCCGTACTCAGCCTCATCAATTAAGAAATTAGCATCGAGTGTTTCGGAGCAAAAAAGACTGGCTCAATTGAGATTAAAGAATTTCAATGTCCTTCCAGGTTCACAAAAAAAGATGCTTGAGAAATTGCTACTAAGTGACTCATCAGTCGTGCTTGGTTCAGCTGGAGAAACCGATGAGGTAGTTACCATCGACACTAGAAGACAAATAAGGTGGCCAACCTCTTTACACGGTAAATCAGGTTTGAGGGTTACAGAATTTGGATTTGATAGACTAGATCCGGATAAATCAAATAAATTTGATGCGTTTAGTGAGGCAGTAGTTTTCAGTAAGTCAAATACTAGCAAAATAAAAATCACAGCCGAGGAAATAACCTTTGAATTCTTTGGTAATCGCAAATCTCCAGATAAGGGTGACATAATCACTGTTTCAGAAGCAGAGGCTATCTTTTTGACATTGAAAAATTGGGGTGAAGTGTGCTAGACATAATCTCGCAAAATTTTATGAAAATTCAATACAATCTAAGGTAACCTTCAAGGGTTAAACTTCCACGACTTATCATAGGTGAGCACTTTGGGTCTGAGAAGAGGCAAGAAAAAAAAGCAAACTAATGCTGAAATTCCTGCACCACTACCAGATCTAAATCTACCGCCACCACCTGCTATAGGTTCTGATTTACCACCATTGCCAATTCCCGAAATTCCCCCTGCTACTCCTGTTAAAGATGACGGAAATCTTCCAGCCCCTCAACCATTGCCTGACATCGCAGTTGAACCATTACCTAATCCCGATGTTTTGCCAATCAATAATGACATTCAATCAGAAGAGAGTTACACGGGCCTTTGGGCTAGAAAATCAGATAAACCACTTCAACAAATATACGGTCATATTGATAGAATTTCCTCGGGGGAGACCGGCTCCCTTCTAGATAGATATGCAGATAGATTCGGTCAAGATTTAGACAGGGACATAATTGTCCTTCGAAAAGCTGAGAGAGAAAACCTTGTCTCCAAGCAAAGGGATGCACCTGTAGTTGAATTAATTCAAGATGAAGTTGAAGCAGTTGAATACGGGTCGAGGCTCGAAGAGGTCGAAGCACAACTAAGGGCTCTTAAGCCAGAATATGAAAGCGCAAAAGCATCTGGGGATTCAGAAACCCTTGAGAGAATAATGCCTGAATTAAAGTCCTTGATGGCAGAAAGAAAATCATTGAAACAAAGCAATCAAGTTACAGTGGCTCAAGAAGTGACGAGCGAATATGACATATTCCCAGAATTTGTGGGAATTGTTGACAACCTACTCGAGCGTGACTTGCCGGCAGAAATTATCGAGCAATTCATGAATTCAGAAGAATTTGATATTTACAGACAAGCCGGAGAAGACCCGGCGGCTGCAAGTTCTGATCTTAGGACTGCATTTTTCCAAGTTGTAGACGAACAACTTGGTAATATGCCTAAAGATAGAATTGATGCTTTCGCGGCATCTGAGGCATTTGAAATTTACAAACAAGTAGCGGAATTATACAACTGAGGATGATAATATGGGATTGTTGGATAAGACAAATAATACAGAATCTACGACTAAGGCAGCAAAACCTGTAGCAAAAGCAAAACCTGTTGCAAAAGCTAAGCCTGTTGTTAAAGCAGCGAAGCCAGTACAGGCAGCAAAACCAGCAAAGCCAGCAAAAGCGGCGAAGGTAAAGAAACAAAGAACTCCGAGAGGACTTCCTGAAGAATTCCAGCTAGCTACAATAATGAACAAGCAAATCGCTGGATGGACCAATTTTGTAATCAACTTCACTCTAATTTTCATAGGTGTTTTCTTGGCGTTGAGCGACACAGGTGTAATAACAACCTTACTCTTCATGGCTGGAATACTGGTTTACTTTACTAATAACGTGGTCTTGCCTCTATGGGTAAAGAGAAACGTCGGACAATTCGTTGCCAGAACTAAGTATGTTAACAGCAAAGGGCAACTGTCTAACGTATTTCACTCACTTTTAACAAATACGCTAGGTATCTTCTTTATGGTAGGAATATTCTTTTTCTTTGACAATTTAAGCGACTTCAGGGACTCTAAAGAAGCCTTGATTGGTTTCATCGTTTCCTTCGTTTTGATGGCAATTCCTATTACGAATATCTTCATGAAGAGAAGTACAGAAATGAATCAAGGCATATACGATCTTATGTTTGGTTCTTATTACGTAAAGCACGTACCAACAAAGGAAGATAAATCCGGAACTGGTTGGATGGCTAAGTTCGAATCCATGGGAGATTATGGTGAAAAATTCCAAGCTAATAGAGAAAAGAAAGCTGCACAAAAAGCCGAAGCAGCAGCGAAGAAAGCTGAAGCAGCGGAGCAGAAAGCCGCTGAGGAAGAGGCAGCCGCTGCAGAAGGCAAAGAAGAAGAGCAATTGGATGAAGAAGCAAACGATTCAGATGATTGAAAATGAATCCATACAATAGAGTAAATGCCCTAATGTTCACATTGGGATTAATTATTTCCTCTCTGATAATACTCGGCATTAACACTCTAAACTTAGGTATACCAATCTATGTCTTGTGCCTACCATTCATTCTTCTGAATTTTATTCACTTGATCAGGATTTTACCATTCTTATTATTTGAAGGTCCAAAGGAAAGAAAAGATCCGTTTAAAGAGGGGAATTGGGTACAAGTAGTAACTAGAATACCAGGCAAAAGAATTGCCCCGCTAAAAGCATACTTTTCACCAAAATCTATTGAAAATCAAGTTGCTACATCCGTGAATACATACGTAATCGATGCAGGAGAAGGCTCACCGATGGTGATGATTCTGCATGGTTGGAACTCCTCCCCTCATGCATCTGCTAGAAGGGCACAACACTTCATTGACAGTGGCTGGACAGTTGTACTGTTTGAAATGAGAGGTCATTGCTCAAATTATTGGTCTGGACTATGGAATGGCGAGAGGATTCGTAAGGATGTAGAACTGGCCATTGTTGATGTTGAAAACCACATTGGTAGATTGGTAAGTCAAGGACGCACTGTATTTTATGGACACTCTTTTGGTGGTTTTGTTGGCATAAGAATCCTTGACACTAATTCTCAAGGTTTCTCAGAATTAATACTTGAATCTCCTATGACTTTGTATAGTGATGTTTTTCGAATGTTGTGTAAAGAAAATCTACTCCTTAGGCTAACTAAGCCATTAATTAGGAGAAGAATTGCTTTGATTTGGAGTAGGTTACATCCTAACTCAAAGATTAACAGTCTAGAGGATACTGATGTTCCTAATTGGGGATTCCCAACCGTACCTACTTTGGTTGTACAGGCAGAAAATGACGATCTTCTTGGACGTCTCCATTATGACGCATACATTGATTGTATTGAGGATAGAGAGAATAACCGAACACTTGAATATCATCTTCTTGATTCACTTAACCATTCAGCTTCAGGAATAAATGCAACCAGAGATGCAACGATAAAAATGTGGATAAGAAGAGAAGGTGATTCACTCTTCCTCGACTGATTTGGCTTTTTCCATTGCTAATTCACGCATGTCTTCCACTTCATCTAACTCATCGACTATTTCCTCTCCAAGCAGTGTCTCTACGACATCTTCCATGGTGACTATACCTGCAGTTCCCCCAAACTCATCCTTAACCAAAGCAATTTGTTCTTTATTCTGCAGGAATTTATCCAAAGCTGAATCTACATTTGAAGTGACTGAAATTGAAACAAGCGGCTTTTTTATTTCGCTTAATATAACCTCAAACTCATCTTTGCTTGCGGCAGTTAAAATTTCGGATCTTAATACATAACCTTCGATATCGTCAGCGTCTTCGGTGTAAATTGGTATTCTTGAAAATCTAAGTATGTTGTTGGCATCCATTACTTCCTTAATTGTCGTTTTCGATTCAAATGCTGTCATAACAACTCTTGGTGTCATTATTTCTTTGACGGTAATATCCTTCAATCGCAGCAGGTTGTGAATCACAGTCTCCTCATCTTCTTCCAGAGCACCTTCTTCTTCACCTAAATCAGCAAGAGCTACCAAGTCTTCTCTTGTTACTAATCTGATGTCTGCTCCCGGGAGTATTTTTTTCATAGCCTGAATTGGTATGATGAGTATTGCCATTGTAGGAATAATTAGTTTCAAGATTTTTCCAGCCGTTGGTGCTAACTGTCTCCAAAATGCCGAACCCAGTGTCTTCGGTATAATCTCTGAGAGCAATAGTACTGCTACGGTTAGAATGAAGTAGGATATTGTTGTAATTTGGATACCCGCAAACGCCCCATCTTCCCAAATCAAGTAGACTTGCTTACCAACACCTGCTGCTCCAACCGTGTGGGAGATTGTGTTCAGTGTCAAAATAGCAGTTAGAGGCTTAACCGCATCGTCTGCTTTCAGCATCGACCATGTTTTTTCCAACTTGGAATCTTTTTCCAAAGTTGCAATCCATGTGTGTGGCATTGACAGAACAACTGCTTCAAGAATGGAGCACATGAAAGATACTCCAAGGGCAAGGCTAGCGTATACAATTAACAAAGTGTAGTCCATTACGAGTCGATGTCTCCTGTTGGCTGACAATATCCTGACATGAAAGTAGTTATTCAAAATATCTCATATTAGATATAAAATTCAAACATCATAATATCTTAATTTGTATAAATCTAAGGGGTGAATCTCAAGAAGGAAAAGTCTCTGGAACAACCATGAGCAACTCCTCAGAGAGGGTTTTGGTTGCGGTCGCATGGCCGTATGCAAATGGACCTCTTCATTTAGGACATGTTGCTGGGTGTTATCTTCCCCCAGATATTCATGCTAGGTTTGAAATTGCAAAGGGAAACAAGGTTTTGATGGTATCAGGATCTGATGAGCATGGTACTCCGATTACGGTTAGTGCAGAACAAAATAATGTGAAGCCGCAAGACATTGTTGATGAATATCATGAGATAAACTACCAAGCATTGCAAGATTTAGGTTGCATTTGGGCAAAAAATATTGATCAAAGAGGTGCTGATTATGGTGGTGCATTATTCAATAGAACAACTGATGATGCTCACAAAAAAATAGTTCAGGACAATTTTAAATCACTGTATGAAGCGGGATTTTTTGAGACCAAAGTAATGGAACAATATTACGAAATCAATCCGAATGGAGGTGGAAGATTTCTCCCTGATAGATATGTTGAGGGTGATTGCCCAGAATGTGGTGCATCAGAAGCTAGGGGTGACCAGTGTGATGAATGCGGAACAACATATGAAGCAGCTGAATTAAGAAATCCTAAGTCAAAGATGAATCCCGAATTCAAAATTGAAATAAGGGAAACAGAGCATCTATTCTACAGACTTGATTTATTCCAAGATGCTCTCCAAGGATACTATGATTTGAATTCAAGTAGGTGGAAATCAAATGTCAGAGCAATGACAAAACAATGGCTTGACATGGGACTGAGACCAAGAGCAGTTACAAGAGATCTAGATTGGGGAATTGACGTCCCACTAGAAGGAGAGGACTGGGTTGGAAAATGCATTTATGTCTGGTTTGAGGCAGTTCAGGGATACCTCAGTTGTTCACAAATTTGGGCGTCCAGGTACTCAGAACCATCCGATTGGGAAAAATGGTGGAGAATTTCTGAGGATGAGACACCTAGACATCTCTATTTCTTGGGTAAGGACAACATTCCCTTCCATACGGTAATTTGGCCTGCGATTATTATGGGATTAAACCATGTAAACAAAGGTTTGAACGCATCGCAACCCGTTGGATTACCTGGAATAGAAGACTTCCCTTTAGCATATGATGTTCCTGCTATGGAATATCTGATGCTAGCAGGCGGACAATTTTCCAAATCCAGAAAACATGCAGTCTGGCTCCCATCATTCTTAGAAAATCATGATCCTGATTATCTTAGATATTACTTGGGGATAAATATGCCTGAAAATCATGATACAGATTTCAATTGGCCAGACTTTGTTGAAAAAATAAACTCAGAATTAATTGCTGCTTATGGAAACTTTGTACATAGGATTCGCACTTTAGGAGCAAAAATTGGCGGCGAAAATCCGTACTCGTCCTTAGAAAGACCTGATTTGATGACTGAACATGAGTCTCACCTTGAAGAATTACACCAAAAAATTACAAATTCTCTAAGTCAATCAAGGTACAAAGAGGCACTTAGGGGCATCATGAATGGTGCTAAGTATGGAAATCAAATCATTCAAGAAGCAGCTCCATGGAAGCATATGAAAGGCGGTGAAATTACCGAAGAGAAGGAGAAATCTATGGCAACTCTTGCTTTTGGTTGGAGAATTTGCAGATGGCTTTCTATTGTTTCTAACCCATTCCTTCCGTTTAGTGCTCAGAGATTATGGGATGATCTTGGCTTAGACGGTGATGTTGACTCTCAAACCTGGCAATCTGCTAATGATTGGAGAGTTGATATGACTTGGAACAATGTAAAACCTACGCCATTATTCCAGAGATTGGACCTAGAAGAAATACTTGAACGGGAGAATAGTGTAAAAACATCACATAGCGAAGATGACTCTGTTCATAGCGTAAAAGGTGGCAAGAAGAAGAAAAAAGGAGGAGAAAAAATGACAGAAATAGAAGGTGTCAATTTCATAGAATTTGATCAGTTCATGGCAGTTGACTTGAAATTAGGAAAGATATTATCGGTAGAAGACCACCCTAATGCTGACAGATTGTATGTCGTTAATCTAGACGACGGGACTGAAAAAGGTAGAACAATTTGTGCTGGACTGAAGGAATTTTATTCCAAAGAAGAAATGGTCGGAATGTATGTTGCTTTCGTTGCAAATCTGGCACCAAGAAAACTTAGAGGCATATTTAGTGAAGGTATGATGCTTGCGGCCGATGATGGAGAAGGTGCAGTAAAGTTACTAACCATAGACGGTGATTTGTCCCCCGGTTCGCAAATTAGGTGAATTATGAAATCACTTTTCTGACTTCATCCATGCATAGCTTCGACAGTTCCCGTGAGGATTGTAAAATTTGAGGTGTTCTTTCCCTCAAATCTATCCCCATTTCTTCTGGCAAGGAATTCAAATTGATATCAACGTTGAACAGGGCTCCTTTTACAGCTGCGCTGGCCAGGAGAGAGGAAACCCCAACATCAGAGCCTGCATTTGGATTTCCATGCTTTGCTAAAAGTGGTAGCAATTCAAGTAATTTCAATCCTAACTCTGCGGTTCTAAATGGTACGATTGCCGCTTCAAGAGTTGACTCTCTAATTTTCAATTTTCGGGAATTCTTTTCTTCTTCTGTATTCTTTGGTAACTTAAAAGATTCAACCACGGCATCAAATGCATCTGAATCTGCTTCAGCCAATCGATCGCTTTCCAGAATTAGGTCTTCGCACAATTCCTTTACCTTATTAGAAATTTCATGTCCTTCCTCATATTTGCTGCTGGATAGAGTCAAGTCAGCAACCATTACCGCTAACGCTCCAGCTTGTCCAAGGGCAATTGCAGCAGCAGTACCGCCACCGGGAGTCGGTTCTGATGATTTTAATGCATTTTGGAATTCTTTGACCGATAATTTTGTCCAATCCATGATATCACCTCAGAGCCCATTCAATTATTCTCGTATTTGGGTCAAATTCGCTTAATCTGCTGAGCCCTAATTGTGTAATAGCAGAATCAACTAGCACATTTTCGTCTGTTTCACCCGGAGAATACCATTTCCCTGCTTCCAACATTGCATCTAATGGAACAAGACCAACTAACTCCGAACTGTTTACAGTGACTCCATGGTCAGAAGCAATGGTTTTAACTGCCTCAAATGCAATATGTAAAGGAGTCATCTTAACATCTCTAAGATTCATGCTCACTTGTGAAATTCCATGAGATTCTAAAGTTACACCCATTCCTTGTACCTTAGTTAACATACCAGGAATCCTTGTTTTATCACCGTTAGAATTTTTCAAGAGTCTTCCACTACTCCTTACTAAGGAACCTATTTTTTTAGCCACTATTGCATCAGATTCTTCAGTGTTTACATTGTAAGCAACTAGTATATCTCTAGCCCCACAGGTTATTCCGCCACTTTTAGCACATTTTTCGTTCCAAATAGAAGGACCATAGTCTGGATATCTAGTTTTTGAGCCATGCTGGGTATCTCCATCAGGAGTCAATCTTGCCTCCAAGCCTTCATATTCTCCCTTTCTTAATGTTGAAAGTAAATTTCTTGCCTCGTTTTTAGCACTATATCCGTAGAGAAATGATGGAACTCCGAGTTCCTCCCCGACAAATTTTGCAACCTCATTTGCATAAGAAACGCAATCTTCCATTGTAACTCCTGCTAGTGGTATAAATGGGCACACGTCAACCGCACCAAGTCTTGGATGCTCTCCATTGTGAACTTGCATATCAATTTCTTCACAAGCCTTTGTGACCAATCTCTTTGCTGCCTCAACTACGGACTTTGGAATCCCTGCAATAGTGATGACTGTTCGATTATAGTCACTATCTGGCTCTACGCCCAGGACTTTGCATCCATCTATATCTGATACAGAAGCAATGATTCTCTGAATTTTTTCTTCATCTCTTCCTTCGGAGATATTAGGTACACATTCAACAATTTGTTGCATTATATTCAGTTCACACAAATTGGCTATTCAATCTTACCAATCATGTTGACTCAACCATACAAATGTGCAGGGAAGTCCTTGGACCCGGATTGCATTTTCTTGTCATTGATTCTCTTGATTGCATCTTCAAAATTAGTTTGGGTAACGGAAGTTTTTCCTGCTCTTATGGCAATCATGCCTGCTTCTACACAGAGAGCCTTTAATTCGGCACCAGAGAAGTTCTCAGTTTTAGTGATCAGTTCTTTTGTTGAAATTTTCCTTGTGTTAAGTTTGCTGATGTGTAGATTTAGAATTTCTTTTCTACCATTTTCATCTGGCAGGGGAATTTCGATTACTCTATCGAATCTACCTGGTCTTAGCAATGCGTCATCTAAGATATCCGGTCTATTAGTTGCAGCAACAATTTTCACGTCCTCAAGATTATCAAATCCATCGAGTTCACTCAGTAATTGCATCAGTGTCCTTTGAACTTCTCTATCACCTGATGTAGATCCATCTAGCCTTTTTGCACCAATCGCATCAATCTCATCTAGGAAAATAATCGATGGAGATTTTTCTTTTGCCAAACTAAACAATTCTCTAACCATTCTGCCTCCCTCGCCAATGTACTTTTGCGCAAGTTCCGAGCCTACCATCCTGATAAAAGTCGCATCTGTTTGGTTAGCGACTGCTTTAGCAAGAAGTGTTTTTCCACAACCTGGAGGTCCGACAAGAAGAACTCCTTTCGGTGGTTCAATTCCCACTTTAGTGAATAATTCTGGTTTGTTAAGTGGCAATTCAACTGATTCTCTAATGAGCTCAACTTGTTCAGATAATCCAGCCACATCGGAGTAACTAATGTTAGGTGCTTCTACCATCTCTGCTCCGCTTACCATAGGGTCCCAAGCATCGTGTAGAACTTCTATTATGCTAAGCGAATCTTGATTCAGTGCAACCCTTGTCCCTGGTTTTAATTTGCTTGGTTCAATCCGAGAGTTATATGTGACTTGGAAGACAGTTCCATTCGATGACCTAACGATTGCATTTTCATCATCCAATATGTCTTGCAACGTCCCAATAATCAAGGGAGGTGATTGTAATATACGAACACTTTCTTCTAATCTGTTTGCTCTTTTTTTGAGCGATCTCAGTTCTCCTTCAAGGTTGGACCTTTCTGTGATTAGGCTCTGAGCAAGGCTCTGCAACTCTTTGTAATCTTCTTCAAGTTGTTTGAGCATATCTTCCCCTTGGAAAGAAGAATCAGATCCTCTGGTCGCTTCACTAGCCATGTGAACAATGTTTCCTGTAGGCGAACGTAAATGAAGTAAACGGTGTGAGTTATTAGAAAAAAAACTCAAAAGAGTTAATGATGTTCGCCTTTTGCAATAAAGTACTCAAGGTGGTTTATTCATGGCTGAATGTGAACTCTGTGGTGCAATGAAAGTCGGAGTAAAGGAAATCAAAGTTAAAAATGTCTTTGTTCTTGCTTGTTCTAGGTGTCAAGAAAAGCATGCACCCAGTCATAGCAAACAAGCACCTGGCATAGCAATGGCTAATCAAAGAAGTTTTAGTCTTCCGAAGAAACCTTCAGCAAATTACAAGGGCAAGGCAAATAAAAATATTTTACGAAAACAGGAGAAGGAACTCAGTCCAGATTTTAAAGTAAAGATAATTGAGGCAAGGAAATCACAAGGACTATCTCAAGAGGAGCTAGCAAGGAAAATGGCTGAAAAAATTAATGTCATAAAATCTGTTGAATCAGGAAGAAGACCAACAGACTCTGTAATCCGTAAACTCGAGAGAACTCTTGGGATTGAATTAATGGTTGCAATGGAACATCAAGGTGAATCAAGGGTTGCCTCAGGAAATAGTAGAGGTATGACCTTTGGAGATTATTTCAATAATCTAGGGTGATTCTATGGAGAGACAGATTCCTCTCCATGCAATCTGGCTTGAACAAGATGATCCGAAAAAAAATACTGTAGTAAGAGCCTCCAGGCACAATAAACTTACTTTGCACAAACAAATCAAGAGGTTACCCAAACGAGGGATTATTCTAGAGCCACTTTGCGGCAAGGTACTTGGACCAGAAGATCATGATTTGATAATTAATGGTGGTTCAATTGTTGGACTAGACTGTTCTTGGGAGCAAATAGAGCCTAGTGTTGAAAAAGTGATGAAGACTACCAGACTAAAGCCAAGAATGCTTCCCCTTTTGCTAGCAGCAAATCCTGTCAACTGGGGAAAACCATTCAAAATGACAACCGCTGAAGCCATTGCTGCCTCATTGTATCTAGTGGGCAGAAAAGAACAAGCAAGGGATTTGCTTTCCTCATTCAGGTGGGGTGAGCAATTTTTCAAATTAAACAAGGAGCCTTTGGAGGCTTATTCAGAGGCTAAAACTTCTCAGGAATTAGTCGATTTACAGTTTGAATTTTTTGACATAGAGGATGATTCTAATGACTGAGAAAAAATCTCCAGTTCAAAGGTGGAATGGTAAGGAGTTAATCATAGACACTGATTTCCTAGCCAGCGAGACCGTTTGTGAAATTTCAGTAAACAATGGAATTCTAGCACGTTTACTTTGCTCTGATGGTGAGTATAGGGAACTCGCTGTGGGTCATATGATTTCAGAGGGATATTGTGATTTTGAAGACATTAATACCATATCTCAAGAAGGCCAATCAGTAGAACTAACTATCACTAAACCTATCAGTCGAGTAAATTTTTCTGAAATTATAACAACATCTTGTGGTGCATGTGATAGAGATAATTTTGATGCTCTAAATAATCCAAAGAATGGGGGGAATAATGTGATTTTTTCTGTAAAAATGCTTCAACAAGCCTTGGTAAGGATGCGTGAATTACAAGGTCAATTTGAGAATAGTGGAGGGACGCATTGTAGTGCCTTGGTAGATTTAGAGGGCAATATTAGTTACCTAGCAGAGGATATCGGCAGGCATAATTCTACTGACAAGGTTATAGGAAAAGCATTACTTGATGGAGCACTTTTATCCGAATTCTGTCTTCTTCTTTCTGGCAGGTGTGCATGGGATCTATGTGCAAAAGCCGTTAGATCAAATATTTCCTCTATCGCGTCATTGGGGGCAATATCAGACTTAGCTGCGTCTTGTGCGAGGGCAAACATGGTATCTATTGCTGGATTTTTGAAAGAAGAGAATGGTGTCATAATCGGCACTTTTTTGGAAAGTAATCAACAACCTTAGAAAGGAACAATCGATTGGGTGCAATTGGTAATTCTATGTCAAGGGATGTTAAGGCATTGACGCCAGCGGACAATAATCGTCTAAAAATTTCATCCGTGAAAGGAAAAGCTGCTGGTATTCCTGCTGTACTATCTTCCGGCGTGCACGGTATTTCGAAGATGGGAATGGTCAAAACTATCAAGACTCTTACCACAATTAATCAAAATGATGGTTTTGATTGTCCAGGGTGTGCTTGGCCTGACCCAGATCATTCTAGTCAATTCGAATTTTGTGAAAACGGTGCTAAAGCTGTCGCAGACGAAGCAATGAAAGCAAAAGTTACTCCAGAGTTCTTTGCAAAGTATGATGTTGAAGAGTTGTCAAAATGGTCTGATTATGAACTGAATAGTGCAGGTCGTATTGCAAAGCCGGTGTATTTGGCATCTGGGAAGAAGCACTATGAAGAAATATCCTGGGGTGATGCATTCAAAACAATTGCAAAACACCTGAAAAATCAGTCCAATCCTGACAGAGCAGTATTTTACACAAGTGGAAAGACAGCTAATGAAACTGCATTTTTGTACCAGGCTTTTGTGAGAATCTTCGGAACGAATAACCTCCCTGATTGCTCAAACATGTGTCACGAATCCAGTGGAAAAGCACTCCAGCACACTATTGGTATTGGAAAAGGAACAGTAACTTTAGATGATTTTAACAAAGCGGATTTAATCATTGTAATAGGTCAAAATCCAGGTACAAATCATCCTAGAATGCTTACAGCCTTGAGGGATGCTAAAAGAAATGGTGCCAAGATTATCAATTTGAATCCATTGCCTGAAACTGGATTATCCAAATTTAAGCACCCACAAGATTTCATGAAATTAAATTTGAAATCTGCTGAAAAATTGGCTGATTATCACCTAAACGTAAGGATTGGAGGAGATGCAGCTGTACTAAAAGCTATTATGAAAATTATAATTCAAGAAGGCAATACCGATTCTGAATTCATTGAAGGATTCACTCATGGTTATACTGAACTAATCGATGACCTTCAGAATTATACGTTAGAAGATTTAGCAGAAGAATCAGGAATACCATTGGATTATCTAGAAACAATTGGTAAATTGTGTGCTGAATCCACTGCAACTATTGCATGTTGGGCAATGGGGCTGACTCAACAACCAAATGCGGTTAGTGTTATTCAAGAGGTTGTTAATCTCCTCTTGCTGGGTGGGCACATAGGAAGAGAGGGAGCGGGTCTTTGCCCAGTGAGGGGACATTCTAATGTTCAAGGGGATAGAACTGTAGGAATTTGGGAGTCTGCACCTGACGAATTTATTGACAAACTATCAACAGGTCTTGGAATAGACCTAAAATACGAGCACGGATATGATGTAGTAAACTCAATTCATGCTATGAATAATCGAGAAGTCGATACGTTCTTTTGTATGGGTGGAAATTTTTTGTCAGCTACTCCTGATACAAACATAACCGCTAAGGCTATTCAAAAAATTGGTCTCACAGTTCAAGTTTCAACAAAACTAAATCGTTCTCATTTAGTTACAGGGGATGAAGCACTAATACTTCCTTGCTTGGGCAGAACCGAGATAGACATCAAAGATGGTAAAGAACAATTTGTAACAGTTGAAAATTCAATGGGTGTAGTTCATACATCAAGCGGAAGTATCAAACCGACCTCAAGCGATTTACTGAGCGAAATAGAAATAGTTTCAAGAATGGCTTTAGAAACTTTAGAAGAGCCTATTTTGGACTGGGAGAAATTTATTTCCGATTATGATAGCATAAGGGATTTAATGGAAAATTGTCTTGATGGATTTGATCATTACAACCAGCGTGTTCGAATGCCTGGTGGATTTAGTCTACCAAATAACCCTAGAGATTCTAGGATTTTTGATACGGAAAATGGTAAAGCAAATTTCACATTAAACAAATTACCCAATTTGGATGTTGGACAAGGAAAATCGGTTATGATGACAATTCGCTCACATGATCAGTACAACACCACAATTTACGGTCTAAGCGATAGATACAGGGGCCTGAAAGGGAATCGAAGGATTGTTTTAATGAACGCATTGGAAATGGCTGAAAGAGGTCTAAAGTCTCGTGATTTAGTGAATATTACAAGCCACTACGGAGACAAAAATATTACCAGTAGGGACTGGATTCTCGTCCCCTACGACATCCCAAGAGGAAATATTGCGACGTATTTCCCAGAAGCTAACGAGTTAGTTCCAATTGAATCTACTGCAGAAATTTCAAACACGCCAACGAGCAAATGGGTTGTTGTTACAGTGCATCAAAAAGAGCATTTTGAGGCAGAGGATGAATGATTAGGATTTGATCTCCATGGAAAAAATCATTCACGTATCGTATTTTTCATTATTGAAAAATAATAGAAAATATAGGAAATTTTGGAGTGCTTCCGTAATTTCTATGTTCGGTGAATGGTTTAACACAATTGCTTTGTTTGTTCTGATTTTGACATATTCCGATTCAGAATTTCTTCTAGGTCTGCTATTCACAATCAGGATGATTGCATTTGCTATATTTCAGCCATTCATCGGAATTATTGCCGACAGATTTTCGAGGAAAAATCTAATGTTAATTTCAAATATTATCCAAATTCCTATGGCACTAGGTTTCATTCTAGTAGACTCTAAAGACGATCTTTGGTGGATGATTGGACTCAGTGGTTTGATGATGATCTCTCATTCACTATTTATGACATCTGAAAGGGCTGCACTTCCAAACATTGTCTCCGCAGAAGAACTGCCAACCGCAAATGCATTAGATGCAGCAAGTTGGTCAACTGCATTGTGTTTTGGCGCTTTGATTGGTGGATTTATTGTCGATATTTATGGCGTTGAAATGGCATTTATTTTGAATGCAATTACCTTTGTATTTGCTTTCCTCATTTTACTTAGGATTGATTTACCTCAAGAATATAACACTGACAAAACTAGTTCAAATATCATCTACCAAGCAATTAAGGATATGAAAATAGGTGTAAAAAGAATTACAGGCGATAAAAAACTCATGAGAATAGTGTTTGCTAAAGCATCTTGGAATATTGCAGGCGGAGGGCTTGCAGGGGTATTCTTGGTATTGATGGGAGCAGATATTCCAAGTTTCGGGCTATCAGTTGGTTTCGGACTTTTCTTCCTTGCTAGAGGAATAGGAACAGGATTGGGACCAATACTTGCAAGAAAGATATTTACTAATCCAAACCGGTGGCCACTACTTACTGGATTGTTGGTTGTTGTATCTGGTTTGTTTTATTTGTTAGTTGGAATTACATTAGAGATTTCCCTGGTCCTAACTATTATTCTCGTAGTGTTAGCCCACGCTGCTAGCGGTTCTAATTGGGTATTGTCGACAATTCTTACCCAACAATGGGTTGAAGATGTTGTTAGAGGGAGAGTATTTTCTGTTGATATGCTTCTTCTATCGATTGCCTTTTCAGTCTCTTCATCGCTTGCTGGAGGCTTGTTGGAACTAGGTTATTTCTCTCTTCAAAATGGAATTATGTACTTTGCAGGTGTAATGATATTGAGTGGCATTTTAATTTCTTCATGGAACCCAAAAGATGATACAAACCGATTAATTGATACACCTGTGGCAGAATCGTAATTCATGGAGGCTGGAAATAACCAACCTCTACGCATTCTAGTCCACTGTGACCTCGATGCATTTTACGCATCCGTTGAAACAATTTTCAGGGAATTAGACCCCAATCTACCTTTGATTATCGGTTCAGACCCATTAAACGGAGATGGAAGAGGAATTGTAAGTACTTGCAATTATTCTGCAAGGAAATATGGAATAAGATCTGCAATGCCGATATCTGAAGCTTGGAGGAGATGCCCAGCTAAGCCATTTGGGAATGCAATTTATGTGAAGGGTAATTACAGATTGTATTCAAGAGCATCTCGAAAGGTTATGGAAATCCTTTCACAAAATTGTGATATTTTTGAACAGGCAAGCATAGACGAGGCTTATCTTGATGTAACTAATCTATGTTCTAGTGACTGGGACAAGGCATTCGAACTTTGCCAAAATCTTCAGGATAAAATCTTTCAAAGTACTGGATTGACTGCATCATTTGGTTTATCTTCAACAAGAATCCTGTCAAAAATGTGCTCAGAAATAAATAAACCAAATGGCATATTCAGGCTACTACCAGAAAATATTCCTGGTTTTTTTCTTGATAAAAATGTACGTGATGTTCCAGGAATTGGCAAGAAAAGTGCTACTCAGTTGGCGGAATGGGGGCTTACTACGGTGGATGAGGTCTATCAGGCAGGTGAGTTAAGCATAGAGAGAATGATGGGAGAGAGATTTGCAAGTTGGATAATCAGAGTGTACGAAGGGAAAACAAGTTCCGAAATAAGTCCATTGAAATCCCGGAAGTCGATTAGCAAAGAACATACATTTTCATCAGATCAAGTAAATATAGAAATTGTACTGCAAAAGTTGGATTCTCTTTGCGAATTAGTAATGAATAAAGCGAATTCAATGAAAATTTGTGGAAAGGGTTTCGAGGTGAAAATCCGTTACAAGGGCTTTGAAACCCATACTCATTCGAGAAGTTTGCCAGTAGCAATGGACGATGTTGATTTATTCAAGCGATTATCATCAAAATTATTCGCCCAAGCAGTAGAATTAGACAGACCTATCAGGTTGGTTGGATTCAAACTTGGTTCACTGGAAATCCCAGATTCTAGACAAATAACCCTCGATAAATTGGATGACTTCATTCAAGAGAATGCATCCTAGTTAATGTTGCAGAAAATTCGATTAAATTTTCAGGGATTTCAATTCCTTGTATCGGGTCTTTCAGTGAAACTCCATTTTCTTTCTTTGTGTTCCAAACTAGGCTGTTAAATTCCTTGATACTATTGGTTAATCCTCTCAATCTTCCACCTTGTTCACCATTTAGTTCATCCTTAGGTGTTGCAGGGAATTCTCTAACATCAGTTGCACTTAATCCGTAAATTGATGTGGATATGTGGTGAGAAAAGAAAGGACAAATTGGCGAAAATGCTGCTAACATATCTCTAACGATTCTATGGATTGTCCAAGCGGCGCTACTATCTCCATCATACAATCTTGATTTGGACATCTCAAGCCAATGAGATGGAAGTATTCCGGTGGCGAATGTCTTCAGTGTTTGAGTTGCTGTGTATATGTCAATGCTCTCCCAAGAATCTCTAACTGTTTCCATAACATGCTGGAATTCAGCCAAAATCCAGTCATCTTCTACGTTTAATTCATTTGGAACAGTATCCAAATCAGCTGGAACATCAAATATACTAGCAAATCTAGCAACGTTGAACATTTTTGTTAATACTCCGTAATACTTTCTTTCAATTTCTTCTGGATTTATGTGGAAATCATCTCCTACTTGAGCATCACAGGCTTTCCAGAGTCTAAAGCACTCGCTACCTATTTTGTTTGCTTTTAGTTGGATTGATTTTTCTGGGCCTTTAACTTTCCATGAACCAGTCCTTCCTCCTGCACCGCATTCTAAGACTGAATCTGCATCTATTCCATTCCCAAGGGATTTCGACATCTTTCTTCCCCAAGGATCCATTCCCAATCCATCAATCCAAACATGTTTGAAACCTGGTTGATCCATCAAGTGTGCGCTCTTGAGCAAAGTATAGTATAACCAAGTTCTAACAATCTCTTTTCCTTGTGGTCTTAGGGCTGTAGGAAACGATTTTGCAAACACTTCTTCATCAAGATATCCTGATACGAATA
>CEUM01028194.1_pt1 | contig 24867 bp, 21 predicted proteins | sample 356421 | NCBI WGS metagenome assembly CEUM01 (sample SAMEA2622716, study PRJEB7988) | marine metagenome | biome: marine biome (ENVO:00000447); feature: surface water layer (ENVO:00002042); material: "saline water (ENVO:00002010), including plankton (ENVO:xxxxxxxx)" | depth 5 m | reverse complement strand
AAGCGTAGACCATCGATGATGCCCACTGAATTCAAGGTCGGGAGAAGGTATTGAGGAGCGCTGAGCGCATCCCCCAACACCCGTCGCCGGCCGGTTCCTGGATGAATGGTCATCGTGCAGGCGTCCATCGGCTTGGCGTCAAGAGCCTCAACGTCCACCCATCGGTGGAGGGCGGGATAGGCGGTGTGAAGGACGTGAAAACCGAGATCGATGAGGTGGTCGCCTTCCGCACGAGTGCCCATCCGGCCACCGAGACAGTCTGAGGCTTCGTAGAGGTCGACCTCGTGGCCGGCCCGTTCGCAGCCCAACGCGACCGTGAGGCCCGCCAAACCGCCGCCGACCACTGCGATGCGCATGTTTCACCCTCGCAGCGCCGACATGCCACCGTCCAAGTGCAAGACTTGCCCGGTCAGGTTGTCCGGTGCCCCGGTCAGCAACCAGTGCATGCTTGCAGCCACCTCATCGGGTTCGTTGATTCGCTTGAGCGGAATCATGCCAACGGAAGCCTCTCGAATGGCATCGGAGCGAAGAACGGTCGCACCGAGACGGGTTTCGGTGAGGCCAGGTGCGACCGCGTTGACACGAAGGCCACGCCCTGCATAGGTGGAAGCGGCAGCGCGCACCATGGCTTCGATGCCACCCTTGGCGGCTGCAATCGCCTCGTGGTTGGTGAGCCCGTAGCTACCGGCGACGCTTGAGGTAAACACCATTCGGCCCGTCCCGGACTTCAGCATCGCCTTGCCTGCTGTTTTCAGGGCGAGGAACGCAGAGACGAGGTTGGTCTGAATGACGGCTTCGAAATCCTCGAGTTTCGTGGCGTGGGGTGGACGGAGGGCGATGGATCCCACGAGGTGGGCCATGCCAGCCAAGCCGTCTTCGCTCAATCCTGCAGCATGTGCAACGGCCGTCTGCACGGTGGATTCGTCGAGGGCATCCCCCTGAACGAAATGCGCTCCACGACCGACCAGTTCACTGACCCGATCACCATCCCTGGCGAGGAGGGTGACCTGGTGGCCGTCATCGAGCAGCATGGTGGCAAGCTGACGTGCGATGTCGCTGCTGCCACCGACCAAAAGAAATGATTTGCTCATGAAATCATTACACTTCGGGTTGCTTTTATACTGCTGTTTTGGGGGCTTGAACAGTGATTGAAAAAGAAAACCAGCAAAAGATAACCATGCTTCGGGATGCACACCCAGCCATTGTTGGTACGGTTTGCGGGGCCTCCTCCATCCACGTTCTCGGAGCTGGATTGAATCCCGAGAAACCAGCCCATCGAGCCATTCACGATCTGGACGGGAAGGGTTGGCGCTTGGTGCCGATTCATCCTCGCGATGCAGGCGGGGCCATCCTCGGCCGCCCCATTCGCCCCGCCATCGAGGAGGGCCTCCAACCCGAAGTCGTGGTGTTTTTCCTTGCGCCTGAACGAGCCAAACAAGCCGTCATGAAACTCATGGTTCGCCATGGACAGGAAGGCATGCCGCTGCTGTGGTTCCAACCTGGTTCGGAACACGAAGACGTGCTGGAGATGCTCAACGAAGCGGGCATCCTCCACATCGTGGACGATTGCATCGTGCGATTTGTTCAGCGCCATCATCTCAAGAGTGAACACGAACATGCACCAGAACCATGGTACCTCCAAGTGCAGGCCAAGGATGAAAGCGGTTGCTCGGTGTGGTCCATTGAGTCCAACGCGAACACGAAAGCCGCTCCCGAGACGTCACTCGAATGGTGCGGTGATGCATGGGATTTGGAACACTCTCAGCACTCCGTGGCCCGGTACATTCGTTCCTTGGCGCAACCCGGTGAATCGGTCACCGATCTTGCCGTTCGACTGACTTGAGCATGGGTCGGCTGGAAAACGACATCAAGACAAATCTGCTACAGCATCGATGGTGAAGAGTTGCCCGCCGCCACCAAAGATGGCGTAGTACAGCGTGCCATCGGGATGGAACACCAACGGCAAGGGTGTGCCTGCATCCCAAGCGAAGCGAGTGATCTCCGTGGTGTAGGTGTTGGGTTCGTCGTCGGGCATGACGTCGATGCGGAGAATTTCCTGACCGACGGGGAACAAGGTGTTCCACGAACCGTACACCGTGGCGTAGAGGGTGAACCCTTCCGAAGGGGACAGCCCTGGAAGCGAGGAGTGAATGGGACGAACATCCACGCCGTTCATGGACGTGTGAGGCGTCCAGCGGCCCACGGGCGCCTCGGTACCGGGTGGAATCGGTGTTTCGGGTGCATCGTTTGGCCAACCATAGGCGGCACCGGGAATCATGAAATTCAATTCCTCGTCGGGGTGATCGCCTTCCCAATCACGCCCGTTATCGGTGAAGAAGTACCCGTGGCCGTCCACCCATACACCATCGAACGAGTTGCGAACCCCGCTGGCAAGGACGCCGTGTTCACCGGTGGTGGCATTGACCCAGAGAAGCGCCGCATTTCGTTCGTCTGCTTCCTCGCAGACGTTGCACGTCGAGCCGCTGTGCCACAGCAACGTGCCGTTGGGCATGACGTCCACCGTGTTGGTCTGATGATTGCCGACTGGAATCCCCTCGACGAGGACGCGAGGCTCGACGTAGAGACCGCTTTCAGCGATGGTGTACGATGTGAGCTTACCGGCCTCCGACACCACGGCTGCACCGTCCAACACGACCAGTCCGTGAGGCCGATCCAGCCCGCTAAGAAGCGTCCGTCGCTCATCGGTTTGGAGGTTCAATTCCGTGATGGCCCCGCCGTCCCTGTCGCAGATGAGCAAGTGGGTGTCATTGGCCCAAACCAAGCAGGTGGGGCCGCCCAGGTTGGCAGCGACGCGCTTGACCTCGTAGCCGTCAACCACCGTCGGTTCCGTGCCCGAAGCGTAAGGGTAGATTTGCCTGGCCATGAGCAGCGCTACGAGAAGCGCAACCACAGGGAGCACGTGCCGTCGCATCTGTTCACCCTCTCCGTTGTTGATTTTCAACGGTTTGGATGAGCACCACAGCAAGTGGCAAGCCACCGTTCACGGAACGGGGGGTTCACAGTGTGTGTGAAGCCTCAGTTCTCGTCGCGAGTGCGACCCATGAGGGCCAGTGCACCGATGACGGCGACGAGGGCTCCAGCGGCCATGAAGCCAGGAGTGTCCTCGCTTTCATCGGCAGGTTCTGCCGCAGGTTCCGAGCCACCGTCACCGACCACGATTTCGCCGAACATGTCCATGGCGATGTGGGGCTGACAAGCATAGTAGAACGTGGTGTCTTCCGTGAAGGTGTGGTGGAAAGCGACATCACTCGCAGCCTCGCCGGACGTGATACCGTTCTCGACGTAGGTGGTCGACTTGAAGCCGTCAACCTGCTTGACGTTGTGGGGCATGGAGGAATCCTCCCAGAACCAACAGACGGTCTCGCCGACGGCGATGTTCACCACGGTTGGGCTGAAGGCAAATCCTGAACTGTCAATGCCGATGGTTGCGGCACAGTCGACGCCCTCGAAGGGATCGACGACCACGGGTTCGTCTGCAGGTGGTGTCAGGACCTTGTCGATCACGTGAATCACGCCGTTGGAGGCGGCGACATCGGCAGTGGTGACGGTCGCGTCGCCGACCATGACGGTGCCGTTCACGACAGTGAACGTGGCGTCGTCGCCGTTCACCATGGTCGCCACCATACCGTCGGTGACGTCAGCTGCAGCAACAGAGCCGGCGTAGACGTGGTAGGTGAGGATGTCTGTGAGGGTGGCGTTGGCCTCGTCGTTGTCAAAGGTCGAGAGGTCAATGCCGGCTGCGGCGAACGCCTCGTCGGTTGGAGCGAAGACCGTGAACGGCCCTTCGCCCTGGAGGGTAGCGACCAAGCCGGCGTGAGCCAATGCGGCAACGAGGGAGTCGTGAACTCCGGTGTTGGTGGCCACGGTGGCAATGTCATCAAGCACGGGTTCGTCGGCGGGTGGCGTGAGCACCTTGTCGATGACGTGAATGATACCGTTGCTGGCAACAACATCGGCGGTGGTCACGGTTGCGTCGTTGATCATCACGGTTCCGTTGTCGACAGTGAAGGTGGCGTTGTCCCCGTTGACCATGGTGGCAACCAAACCGTCCGTGACGTTGGCGGCGTCTACAGCACCGCTCAAGACGTGGTAGGTGAGGATGTCAACGAGCGTGGCGTTGGCCTCGTCATTGTCAAACGTGGAGAGGTCAATGCCAGCGGCTTCAAAGGCAGCATCGGTGGGGGCAAAGACCGTGAACGGACCGTCGCCTTGGAGGGTCTCCACCAAGCCAGCATGGCCCAATGCGGCAACCAGTGCTTCGTGAACACCGGTTGCAGCGGCGTTGGCGGGGATGTCTTCGGTTTCATCAGCCGAGACCCCAAAGGTGACGGTGGAAAGGCTGAGGCAGGCAATCATGAGAAGCGTTAGCGCGCGGTTCATGCGTTGAACGCCATTGGTGCCATACTTAAGTGGCGGTATTTTTCCTACGATGAATGCTAACTTCAATTGAAGGGTGAGCGGTATTCGTGGACGTCTTCTGCGATACGGAGCAATTGGTTGTACTTCGCCACGCGATCTGACCGTGCGGGTGCGCCGGTCTTGATTTGACCCGCCCTCGTCCCCACGGCAAAATCAGCGATGGTGACGTCTTCGGATTCGCCGCTTCGGTGGGAAACGACGTTGTTCATGCCGTTGGTTGAGGCCAAATCCATGGCCTCAAGGGTCTCGGTAACCGTTCCAACTTGATTGACCTTCACGAGCATGGCGTTGGCGGCCCCGAGTTCAATGCCTTGAGAGAGGCGTTCAGATTGCGTAACGAAGAGGTCGTCGCCCACCGTTTGGACGCGGTGACCGTAAGCTTTGGTGAAGGCTGCCCATCCTCGCCAATCGTCTTCGCCAAACCCGTCTTCAATGGACAAAATGGGGTATTCGTCAAGCCATCCGCCATACATCTCAACCAGGTCGTCGGATGACAGCACCTTGCCGTCCATGTGATACCCGTCATCCTTCAGGAATTCCGTGGATGCCACATCAAGTGCAATACCGATTTCATCCGTGGAGTAGCCAGCGCCTTCGATGGCGCGAACCATGTACTTCAGACCCTCCTCGTTCGCAGGCAGGTTGGGTGCAAACCCCCCTTCGTCCCCGATGCCGCCAAGCAAACCGTCCTTCTTGAGTTCGGCTTTGAGGGCGTGATAGGTTTCAACCCCCGCACGAAGGCCTTCAGGGAAGGTATCGAATCCATGGGGCATGACCATGAATTCCTGGACATCGACGTTCGAAGCAGCATGAGCCCCGCCGTTGAGAATGTTCAGCATGGGAACAGGCATCAAGCCGCCAGCAACGCCACCGACATACTTCCACAACGGAAGTTCGTGGAACGCAGCACCGGCATGGAGGCACGCCATCGAAGCACCGAGCATGGCGTTGGCACCGAGTTTGGATTTGTTGGACGTCCCATCGAGTTCAATCATGACCTCGTCAATCACGCGCTGCTCGTCAACCGGCAAACCGACCAACGCCTCTTCAAGGTGATCTTTGACGTTGTTCACGGCGTTCGAGACGCCTTTGCCGAGGTAGACACTTGCGTCGCCATCGCGAAGTTCCAGCGCCTCGTATGCGCCTGTGGAAGCCCCGGAAGGAACGATGGCGCGACCAAGCAAACCGCCGTCGACAAAACAGTCCACCTCAACCGTGGGTTGCCCCCGGCTGTCCAATACCATGCGTGCGTCAAGACCGGTGATGTGGCCCGCCATGAAGTTCCCTCGTTTTGGCGAGGTGGGCGCGCTCCTTCAATCAAACGGGGTGGACCCTCGGCCAAATGTTGACTAATATCCCAGCACCCAAACTTCCCAAAAAAGGAGGATTTTGGATAAATACTTGCGGATATCGATAATAAATAGGCCCTATATGGGCGGAAGGTGGAGGGAATTTCTTCAAATAGGGGTCGAATATGCGATATGCATGCCACGCATTGCTGAAATCGACCGAGCCATCCTCGCACAACTCCGAAAGAACGGACGCATGTCCTACGTTGATCTCGCCTCGAGGGTTGAGGCCAGCGAGCGCACGGTTCGCACTCACATCCGAAACATGGAAGAAAACGGCACCATCCGTGGCTACACCATCCGTGAGGGCGGTGTTGGTTTGACCGCCTTGGTTCGCATCAAAGTCTCACCAGGTTCGGAAATCGGTTCCTTTGCCTCAGAAGTCACCGGATGGGAAGGTGTGGAAATCGTGTACGAAGTTTCTGGAGAAGCCGACCTCGTCGCCCTCGTTCACGTTGACGATACCATGGCACTGCGCGCCCTCCTCGATAAGATGTGGCTCGCAGCACCGAACGAGATTGCCAGCACCACCACGGAACTGGTCTTGGAACAGTACTGAGTCCTACTCTTCCTCGGACGGCGGAGAATAGTCAATGCCACAGGACCGACACACCATGTTGTCGTCCCAGTCGCACTGACGGCGGCACCCGGTCATGAACATCAGGCCTTCCACTTGACGGAACATCCGATGGATTCCGTGTAATCCACAGCAGGTTGCTCCCCACTGAGCATGGCCTCAATGGCCTGGGCGAGGTCGTTGGTGGAGACATCGTTGGGGTTTCGAGGGCTGTCGTCCATTCGGCCTTGATACACCAGCTGATGAGCGGGATTGAACAGGAAAAATTCGGGAGTTCGCTTGGCGCCGTAAGCGTGAGCGATGGCTTGAGAGGCGTCGTGAAGGTAGGCGTAGGGCATGCCGCCGTCCGCTCGCTTGACCATGTGCTCAAAGGAGTCGTTCTCGTACACCACGGGGTCGTTGGAATTGATGCCGACGAAACCGATGCCCTTGCTCTTGCAAGATTCAGCCATGGCGTTGATCCGCCCCACGCTCGCCACCACGTAAGGGCAGTGGTTGCATTCAAACAGCACCACGGTACCGTTGGCGCCTGCAGCGTCAGCCAGAGAAACGTGTTCTCCACCGACGGAAGCGTTGGCGTTTGGGAGGTTGAAATCGGGGGCTGCGTCTCCGGTCTGAAGGGCCATGGTATCCGCTTGAGGCTCATGGGTCAAAATGGCTTGCTTTCAAGCGGCTCACAAGACAAACATGGCTGCTGCAGCACCGGCCACGGCCAGACCTGCGACCACCAGGAGGAGGAGTTTTCCTCGGCCTCCACCGTTTTCAGCGTCGAGAGCAGGGGTTGCATCGGTCGGAAGATCGGGAACAATTTTTGCTTCGTCTCCCGGAAGTTCCTGGCCGTCCCAGTAGGCTTGTTTGGCGCTTTCGCCGGCCTCGAGTTCTGCCTGGATTCGCGCCTCTTCGGCCAGGCGTGCTTCCTCTGCAAGGCGAGCTTCCTCCGCCAGCCGAGCCTCTTCGGCAAGACGTGCTTCTTCCGCCAGTCGGGCTTCCTCTGCCAGCCGAGCTTCCTCCGCCAAGCGGGCCTCTTCGGCCAGGCGTGCTTCCTCAGCAACACGGGCTTCTTCTGCAAGACGAGCCTCTTCAGCCAAACGGGCTTCCTCGGCGAGTCGGGCTTCTTCGGCCAAACGAGCCTCTTCGGCCAAGCGAGCCTCTTCGGCCAAGCGGGCTTCTTCAGCGAGGCGGGCCTCTTCAGCCAAGCGGGCTTCTTCGGCGAGTCGGGCTTCTTCGGCCAAACGTGCTTCCTCGGCTAAGCGGGCCTCTTCGGCAAGCCGTGCGGCTTCCTCCTCTTGTCGAATGCGTTCTTCTTCCTCTTGGCGGAGACGCTCTTCCTCGGCCAAGCGAGCTTCTTCAGCGAGGCGGGCCTCTTCGGCGAGCCGTTCTTCTTCCTCTCGCTTCTTTCGCTCTTCTTCAGCCAACGCCCGTTTGCGAGCTTCTTCGGCTGCCAAGGCACGAATACGTTCGTTGATGGCGTCCTCGTTTTTGCTGCGGTAACGAGTCAAAATGGCTTCTCCCATCTTGATGAATTCCTCTTCCAACAGATTCGGAACTTCCTCTTTGGCCTTCATCAAGAGCCGTTCAATGTCTTCGACCCTGAACTCACCCTCGTGCTCGTTGAGGTGTTGGCGGAACACGGTGTAGAATTCACGCTGTTCCGGTGAGATGGCCCCGTCAGAGGTCATGAAATCCTGCAGCGCCGTCAGGATTTCCGTCAAATTCAGTTCTTTGACCTCAACCATGGGAGCGCCGCCTACCTACGGAGGTGGTCAAGCGCTTTTCATCAAGTTTTTCTCGCACTCTTGCAACCGCGTCTTGGCCAATTGATGCTCGGCATCAATGCTGAGAATGGCTTTCCAAGCCGTGGCGGCGGCGTCCATGTTGCCAAGGCCGTGGTGGTGGGCAGCGATCTGGAGACGGGCGGCGAGATGATGGCCATCGCATCGGACGGCGGCTTCGAAGTCCGAGAGTGCGTTGTCAATCATGTTGAAGTGCATGTAATACAGACCACGCTGGTGCCAAGCGGGAGCATGGTCGGGTGATTGACGCAAGGCTTCGTTGAGCGGTGCTTCGGCTCGTTCTGCTCGGTCCATCCCCATGTAGCATGCCGCCAGCTGTGTCAAGGCATGGGTGTGATGGGGTGCTTGTTCAAGCACGTGCTTGAACTCCTTCGCACCCAAATCCCACTGGCCGAGGTGCATGTGAGCATCCCCCTTTCGAATTCTGGCCACGGCCAGTTGAGGAGCGAAGTCCAACAGCGTCTCGGCGTCGTCAAGGGCTTTCTGAGCGTCGTCCAATCCCATGTAGACCGAACTTCGGTTCAATCGGGCTCGGATGTGAGATGAATCCAAGGTCAGGCAGTCGCTGTAGTGGTACAGCGCCTGCTTGAGTTGCCCCTTGACGGCTGAAATGTTGCCTCGGATGTACGCCGTCGTGGCGTTTTGTCCGTGAACCTCAGCAGCGTCCACGTGAAGAAGCGAGGTTTGCGCGTCGCCCTGGTCGAGGGCGAGAAGAGCGGCTTCACATGCAATGGACGGGTCCTTCTCGGGGCTGAGTCGCTGGGCTCTGCTCAGGGATTCGTTGGCCGTTTCAAGGTCGCCCATCATCCGCTGTGTACGAGCGAGACCAAGCCATGCAACGCCCAACTCTCGGTTCAACGACAGGGCGCCGTTGAAGGCATGAAGGGCGTCGTTCAGCAGCGTTCGGTCCGTTTCTCCGGTGCCGTCTCGCAAGCGGTCGGCGTGGGCCAGATGCAAGCGGCCTTCGACCGTATGAAGCAAAGCATGATCGATGCCGTCCGGTGTTGCCGAGAGAAGGGCGGACGCATCCTCAACACGATGCTGAATGAGGTAGCGGCCTGCAATTCGAGCGCGCAATTCGCCGTTGTACGGTTGAGCGTTAAGCGCTTTGAGAAGGGTTTCCTCTGCCGCCACCACCGAACCTTCAATCTCGAGCAATTCAGCTTTGAGGAACACGGCATCCACGCCGCCGGCATCCAGCGCCACGGCGTGGGTGGCTGCTTTCAGTGCATCACGTTGGTGACCCTGTTTCTCAGCAAGAAGGCGAGCTTTGAGCGCCCAGGCTTCGCCGGATTGACGGTCGAGGGTGAGGCAGCGCTCGTTGGCTTCCAAGGCCAACTCATGTTCGCCTTCAGCCTCCAACAAGTGGGCGTAATGAAGCCAATCGCCTGAACGGCTGGGGTCCTCTTCAAGCGCTTGCAAAATGGCCTCAATGGCCTCGGAACGAGCACCTGCTCGTGCTCGGAGTCCGGACAAGAGCGAACGGTCGGCAGCCGTGTCAACCCCCAAGGCTTCCAATCGACGAACCGCACGTTCGGCTTCTTCGTCGCCCATGGACGCCAACAGGTGAGCGTGGGCGCGCAGCAATGCAGGGTCGTCAGGTGTGAGTTTCATTCGAGCCTCCATCCAATGGCGGAGCAAGGCATCATCGCCACGAAGACGGGCAATGTGCTCCAGGCCCTCGAGAACACTGGCGTGCCCGGGTGACAATTGGTACGCTACGCCAAGGGCGCCCTCGGCCCATTCATACAGTTGGAGATGGGCGGCGGCCAAGCCGAGCCGATGGGCCGTGTCGGGGTCGATGTGGAGGGAAGCCATCGTCAATTGGTGGCGATCGAAGACCCTCAACAAACGGCGAAGCAACCCCGCATGGTTGACGGAAAGCCCGCTCTCTGAACCGGCCTCTACAGGTTGATGTTGAACGACTGAACGGAGCACATCGCAAGCTTCCTGCATGTCCATTTCCGATGCATCGCTTCCTTCGTGCAGAACCAGGAAACTGTGAACGGTGAGCGATGCATCGACGTCAGGGTGGATTGTCCGCAAGGCATCCAGCGTCGATTGAAGCGTGCGCACATCGGACAGGACGCTTTCGGTTGCGAGGTTGAGGTGGTGGAAGTGCGTGGCCTGAGATTCCCGCAAGAGGGTTTGCATGTCCAGCAGACGTGTCATCTTCTGATGACCTTGATACAGGGAATATCCGAAGGCCCCCGCAGCACCAGCGGAAAGCAAGCCAAGACCGATGGCGAACAGACTCATTGAACCCGAGCGGTCCACCGCGGCTTTATGGTCTGCGGAAGAATTGATGGTTGAGAAGGTCGTTTGCAGCCCTCTCAAACAAGGCCGAATGATGTCAGAATCGGTAAAGAGCGCCCTCAACCTCCCTTTTCAACCGCTCATATTGAAAGCCCCCGTGACCCGTGGGTGAATTGAGCGGTCATGAGCGAAGCGCATCCGGGGAGCGACGATGTTGAGGCTCGCCTCGCATCGCTGGCCAAGTTCGGATTCCCACACGATGAGATGGTGGCGTTTCTCTCTGAACACGAAGGTGGCACCCACGAACGCCTCGCATGGCTTGAACAGCGTCGTGAAACGGCCGCTGAACTTGATGAGCGATTCCGAGCCATCGAGCGGGGGGGGCGGGCTGATGAAGGCTTGCGCGCCCTTCACTCGGCATTGAACAACCCGTTCACGGTTGAGGCAAGCGTCGTTGAATTCGAACGGCATCTACGAGGCACCCTTTCGTGGGAACCACCGTTGAGCCGGAGCAAATCGGTTTGGTTTGAAGCGGGCAACGGCAACGATTGGGACAACCTCTTCACTCGTTTGATGAACTTGGACGTTTCAAGCCTCCCGGCTGTCGTGCCCCTTCATCGCCTCTTTGAATCCCCCGAACGTTTGGATGAAATCGTTCGCCACCTGCGAACCATCGAAGCAGATGAAACCCGCCAACGTCAGCTAATTGAGGCTGGTGCTGAACGACTTAGGGAACATGGCTATCCTGTTGGTGACTTGGGTGTGCGCCCACTGCTTGAAGGACTGCAGGATCTTGAACGATGGCAGACATTCCACGCCAAGCGGGAACATGTCCGGCTGGCTGCCGTTCAATTGATTCAACCATTTGATCCAGATTTGGCGACCGAATTCGAACAACGTTGCAATGGGATGCAAAACGTAGAACAAGCGTCTGAACTCGATGCGCTGACCGATGAAATTCAAGCCTTGGCCCAAGCGTTGGAGCAGCGCCGTCAAGTGCTTTCTGATGCGATTCATGCATGGCGAGCACAAGGCATTGTTTTCCCGCATGAAGGTGATTTGCACCCCAACGATTTGATGGCATGGGAAGCCAATCATGACACGGTGGCAGCCTCAGTTGAGCGCCACCTTGCGCTCGTGGAACGCTGGAACCGATTTGCTCGGCACTGGCCTGCTCAAACGGCGGCCTCAGAAACGCTGCTGGGTCACCTTGACCGAACGGAGGAACTCCAAGATGTCGTCGACGAAATGGATGGGTTGTGGAAGCAACTCGAACTTGACGGTTTGGCGTTGTTGGAATCGTACGAACATGCTGGTTTGGACGTGAGTGCTTGGCGACAACGGGTGTTCGACGACCCCATGAATGCGATGGAACGCATGACCGTTGCCCGAGATCAATGGGACACTCGGGTGTCGCTGATGAACGAACTCAATGCCCTCGATACGTCATTCTCAGGTCAAGAAGACACGTTCCTGCGACTCCAGCTTCTCGCCAGCGAAGACGTTGATGCTGAGGTTCTCGAAGAAATGCAAGGTCATGTTCTGCGTGCACAACGACGATCTGAGCGGCACCGTGTCATGCTCAATGAGGAATTGGCGGCCCTTCGTCGCGCCGGCGTGCTGGAACATGAAATCTCCACCGACCAGATGAACCTCCGAGAGCTGGAAACGCATGTTGCGAATCTTACGCGTTCAAACGGAGCGGCCAACGCTACAACCCACAACGGCGTCATGTTGGAACGAATGCGAACGTCCGTTGAACAAGAACTCAATGCGCTTCACGAACAAGGTTGGCACGTTGAGGAATGGCGAACTGCCGTCAAGGGTGAGTTGGTGAGGGTCGCCAGAGAACTCAGCGAGGCGCGTCCGCATTTACTTCGCCACGATGTTCTCCGCCGAAGGCTTGCGGCCCTGCCATGGAACCGTCATGTCGACTTGGCTCTGAGCGTTGAAGCCATGTGTCAGCAACCTCACCGACTGGCCTACCTCAATCAACAAATTCCAGTCTACACCACCCTGTTGTCCACTCGCCCGGTGGAAGACGAAAGCTACACGCTCAGCCTCTGGATGCCAGTGGAAAAACACCCCACGCTCATTCCGGTTCCTGAAGACCAAGACCGAAAGGTGCTCCAGCCTGCAACTACCCTCGATGACGCCCATGAAGCCATGCTTGAGGCCATGGACGACAAGTCAGCAACGGACACTGAAGAGGACAAACCCCTGCGCAGCAACGAGGAACAGCCCGGCGAAGCATTGTCCGAAAAGGTGGAGGTTTCGCCGGAGCGCGAGGCAATAACCTCGCTCTCCGGTTCGCCATCGCCACCAGAACCGGTTGAGACTGAGGAAGAACAACCCGTTGCAACCCGGGGAGCGGTTGAAGAGGATGCACATGCAGGGGACGTACCTGTAGAGGATGCACCCGAAATGGAGGAAGAGCAACTCACTGCAACCCCGGGAGCGGTTGAAGAGGATGCACCTGCAGGGGACGCAATCGTAGAGGATGCACCTGCAGAAGAGGTCCGCGAAGTTGAGGTCGTCCCCTCCGGAAAAGGTACGGCCAAAGCGCTGAACGCGCTAACGGAATTGGTGGCGCTGCTGGGGTTGCCGGATGAGGCGTTGGCCATTGAGCAACGTGAGATGGAAGCCATTCCTGACCTTCGCCGGCGATTGGCAGCCGAGGTGAACATTTCGCCAAGGGACGTTCGCGTCGGACGACTGCTTCGGTTGACCCTCCGACTGTTACCTCAGGGAGATGGAGACGATGCCTCTCGAGCCAAGATGCTCAGCACCCTCTGTGAACTCGTCGCGCCGCTCAAGCGCTGGATGCGGCGCCGACTTGAGGCACGGCATTCGGGAGCAGGTGGTGAGTTTCTCACGGACGCCGCTGAATTGGGCGTCGCCCTCGAGCGCATCCCCGGACTGGGCCATCATCTTCCGTTGGACCTTGACGACTGGCCCCTTCCATCGGACATCAACGAACTGAGTGAAGAGGTGGCCAAATTAGCCCGCAGCGTCCACCTTCCTTCGGCTGGTGGCGTCAAGGCGTGATCAGCTGAGATCGTCCCACAGTGCATCCTCGTCAACCGCTGCCTGGGATGGGGGAGGGGGCAACGGAGCGGGCGGAAGCGGTGCAGGCGGAAGAACCGCTGGCGCAGGTGGTGGCGGGAGCGGTGCCGCCGGGAGTGTTGTCGGTGCGGGTGGTGCCGGGAGTGGTTTGGGTGGCGGAGGTGCCGTGGCCGCCGGTGGCGGGGGCAAAGGCGGCATGGCAGCCGAAGTTGGTGTGGACACAGCCGTCGAGGTTGGGGGGCCGCTGATGGCCGGTCCTGCAGGCACCATGGAAGGGACCGATGTTTGAGGTTGAACCACGCTCATGGGAACCAGGGTGTTGTCGTGCTCCGCAGGTACGGCCAGGGTCGCCGGCGCTGCTGGTTCGGGCGACGATGTCAGTTCAGGAGCGGGTTGAGCGGGTGCACCCATCGCTTTGATGACCGCATCGATGTGTTGCGTGTCAAGGGACGACGTGCGTAAGAATTCAACGAACGCAGGCCCCAACAAGGCCGTGCTGTTGTGAATCAAATACGGCTCCTGTCGCCATCCGGAGAGGTAGAAATCGTGCCGTCCGCCGTGGTCGGAAAACGAAAGGCGGTGAAGGTCCAATTGAGCCATCAGCAGACCAGCCACACCCGTCAGCACAAACGCCCCGCCACCGAGAGCCAAGAGGCTTTGAGCAAAGCTCGTTGCCATCACGAGGCCGAATCCAATGGCGCCCCACCACACAGTCTGCAACTTCCGAAACAGGTCGAGATGGGTGTGGGAATATCCGGAAATGTGCTCTTTGACCAGCGCCATGCGGACGTTCAGCCGGCGAACACCATCAGGGTCGTATCGCGCTTCAACGATTCGCATCAATTCATCGTCCATGATCAGTGATGTTGATTCCAGCCCGCTGCGGTGCTGACTGAGCGGAAATTCAGTCACGTCTTCACCCTGGAGCGCAAGGATTGGCGCAGCCCGAATCGGCAACGTCCAAGCCTCGCTGGCTGACGGGGTGGCAGAGGGTGTGGCTGCTGTCTCCGAGTCGCTCTGCGCCTCTGCTTCGTCCGTTTCTGCGTCGGCTGACGTGTCATCGCCATCGGCTGCGCCGTCGTTCTCAACTTCGCTCGCCGAGTCGTTGTCCTCCGCGAGAGTGTCTTCGGGCGATGCCTGAGCCTTTTCGTCAGGGCCGTCAGCCTTCGCTGCCGCGTCGTCGGAGGCGGATTCATCCCAATCGGTGGCGGGCCACTCCTCGGACTGTTCATCGTCCATGAAGAGCGCTTCCCCTCACAACCACATAAAGTGAGCCGTGAGGTTTCAACGGTGAACTTCAGCAAACCAGACGGTCAAGTCTTCCGATGCTTCGAAGCCCTTGCCTTCCTTGGTACCCACCAGGGTGTTGGCGGAGGATTGGTTGACATAACTCAGCACCTTTTCGGTGACCGAACCGTTGAACAGAACAGCTTCAGCTTCCTCGGCCTCATTGAGCGCGTCAGCGAGTTTGGAGGGGCCGATTTCCTCAGAGAACGTCCCGTCAGCAAAACGGATGACGGCTTTGTTCTTGCCCATCTCGTCAACTTTGTCGAAGAGTTCCTGAATGTCGGCGGGGGCCGATTCCTTCTCGTAGGCTTCGTCCATGTCCTTGTCCCAGTCTTTGTCGCCGCCGTACTTTTGGTCGTCTTCGGCGATCTTCTTGTCGAGTTGGTGCTTGAACTTGGCCGCTTCGACCTTCTTCTGCAGGCACATGGTGACGGTCTTCTGAGGGAGAAGTTCCCATTCCTGGCCGACAGGTGCTTGAGCGACGTGGTCGACCTTCATCATGTCGTACAGCTGCATGAACAGCATCTCACCGCCGCGATCGCCGTCGATGGCAACCGTGACACTCTCCTTCCCGTTGGCAAGGTCGATGAGTTCCTGCTTGATGTTCCCAGAGCCGTCGGCGCTGATGGCGTTCTTCACGCCGCAGTTGAGCAAGTTTCGAACATCGTTCCGACCTTCGACGATGATGAGCGAAGACGAAGATTCGACGTTGGGTCCGCAGGTCAATCCGTGGAAGGATTTGGCCGTTCCCACGGTCAAGACCGAGCGGACTTCTTCGATGACGGTCTTGGAAGCCGCTTCACCGGAGTTCACCATGGTGAGCAACAATTCCTTGGCGCGATCCACCACAGCCGTGCGCTTCGTTGCACGGATGTCGCTGATTTGAAGCACCTTGATGATGGCGTTGCAGGGACCAATACGGTCGATGGTTTCCAATGAACTGGCGATGATGGCCGTCTCAACGTTGTCCATGCTGCTGGGGATAATGATGGTCCCGTGCACTTTACCGTTCTTGGTTTCCATTTCAACATCGACGTGGCCGACGCGTGCCGTTCGTTGCAGCTTTCGGAGTTCCAATTCATCGCCGAGGAGGCCTTCGGTTTGGCCCATGATGGCCCCGATGATGTCCTTTCGTTGGACGGTTCCGTTCACCTTGATATCAGCCCGAATTTCGTACTTCATGGCCTTGCCTTTTCCACCGCCACCGCGGTTTGAGTTGCCGCCGGAGCGGTTTGAGTTGTTTCTTCCCATGTGGATTCTCTCCTTGTTTGCACACAGCCACGACCAAGGGGCCGACGGAGTGTCGGCGTCCGAAGCTACCACCCGAAGAACGGGGGAGTGAATGTGAACAAATGCCCCCACCGGCCGATGCCTTTTGAATCCTGTGCAGAACTTGAGCAGAGATTTGGCTATTTTTTCAACTGACGGTTTCTTCAAAAGGTCGGAGGCATTCGGTGGTGTGTGTCGTCGCAACAACTGGGAGCCTTGGACGTGTTTCGTTCAACGGTCGAGGTGATGTTGACCGACGGTGTCCTGACGCGTGAAGAAAAGCGACTCATCATCAAACTCGCCAGTGCGCTCAACCTCAAACCTGAGGAGCCGGCTTACATCTATCGGTGCATCCAAGGGAGTGAGCCCTCAGAGAGCGGTGACCCGGTTTCGCACGACGACATGCGCGTCATCTACACCAAGGTGTTCGAAGTCGCCATCGTGAACGCTTCGCTGTCAAGGGACGAGTTCAGGGTGCTCGCCAACCTCCGAGACCAGTTCAACATTGAAGACCAGCTCCACGAAGAAATTGAGCACGAACTTCGTGAGACGATGAAGGAAAAGTACGGGGATAAGGCGATGATTGACACCTTGATGGACACACTCAAAGATTCGGTGGGCCTGGTTGGTGACCTGTTTGACACCTTCCGGAAGAAAAGCCCTGAAGGTGACGAGCGGTGAACCCGTTTCTCGATGATTGGCTTGAAGGGCAGCCCATCAAGGTCCTCAAATCAAAACGACGGTGTCTTCGATTTCTGCGTGAAGCCTACAACCGGTGCGTGAGCGATTTTGCCAACAAAGTTCGCACCGATGTGACCATGACGGACGGCGGGTTTCGCTTCCATGCTGGCACACCGTTGCCCGATCTCCGTCAAATCACCTCGTGGATGATCACCCACGCGCCCAACCAACGGGTGCTTGCCCGCATCATTCCAGCCCTCTGGAAACGGCACGGCCGAGAAGACGTCAGTGTTGCAGGGATGCTGCTGGCCAACCTCGAGCCCGCGGTTCTTGGCCAGGAGCCTTGGATGGCGTTCATTCATTTGCTCCAGCGTCAAGAACCGCTCTTGGTGGTGCTTGAGGTCGCTGAGGAACTGGTGAGAGCAGGGCACGCTGTTCCGGACGATGCGTGGTTGTCGGCAGCAGCGGAACAAAGCGGCCATTGGCACCAATACTGCGTGCTCTTCCTTTCCCTGCGACGTGAATTAGGGGCGTGCAGGCCGTTGGTCGAACGGGCACCGAAGGGCGGTGAAATGTTCGAGCGTATTCGCCAACGCCTGCTTGAATCGGAGAGTTGAAGGAGCCGACCCGTCATTTCTGCTCATGGTGGAACGCCTCCTCCCTGCAGAAGACCCCGTTCTTGAGAGCGTGTTGAAGTGGACCGTTGAGCGGGACGCCAAGGACGTCCGCCGCCTGCTTGAATGGCTCCCAGAGGCCCGATCGAGTCGAGAGCGAAAGGCACTGCTTCAACGAGTTCGCGGGCTGCTCACGGAGTTGGAAGCGGCGCTTGATGAGCTCGACAACATGCACTGAGGAATGCTATCATGACCGTTGCCGTCATCCTTGCCGGAGGAAAAAGCCGCCGCATGGGCGAAGACAAAGCCGCCATGTTCGGTGGCGTTGAACGGCTCCAAGCCTGCCTCGCCGAGTCATGCATCGGCCGAACCGTTGTGCTCTGTGGGCCGGAACATCGCCGGTCTCATTTCAAGGGCGACGTCATGGCGGACCCTCCACACCTTCGGGGGCTTCACCGCATCATCCCGTGGGCGATGAACGCCTTGGAAGACGATGTGGTGTTGATTCCTTGTGATGCGTTTCTCCTGACCGCCGAAGCCGTGGATGCACTCATCCAAGGTTCACCAGAGGGGGGCGTTCCAGTGGACGATGCCGGTCGACGTCAACCGCTCTTCGCCCACCTTCCAAAAGGGGTGCTTCTCGACGAGAACGCTCACCGGGTTGAGAGGTTGCTCGCCCACCTCCCGACGGTGGATTTGAAGGAGCACCGCTCAGCTTTTTCGAACTTCAATCAACCCGAAGACCTTGCCCATCCCGAACTTCAACTTCGGTTCCCTTGAGGACAACACGACCTTCAGCGATCATCGTGAGGACCTCAGGATACAATCGGTGTTCCTCAACCTTGATGCGGTCGCTCAATCTGACTTCATCATCTTCAGCGAAGACAGGCACGATGCGTTGGGCGATGATGGCCCCGGTGTCCATGCCTTCGTCAACCAAATGGACGGTGCAGCCGCTCACGGCCGTTCCAGATGCCAGCACATCACGGTGTGCGTGAGCGCCGGGGAAATGGGGGAGAAGCGAGGGATGGATGTTGATCACACGGCCCTGCCAAGCAGCGAGGAACGTCGGCGAAAGCAACCGCATGTAGCCCGAAAGCACGATGAGTTCCACATCGTACTGTTCCAATCGGTGCAGAATCTCCTCCTCGTGCTCCTCTCTGGACCGTCGATGGCCGTCATGCACCTGCTCAACCACTTCGACAGGCACGCCGAGCCGTGCGGCTCGTGCCACACCTTCCACTTCGGCTCGATTCGACACCACAACCGCGGTTTGGTGAAGCGGATGACGGGTTCGCTGAGCCAACACCAGCGCCTCCATTCCACTTCCTGAACCGGAGAGGAAGACCGCACAGCGCAGCGGTTCATCGGACGAGGCGAGGCGCCCGCCGATGTGGATTAATTCCATGAATTGCGCAAGAAGCAACGGGTTTCAACCCTTTCCATGCATTAGGAAGAGGTTTTAGCAAGGCCCCCACCAACGGAAACGAGGACCTATGTCAGAACATACGAGGTCCTCAGCGGCGAGACGAAAAGAGACCTCGCTAGCACTGGCTGAAACCTATGCGTCTCTTTCCAACGATGAGGTCGTTCAGCAAGTCTTGGCGAATCATAAGCCAAGCGCCAACCCCGTTGTGCGAATCGTTTGGATCGTCTTTGGCAGCATTTTCGTGGTGTTCGCTGCCGTCGGTGTCTTTCTCCCAGGTTGGCCCACGACCTCATGGTTGGTGGCTGCTGCGTATTGTTATGGCCGGTCTTCACAGAACCTTTTCCGATGGTTGGTCACCAACCGTGTCTTTGGCTCGCTGTTGTTGAATTACTATCGATCCGGGAGAGCCTTGCCGTTTCATTCAAAAATCGCCATTTGTGGATTGATTGGTATTGTCTCTGCCGCCTCCATTTGGTACATCACCATCCTTGGCGACCCGGGGTTCGGTCAAACCACCATTGCCATCATTGCCGTCATCGGTATTTGGTGGGTAGGATGGCGCGTCCCCAGCACGGCTTGAAACGACGGCGAGGTCTTCCCGCTATTGCATCTGAGGCACACAAAGAACGTGAGGGGGCGTCGCCTCGACTTCAATGTCGGAAGAGTCGGTGACCGGTGAACAGCATGGCCACGCCACGGGCGTCGGCTTCGTCAATGACCTCTTGATCGCGAATGGAGCCACCGGGCTGAACGATAGCAGAAGCCCCTGCTTCGGCGGCCTGCTCAAGACCGTCCTTGAACGGGAAAAACGCATCTGATGCAAGAACGCAGTTTTTCGCTCGCTCACCCGCACGTCGTGCGGCGATTTTCACGGCCTCAACGCGACTGGTTTGGCCCGGTCCGATGCCGACCGTCGCCGTTCCTTGAACCATGACGATGGCGTTGGACTTGACCTGCTCGCAAACGCGAACGGCGAATTTCATGCTGTCGAGCTGGTCGGGCGTTGGCTCAACCTTGGTAACCGTGGTGGCTTTGCTCCAATCGATGATGGGGGGTTCTTCGGTTTGGACCAGGACACCACCTTCGATGGGTTTGCGGACGACCTGCCGTTCGAGCGGTTCAAGGCGGTCGCCCGGTGAATCAATGGTGAGCAATCGCCGGTTTTTCTTGGCCATGAGCACCGTCTTCGCTTGATCGGTATAACCCGGTGCCATCATAACCTCGACGAACAAATCACCGACAGCTTCGGCCGTGGTTTCGTCCACAACTTCGTTGAAACAAATGATGGAACCGAAGGCAGATTCGGGGTCGCTCGCCAAGGCCATTTCAAACGCCTCAAGTTGGGTGGCTCCAAGGGCAGCACCGCACGGGTTGTTGTGCTTCACGATGACACAAGCGTGCGGGGTTGAGGGCCATTCGTCGGTGGACAGCGAACGGCACAAACGAAGCGTGGCATCGGCGTCGCTGTAGTTGTTGTAGGACATGGCTTTGCCACCTTCAACGTGTGCAGTGACGAGGGTGGTGTGGCCTTCTGGAGCATTGTGTGCGACGTAGAGCGCAGCGGCTTGATGTCCGTTTTCCCCGTAGCGAAGGGTGTCGACGAGATGGTTCGCTTCCAATACGCTCTGAGGAAGTCGATCCCGTTGGTCCTCCATCGATGCCCCGTCGGCTGGGTCGCCGACCACACGACGATGCAGTTCTTGCGCGATGGCCACGTCGTAGGCCGCGGTGTGTTCGAAGGCCTCGAGGGCCAAGGACTGCCGGAGGGTCATGCCCACGGAGGCGGGGTCGTCAACCGATTGTAGCGCTTCGATCACGTCACCGTACCGTGCTGGATTCGTGGTGATGAGGACATGACGGTGGTTTTTGGCCGAGGCTCGAACCATGGTTGGACCTCCAATGTCGATCATTTCCAGCAACGCATCATCGCTCAAGGGTGGCACCGTTGCAGCGGCGTCTCCAAACGGGTAGAGGTTGCAGGCAACCACGCGAATGGGTGCGTAGCCGAGTCGAGCCAGTTCTGTCGCATCAGCCGCTTGGTGAAGGCGAGCGAGAAGGGGTCCGTGAATGGCCGGGTGGAGCGATTTCACGCGCCCATCGAAGATTTCTGGGTGCTGCGTCACGTCCGAGACGAGGGTGACCTTCAGGCCTGCTTCCTTCAACGTTCGAGCGGTGCCACCCGTTGAGAGGAGTTCAAAGCCGAGGGCGTCCAAGGCGGTGGCGAATTCGACGATGCCGGTTTTGTCGTACACGCTGAGAAGCGCCCGAGGCGGCGAAGAGACGGTGGACATGGACTGAACCCGTTATCGCAGTTGCCCCGTCCGATGCATTTGAACATAGCGACAGGGGCGTGATGGCCGCTTGTTCAGTCGCCTCGAGCAGAGATGACTTGGTCCACCCTCAGCAAGCCACAGGCCGTTTCGGTAGCGGCTTCAAGCGCGTGATGGAGGGTGTCGGTGGGTAGCCACGTCCCTTCGATGGGAGCGACCGTGCCGTCTGCAGCGATGCCGGCGTGTTGTTGCCCTGAACGGTGTGCAGCCCGCAGTGAAAGCAAGGTGTCCAAACGGTCAACTCCGGCATTCTGGGCCAGCGTTGACGGAATGTTCTCCAGCGCTCTGGCAAAGGCTTCCATCGCCAAACGCTCCCGGCCTGCTTGGCCTTCGGCAGCTTCTTTCACCATCAGGGAAGCCCCCATGTGGAAGCTTCCACCGCCACGAACAACGGCACCGGACTTCATGGCAAGGGACGTGGACCGAAGCGCATCGTACAGGCCGCGAATCGTTTCCTCAACCGCCGCTCCGTCGCCGCCTCCCACGTCAAGGGTGACGAGACCGGCTTGTTCGCCAAACCGAAGACACAGGCGCTCTCGACGTCCGTCAAGCCCTTCTCCCGTTTCGATTTCAAGGCTTGAAAAACGACCCAACACCGAGGTGTCAGCGTCGTCCAAATGATCGCACATGGTCGCTCCAGAGGCACGGGCGAGGTCTTCAATGCCGGAGCGTTCCAAGCCTCCCAAAACAAAGCAGCCAGCGTCGGTCAAGGCGTGAACGATGCTTGGCTCAATGGTCTCGGCGCTGAAAATGGCGGTGGCACCTGTGGCCAACACGGCCTCAATTTTGCCCTTCAGAAGCGCATCGTTGGCTTCGATGAACGCCATCCATTGATCGGCCCGCTCGACCTCGATTTCGGTTTCCCTGACGGTTTCCTCCACGTCAAGAGGACAGGTGAGGGTCAGCACCGTACCGGATTCAAGCCGACGAGGAAGACGGTCGAGTGACAGCGCTGCATCAAGCACCAGACCGTCAACGAGACGCGTGTCGTGGAGATTGCCCTGGGTTCGCTTTGCCATGCGGACGTCTTCGTGGTCAACACCATCGCTGGACGCCACGGTGTTGAGGGCTTCCACGATGAGGTTTGCCAGGGTATCATCGCCCGTATCGGCTGAGGTCCCGGTCATGGACGTGCGGGCAACGGACACGAGGCGCTTGCGGTCGGCATCCATGGTCTCGGTACGATGCTCAAGGTGCTGGAGCGCCACATCAAGGGCCAGCTGAAACCCTTGGATGCACACGAGCGGGTGAAGGCCTCGCTCGAGCAAACGGCCGGCTTCTCGCATCAATTCGCTGGCGAACAACAAGCAACCGGTGACGCCATCACCACACGCCTGTTCTTGTGCATCTGCAAGTTGAACGAAGGCTTTGGCCGCGGGGTGCTTCACGAGCAGTTCGGCGACAATTTTCGCACCATCGTTGGTGACCGCTGTCTCGCCGTTGGTTTTGTAGAGCATTTTGTCAAGGCCTTGCGGACCAAAGGTGCCTTGCATCAGGTCGCCGAATGCAGTGGCGGCCGTAACGAGTTTCTGCGTGACACCCACGCCGCTCGTGACCGTGGTGGTGGGGCGAACAATCGCAACAGGGGCGCGCCCGCTGCCGTCGTTACCGTTCGCCATGATGCGAGAGGCGGGGCCTCTTGTTCTTCAACCCTCTTTGGGAAGAAATCACTTCTTCTTGGTCGTGGATTTCTTTGCCGCCGGTTTCTTGGCGTGCTTGCCCAACTTGTGCTCCTTTTGAGCCTCGTTGTTGGACCAGTGGTAGGCCATCTTAAGCAGGTTGAGGTAGTGCTCGTTGCCGTCCTTGCGCATCTTGTCGTGAAGGACTTCGTTGGTCATGAACACGTCACCCCAGAGTTGAGCGGCCGTGCCCTTGTCGCCTTTGGGCATGTCGAAGACTTCCTTGATGGTGGGCTCGAGGTATGAGCGCCACACGCGGGCTGGATTCACGGCCATGGTGACTTCCACCACGATCTCGTTCTCCGTGATGCCCGTACCGGTCTGCCAGGTGTCCTCGCCCAGGTCGGCCAAGAACGGCAGACACAGGTCCTGGATGGACAGGCTGGTCATGGGGTCGGCGGCGGTCAGCGAAGCATAGGCCTCACGCATCCGACCACGGTCAGCACCGCGGGCGGCGGTTTGGAAGCGCAGCTTGTCGATGGAAGTCGGCACGAGGAATCGCACGTCGGTGTAGTAGACGAGCGGGTTGTCATCGGGCGAATTGAAGATGTGTTCAAACGGTGCAGGTCCGGAGGATTCACCCAGCATGTCAACGGGGTAGACGGTCTTCAGGGCGTTGGTAGCCACGGTCTGGATGATGCGGCGCATCAAACGCTCGGGAGCTGCTGACACGTCATTGAACGTGTTCAGGTACTCCTGCATGTTCAGGATGTCATAGCCGCGAACGGAAAGGATGGAGTGGACATTGGGTCCAATCATTTTCTCGCCGTCGACATCGGCTTGGCTGATCCATCGTGCGCCACGAGCGACATCGGAGGCGGCGACCAAATCGGCGTAGGCCTTGAATCGGCGGGTGACGCGGTTCATGAAGTCGGCCTGGTCGAGCTTGGTGAACACCGTTGCATCGTAGTTGGACTTGAGGGCGTGGTCGGCCACCTGGCTGGCGTTAGCACAAGTCAGGAGGTTGCCTTGGTCTGAGGGGTACATGATGAGGCGACGTCGCTTGGCAGCACCGCCAAGGGTACCGATGTGCGGGTCGGTCAAGATGTAGCCGAGCGTGGCGCAAACTTCGAACAGGCGGCTGTACTTGTCCTCGTCGCTGGAATTACCAATCCACTCGTCAAGACCAGGTTCAATGCAGTGGAATTCCAAAGGAACCATTTCCGAACCGGCACCAAAGGCTTGGCGGACGGTTGAGGATTGCATCATGCCCATCATGGTGTAAAGCGAGGTCTTGCCGGTGGTCAGGAAGACGTCGGAAATGCCTTCTTCACCGAACGAGGAACTGCGGTCGGGGAGGTTCACGAGGAGGTTGAAGGCCGTAGCCGTTTCTCGGTTGCCATTGACAGCAGGCCAGATCCAGGTGTTGGGGCGAGTCATCAAGTAGCCTGAAGCGTCCTTGCCGAAACCAGCAGGAGAGTAGCGGGTCCATCCCAATCGGTTGTTGAAGGACACGTTGCGGTGCATCAACGACGGGTAGTAGACGCGGTCAAGTGGGTCGGAGTCGGGGACAACGCCGCGGTGGCCAAGGCCCCAGAGAATGACTTCCCACTCGGGGAATTCCTTGTCTTCCGTTCCGAGGAAGAGGTGGTCGTCGTTGCGGGTGTCGCCCTCAAGGATGGCACCACCCATGCGCTCTTCGTCGCCGGTTGAACAGAAGAAGAACGTCTGCGTGGTGAACAACTGCTTGGGCGTCCACATGTTGGCGTTGATAATGGTCTTCTGCTTCAGATAGTCAGCGATGTTGGTGATCCTTCGCTCGTACTTGAATCGGTCCGAGTCGATCCACGACGATCCGAGCACCAAGTTGGTGTTGAGGAGTTTAGCGCTCGCCGGACCGATGTAACGGGTTCGGGCGTCAGCCTTGGAGTGGTCTGAGGCTGGAATTTCTTCCCACGGACCCTTGCGAGGAATGTAGGTCATGAAGGTCTCGGCGTCGAACTTGTCGTCCTGTGCCCGTGCGACCACGGCTTCCACTTCGTCCATCAACTTGACGTAGGTCTCGTTGGGCAAAATACGCCCAGTTTCCACGAATGATTTGTCTGATACACTGCGATGTTCCCACATTTTTCTTCACCTCAAAATTTCTTCTTTTCT
>CEUM01088889.1_pt1 | contig 24924 bp, 10 predicted proteins | sample 356421 | NCBI WGS metagenome assembly CEUM01 (sample SAMEA2622716, study PRJEB7988) | marine metagenome | biome: marine biome (ENVO:00000447); feature: surface water layer (ENVO:00002042); material: "saline water (ENVO:00002010), including plankton (ENVO:xxxxxxxx)" | depth 5 m | reverse complement strand
ATTGTTAAGAATCGAGACACGCCATTTTTCCTCTACCTCCCTTACAGCGCCCCACACTTTCCCGCTCAGGCTCATCCTGAGTGGAAAGGAAAGTCAAACAACGCAGCCTATGGAGATGTGGTCGAAGAATTAGACCATCGTATCGGGGAAATCCTAAACACGCTAAAAGAAAATGCCCTCGAACAAAACACTCTCTTCGTATTCATCTCGGATAATGGCGTCGAACCTGGGCAAAAGCAGTGGGCACGCTCCGCTCCTTATCGCGGACTAAAATGGAGCGTCTTGGAGGGTGGTAATCGAGTCCCAGGAATCATCCGATGGCCGGGGGAGATTCCGAGGCAACAGGTAAGCAGTGCCATGATCGGAGCGATCGATTTACTCCCTACTCTGGCCGAGGCCTGCGATATCACGCTACCTCCTCGCTCCGGAAATCAGCCTCCAATCGATGGAGTGAGTGTACTCAATACGCTAAAGGCACATACAGATCGAACTCACCCACGCACCAGCCTCCTCTTTTGGCATGGATGGGGGACTCCTCAAGCTATTCGCACCGGCCCCTGGAAACTCTACTTCGACGAAATCCAAGAACACCCGGAATCAAAAGCCGGGCCTATTCTATTCAATGTAGAAATAGATCCAGCTGAAAAGAAGAACGTAGCTGACCGACATCCGAAACGTGTGGCCCTGATGTTGTCCGATGCAAAACGGCAACTTGCAGAAATAAAGCAAAACTCAATTCCGCTAGGTGGGCCAATTGACCCCGATCGAAAAATCTCGAAGGAACCAAAGTGGCTTAACAGAGCCAACTAAACACTGACCATCGTCAAACTGTTTAACTGGTGAAGTAGTGACAGGCTTCGGCCGTTCGGCCTACGCCAAGATGCGAGAGAATTCCCCAGTCCTCCTACGCCCGTTGGGCTTCGGCGGATAAACTCCCTGCCCCTCTAGCTAAATCTCTTTAGGCAGAACACGATGACTCAATTCGACCATCCGAGCACCAGCACTGCAGACTGATAACAGTTTGCCACTGAAAGACTAGCTAAGGCCTAACCCAATTGGCAATTGTTTAACTGCCCAATGGACAATTGGTTAACTGGCTAAATGTGTTAGACTCGTTCCAGGCCGCCCGAGTATCCACCGAAGGAATCGGTTTCGACGCCTAGTCGCTGGAGAACGGTGACAAACATTTTTGACAGTGGCAATTCTTCCGCATGTATCTTACCTCGCCAACCGGCATCAGTCACAATCCCTGCGTTTGCCTGATTGTCTTCGTTCCCTTTACCGAACTTTAGATAACGTCCGTTTTCAAACCCCATGTTCTTACCTCCGGCAGAGATAATCGGGTAGTTACGAGACAAATGGAAGCTACTCGAGGCAGATCCGTGCATGGCAAACGTGTTGTCTAGCATATTACCTTCGCCATTCGGTTCGGCCGTATCTTTCAACTTCTTAACGAACTTACCGAACTCTTCAGCCTGGTAACGATTATAGGTCCCTAAGTTCTTCCAACCATTTGGCTTTTTGACTGCGTGAGTCAAACCATGAGCTCCTCCTAAACCGACAGCTTTCGATAACAGGTCATGTGGACCTTCGCCATTTTCGCGGCCAAGCTGGAACGTAGCAGAACGAGTTGAGTCACTGAGGAATGCTAAGTAGATAAGCTCATACATAGTCTGGAAGTAGATCCGAGCCTCTTTGGGATCAGCGTCCATGACGACGTTACTGGAATCCACTTCGGGAACAGGAGTATCAATCCAACGCTGTGCTTTCGCCAATTTCACTTCCGTATCACGAACAGCGTCTAGATACTGCTGCAAAGTTTGCTGATCGCGTCCCGAAAGTTTACGGCCCAGTGAACGCGTATGAGAAATCAGTAAGTCAAGTGAACTCTTGCTTCTAGCCAGTCGCGCTGCCGCTGCCTTACCACTGGTAACAAACAGCATGTCAAAAATCTGCTTGGGCTTATTCATAGCGGGAATCGGACGGCCTTCGCGATTGAAGGATTGAGTCTGAGCGCCACGAGGAGCACCAATCCCTCCGTTGGTCGACATCACGAGAGACGCATAGCGAGTTTGATCTCCAATATGTTCCGCATAAACCTGGTCGAGTGAAATGGAGTTTTTATAAACTCCGTGTCCACCAGTAGCAGCACCAGTCAAATACTGATCTGCATTTGAGTGCCCATGCACCTGACGAACCGCTGGGTGAGACAGACCCGAGTAGATTGTAATATCGCTCCGCAAAGGTTCAAGAACATCCAGGACTTTTGTTAATTCGAAATCGCGTTCACCACCTCGCGGGAACCAACTCCAGTCCCTCCATGCAGGATCATCCTTCACAGGTAGACCAACTCCATCAGGATGATACACACTCAGAAATCGTTTAGGGCCATTATCAGGAGCGGTATTGCCGGCGGCAAATGTCTCCAACCACGGCAATGACAGTGCGATTCCAGTACCTTGCAGAAAACTTCGACGATTAAGTGCTGCTGCTTTGGTTTCCATGTTCTTTTCCCAGTTGTTATTTGGAGTTGAAGATGTCGCTTTGGGCAATCAGGTGGATCAGGTCCCCCAGACGATCTCCCTGTTTACGGAATTGTACTACAATTTTATCTATATCGGCATTATCACTAAAAGATAATGATCGGCCGATAGCATATGTTGTCAATTTTTCGACCAATGCCCGAGCGAATTGATCCTGCCGCTCTAACAGCAAATATCGTTTCAACCCTATCATTCCATCGAGTTCTTGCTTGTTAAAGAGTTCGGCTTTGGCGTCTACAGGACCGTTTTTTAGGTTTGTCCGAAAAGCCCCGAGTGCGTCGTAGTTCTCAAATGCGATGCCCCAAGGGTCAATTTTCGCATGACATGATTTACATGCGGGCTTGTTACGGTGGTCTTCAATTCGTTCCTTCAATGTCATTTCTAGAATGCGAGGATCAGTGAGGTCGACTTCAGGGACATTTGGTGGTGGCGGTGGCGGAGGATCCTGCAGGATTCGCTCTAGCATCCAAATCCCTCGTTTGAGTGGATGGGAGTCTGTGCCATCTGAATTCATCGCAAGCACTCCTGCACTCGTCAACACTCCACCTCGATTGGCCGATACGGGAATTGCAACGCGACGGAAATGGGGTCCATAAACGCCGCTGATGCGATAATGAGAGGCCATACGTTCATTCACAACAGCATAGTCTGAATGAATAAAGTCCATCGCACTACCATTGTCACTCAACACACTTTCAAAAAAGGCAATTGGTTCCTCAAACATTGCCTCTCTCAGCACTTCATCCTTAACGTGTGTCGTACTATCCAATCCCTCAAGTCCCAACCACTGACCGACAAAGTGTTCCGAGAACCGTTTGGCCTTTGGGTCCTTCAACATCCTCGCAATCTGTACCTTCAGCACTTCGGGATTCCGGAGGTTGCCTTGATGAGCGATACCCAACAATTCCGCATCGGGAATACTCGCCCACAAGAAGAATGAGAGACGAGTGGCAAATTCCATATCGCTGATTCTTTTTTGTTTCCCTGTGTCGCTAATATCGGTAGTCTGCGTCAGATAAAGAAACTCTGGTGAAGCGACCACGGTGGCCAGTACCTCTTGCATCGCCTCCTCGAACGTCTCGAAATCCGGTCGGTATTCTTCAAAAAGCCCGACGAACTGACCCACTTCCTGGTCCGTTACAATCCTCCTCCAGGCTCGTTGCATAAACGTACGCAGAACCTCGCCGGCATAAACCAACTCCTTGTCTCGGTTGGGACTATCAAAGAATATGTCTCGGTGAGACTTGGGAGGCCATGACGCATAAAACGGAGCACTGATTTCAATCTCACTGATCAGGATCTGAAGAGGATCGGCGCCCCGATTCCCATTGGCAATACTTCGAATATGTAGGAATTCATCTCGTCTAGGAAATGTGGTTTCTAGTTTCCGAAACGGGTTCCGCTGAATATCACCGAGCGACACATAGAAATCGATTATCTGAGGACTATCAGCCGGAGCAGTGACTGGTTCGTCGCGATGACTAATCACCTGCATGAAATTAGCGTTATTACTGGTATGCGCACTCAACACCAACCGTAAACTGGCGAAGTCTTCTGGGGCCATATTAGACCGAGCTGCACGAATGCGTACTCTCATGATTCCATCATCCGGTAAGAAGCGGTCCAGATTGAATTTAAGCTCTCGCCCGTGAGGTAATGCAACCACAGCCGACGAATTCGAGGGCCCCTCCCCGACAATCGCATCCGGAATCGGTTTCAAACTACCTCCGGTAAAGTGAATCGCCTGACCTGTCGTACGATCAAGATAATGAGACTGATTGCGATGCTGTTTGTAATTGTCGTCATTGCGATTGAAGACTTTGGCATTTTCTGCTCCCGTCGTTCGTTTCAGCTCATCCGCAATTTTAAGCTGGTAAACAACAGGATTTGGTTGTTCGCCCACAACCGTCACTCGTTGTAAAGCTTTCAATACAATCTCACGACTGGTTTCAAACTGCATGGCGGACATTTGCAGCATTTCCGCTCGGTTCTTAAATCCATCTTCTGAAACAGCCTCGGGGGGCAGTCGTTCGACCATATCAAACGGAAACCCTAACAGGTCCTGTAATGCATAGTTGTATTCGTACCGAGCCATTCTCCGGAAGGATGAATACTCCTGAGTGTTCTTGCGTACTACATAGGCTTTGGCAAGCTCACCTCCAAGCCATTCGACAAACACTCCACGATCTTCATCTGCCAGCACATACTCTTGTTCATCTTCCGGTGGCATTTCTGAGTTTCCAAGAGCGTGGTATATCTCTTTCCACTGAGCGACATTGTCGCCGGTGAGCAAATTGGGATCGAGTTGATCAACGCGTAGGCGACCTTCAGTGCGTTCCGGTCCATGACACGCCTGACAACTTTTAACCAGCATCGGTGCGATTTTAGCCTTGAACGCAGATAAATCCGCTTCCGGCACGACCTGCGGATCTACGACGTCAGACGCAGACACTTTTAAAAGCTGCGATTCACTTCGCCCTATTTCAATCGCCTCCTGCAGGCTAATCGGATCATCCGCTTCCTGTGCAAAGCCCCATCCTGGGATTAGGAAGACCAGACTAATACAGAATATTCTGCGAATCATCATGTAGATAAAGCACTTTCCGGCATGCTAGAAATTCGAACTGAAACTGCCAATCATAATTATAACAAGGCCCAGATTCTCGATATAGACGGGTTTCTATTTAGCCATCGCTCGTTAATTGAAACACGCTTCAGCCCAATTGTATCAATTGACAATTGTCTAACTGTTTAATTGTCCCATTGCCCAATGGACAATTGGTTAAATGGGGAATTGTGTCATTGTTGATTCTCGCTTACGTGGTTAGAATCACCACTTATCGGTCCCTTACTTAATTCACGTTGAGGAGTAGGGATTGGTGCGAGGCCAGGGTCGATGCAACGACGTTGGCCTCATTTTTTGTGCGTCAACAAACGCCACCGCGTTAATAAAACAACTCACGAATGGGTTTACCTTCCGCAATCAACGGCATCGGGCGATCAAGCAGATCATTGAGCATGGTATTCTCACCATCAATTCCCAAATGGTGATAAACCGTCGCGGACACATCTTCCGGAGATAAGGGGCGGCTAGCAACATTGGTACCGTTCGACGTCGATCTCCCGATCACCTGTCCCATATTCATTGAACCGCAACCAACTAAGACACTAAATGTGTTTCCCCAGTGGTCTCGCCCCGCATATTTATTCATCCGCGGTGTACGGCCAAATTCTCCCATGGCAATCACCATAGTGTCCTCGTACAACCCACGTTGTTCCAGATCATCGATCAAACCTGAAATCGCAACATCGAGCGGAGGTATGAGTAGCTTGGAGCCTTCCTCCGTCTGATAGCGATTGGATGATCCATGGTGATCCCAAGGGACGCAGTTTACCGTCACAAAGGTCACTCCTCGCTCCACAAGTCGTCGTGCGACCAATGCAGATTGCCCAAAGGTGTGCAGGCCATACGATTTGCGCGTCCCTATATCCTCGGCTTCAATATCAAAGGCATCCCGCACTCGGCGACTGGTCAACAAATCAAACGCTTTCTGATGATGTTGATCCAGGTCAACCATCTGTGACTCTCTATTTCGCTTAAGTCGGTCCATTGACTGCAACAGTTCCAAACGATCCTCCAAGCGAGGCTGAGTCAATCCCACCGGTAATGAGAGATTACGTACTGAGAAGTCCTTGGAGTTCGGATCTGAATTAACGACAAACGGATTGTACCCTCCGCCAAGATATGCGGAGTAATGAAAGAAGTTATCCGTCCCACCTCGAAGATGAGGCACCGCTACATAGGCCGGCATGCTGGGATGATTCGCTCCGCCCACCGCCGAGACCGCCGACCCCATAGAAGGACGACGTTGCTCGCGAAAATCTGGCGCATTAAATGCCGGACCTTCAAAGCCAGTCAACATCCAATGATTTGCTTTGGTGTGATCACCTGACCCATGATTTACACTGCGAAGGATTGCCAGCTTGTCCATCCGCTCAGCGAGTTGCGGCATTAATTCACCGAATTGTACTCCTGGGACATTGGTTGGCGTTGCCCCAAACGGGCCGCGAAACTCTGCCGGTGCTTCGGGCTTCGGATCCCAGGTCTCCATATGTCCTGGGCCGCCACTGAGCCAAAACAGGATGACCGATGTTTTACGCCCTGGACTAATCGAACTGGGGCGAGTAGCCTGTGCCTTCAACCGCAGCAGCTCAGCCAGATTTAGCCCGCCCATACCAAGCACACCTGCCTGGACAAAACTACGACGACTTACATCTGACTTCTTCACGATTCGATTACCTTCAATGCTTTTCTGAGAGGTTTCAGTGCTAATAGCATTTTAATAACAACACGGACTTCTTGCGAAAGCATTTAACCAGGCTGTCGCACTTTGAATGAATACGAAATCCTAATTTTTCCACCTAGGTAAAATCAGCCAATACCGACCATAGGCAAATGAATACACACTTTTAATTCAATCCCAACCCTACTCTGGCCTCAGTCGCAATACGAAAAGACAAACAGCCAACTACAGAGATCTATAACATCACGAATCCTCTCATACTTAGGATTCAATATTCCATCACTGGCTATCAAATTTATCGAATCGAGCGGTATACGACTTCTTCTATCACGGCACGCAACAGGTGACCTTCGCTTGCTGTTTGTTCCAGAATTTCGTCGACGACGATCGAATCACCGGCTCCCAGTTCGCGTGACATGGCGAATCTGAGCAAATGGGTCACAAACGCTTCTGTGAATCGGTCACTTTCAGTCATCAATGAATTTTTGAATTGTACAACGTCATCGAACTTGTGCGTCAGCATCAACGTCCCCGTCGGATCCACTTTGCGACCATTGTCATAGTCGTCCCGCCAACGACCAGTAATGTCGTAGTTCTCCAGAGCAAACCCCAATGGATCCAATTTCGCATGGCAACCTGCACACGAAGGATTGTCACGATGTGCAGCAAATCGCTCGCGTATCGTCAGGTCCTTGGGTCCGGCATCTTCATTTAATGGTGGGATGTCATTAGGAGGAGGTGAAGGCGGATCGTTAAAAATCACTTCCGCAACCCAGACCCCGCGAGCTACGGGATGCGTCCTCTTAGGCCCCGATGTCATGCTTAGAACTGCCGCATTGGTTATCACCCCTCCATATCGCGGGTCCTCCGCGGCAACCCGCGAGAATTCATGTAAGCGTAGCTGACCCCTAACCTGTTGGTCAAATCCTTTTTGAGCATCCTCTCGATGCTGTGCAATGCTCTTAGGTTTTGGAAGTCCATTCAAAGCATCCTGTGCCTGCTGCAACTGTTGAATTATGGAAGCACGCTGAGCCTTAAGTTTTATCCGAATCTCCTTTAGCTCTGGAGCAATGGCAAGATAGTGCTTAGCCAATACCACCTTCTGTTTTTCATCCCGTAATTCGGAATCTATCTCCAAGGCTGACAACACGGCCTCTGGCAACTCCGCTTCCGCAGCTTTGAAATAAAACCCATAGCCACCATCCCCATTTGATACTTTAAACAGAATTTCATTTTTGCCTTCTGCGAGTTCCAGTCGCAGTTTGTTTTGGTCGGGTTCTACACCACGCACCATATTGTGCTCACCAACGAGTTGACCGTTGAGCCATAGCTTAAAACTATCATCTGAGCCAATCGACACTTCAAGGGAGCGAGCCGTTTTCGTAGTTACCGTGCGATAAAGATAATTGGCACACTTAGCGTGTTTAAGTGGATGTACTTTGCCGTCGACAAACTCATTTTTCAGAACCCACTTTAGTTGTCCATACTGTTTCGACAAATCAATTGCAGACTCATCAATAAACGCGGTTTTGTGAGCCTCATCTAAACTTCCTCCCGCGAATGGACCAAGCTGGTACCAAACCGACATTTCGACCATCTCGTCAACCTGCTCACGTTGTGCCAGTTCCCATTTCGCCTGACCTACAGCCAAATCAACTTCAATTGCATTGGCGGCGACCGGATCGATGACGGCAGAATCAACGCGGTCCAAATTTCGTTTCAGTTCATCGACCACCGCTTGCTGCATTTTGATATCACGGGACCGAATCTCGTTTTCCTGAGTAATCGCAACTTCGTTCACCGGTGGAGGTGACATTCGATCGTCATACCAGCGTTGCAAAAAGGCACTGCGGTAATTGAATTCCGGAGCAAGCAATTCCTTTACCGGCCGGTTCTCAACATAGAATGCATCAAACAGCAGTAATGGTTCCAATACCATTTGAACCGTAGCAGGATACTGCCCATCTAAACTGAAATAACGATCAATCTTTGGATCCGGAGTTACCGCCATGAGCGTTTCAAGCTGCATCCACTGGACCGGGAACGAATCCATAAAGCGTTCAATCTTCGGATCGGTCATCATCTGCTGAATTGTCTCTCTCAAAACCAGAGGGTCCAATAGTTGCTTCGTTTGAGCCAACTGCAACAACTCTTGATCCGGGCAGCTTCCCCAAAGCGTGTAAGCCAGGCTTGAGGCTACTTCGTATGAGCGTTCGCCCGATTCCTTTGACCACGTTCGATAGAAAAAGCGGGGAGAGGACAACACTGCCGAAACAACCTTTTTCATGCTTTGTGTCAAATCAAGTCCCGCCTGAAGGTGGCCTTCGGCATACGTTACGTAACGCGTCAATGTATCGGCGTCCACAGGCCGCCGGAACGCTTTCAGGAGAAACGGACGAATGCGAGCCTGCAACTCGAGCGTTGTGGTCTCTTCTGTCATTGTCTCTGAAAACAGTGAATCCCACGCTTCAACTTTTTCCTCGGTGAAGTCAGGGCTTTCGATAATCGACACACTCAGTCGGAAAAAGGCATCTAACAACAGCGGAGACATTGTCAGGACGTCAGCTTGATTGTCGAACCCATGACTCGCACGTGAATCTTTAGGAAACGGTCTCACATTCGTCATCCCCGCTTCCGGACGAAGAGCCCGAGATTCAACTTTCACCTGCATCGGCAAGGCGTGAGAATCCCCGCTCAGGTAGTCACCGTGCCGCGTCATAAGTTTTTCCGGCAAGGCAAACACATTGAGCTTCAAGCCGAACAGGTCTTTTACTGTATTGTTGTACTGAAAGCGATTGAGACGCATAACGCCACCTTCTGCGAGCGTCTTTTCAAAGTCGACCTGTCGCAGAACTTGTTTGAGGCTACCCACCAAGAGATCGCGTTCCTGACTGCCTATCTCGCCCCCGTCCTCGGGAGGCATGGCACGATCTGACACGGCATTGATCACCTTCGTAAGCAACTCCGGATTCGCACGCAACTGACGCGGAGTGCGTATCGCTCGAAAATCAATATCAGCACTAACATCACCATCACCATGGCATCCAGCACATCGTTGTGAGAGGATTGCAATCGCTGCTTTTCCGGGGTTGCTGGCAGCATCCACGTTTGGACAGACCGCTATTAAGGCAACCCCTGCGAGCATCAAACATTTGCGATTAAGAAACATGTGCTTCCTTTACTTAAATCACTTTTCGCTGAACGATTAAAAGACAGATGACTCGTCTCTTAGGGTTCGTGTACCTAATACACATTTTCCCATTGGAACGGGTTAAACCCAGAGTTCCGATATTCCACCCTGGCTATCCGCGAAACTATCCATCTCAAGGCCCATCATTTGAGCGAAGCTAAGCCAGAGGTTTGAATTCAATGTTCCACTCTTCACCTTGAGGAAACGCCCTTGTTTCATTTGGTTTTGGGCGCGACCGGCGACAATCATTGGCAGGTCGTAATACTGATGAGTCGCCCCATCTCCCAATCCGGCCCCATAGGCAACGATCGAATTATCCAACATCGTTGAACCGTCGGATTCTTTAATATCCTTCATGCGTTGAATGACATACGCATATTGTTCCATATGAAATGCATCGATCTTTTGAACACCTTTATACCCATCACCTTTCTGGTTATGGGTCATATTGTGATGTTGGACTGGATTATCAAACACCCCTTCATACATCAACGTTGCATCCCAACGTTCTGGCCCGAGCATAAAGGTTGAGACGTTCGTGATGCCCATCTGAAATGCAAGCAAAACCAGATCTGCCTGGAGTCTGATATATTCACCCCGAGGCAACACCTCAGTCTTGGGAATCTCGATGTCGACACTTGCCAGAAGTTGATCCATCTTCTCGATACGCAGCTCCACGTCACGTACCATGGACATAAATTCATCAAGTTTTTGACGATCCCGTGCTGCGAGTTTATTGGATAGTGACCGCGCGTCTGCTAGTACCAAGTCAGTCACATTATCAATGTGCTCTCGATACCCATCTCGGAGAAAAAGTCGATCATATAGCTTCTGAGGTTCACGGATTGAGGGCGCCAATCGTCCAGGACCGTACCAGGAGATATTGTCAAATTCAATTGGCTCTTTGGGGGCTCGAAATCCATTGCAGCTTACCTCCAGCGTGTTGTAAATCGTTGAATGCCCAACAGCGTCACCAATCACCTGATCGAGAGAACGTCCATTCGGATGGCGAATCCCCTGCTCTTCGGCTTGAGCCGGTGACAGGCTGGTTAGGTAGCAACTTGCACCCTGTGCATGGACATCCTGCCCGTTCTTATAAGTGCGTTCCAAGCCGGTAATCAGAGTCACATCCTTGGTGTGGTCTTTTAACGGTTCCATGGTTTGCGTTAATTCAAGGTCATACACGCCAGGTACATTTGCAACCCGCTTATCCTGCTTCGTCTTGTCGGCATTAAATCCTCCCACAAAACCTGGTAAATCCGCCTGCTCTTCCCCAGGGAAGAAACACCGACGAACAATCCCATTAGGGATATACATGATCATTAGCTTCTTGCTTGGAGCCGCTGTCAGTTCTGTTCGGGACGAACCTCTGGCCAGCGACGGAAGAAACGGAAGCGTGAGTACAGCGCCCTGTGCTTTTAGAAATTTACGGCGGCTAAAATCCATTGGTGATATTCATCCCGATTTTCATTGTTAGTTTTCTAGGAAATTTTATTTTAAGTGGCTCACCAATATCCGTCAAAATCAGTTTTCTCACCGATACTCCCCGCACACTGGGGGGAAATCCAAGTTGCGGCAGTTATCTCTGTGTTGGTAACATAGAGACAGCCGACGGAGTAATTAGGTACTACGTTTTATGAGATCGTCTCTTACGGGAATCACCAGTCATGTTAACGATTTACAACACCGGTAAAGCCAATGCAAAGTCTTGCGACGGGATTTCCCGACGAAACTTCATCAAGGTAGGCGCGTTAGGTGGTGCTCTTTCCCTGGCCGACTTAGTACGAGCAGACGAAGTCAATGGGCGTTCCAATAATCCCAAATCGGTAATCATGATTTACCTAGTGGGGGGCCCACCACATCAGGACATGTTTGACTTAAAGCCTGATGCTCCAGCCGAAATTGCTGGCCCATGGAAACCAATCCACTCCAATGTGCCTGGGGCGGAAGTTTGCGAACTACTCCCCATGATGTCCACTCGAATGGACAAATTTACAGTTATCCGTAGTCTCAACGATGCTCAGGCCGGACACGATGCCATCCAATGCTACACTGGCCGTACCCATGCAGCTCCGGTTCCTGCAGGTGGCTGGCCTCAATTCGGCTCCATCGTCAGTAAACTTCAGGGGCAGGCTAACCCAGGTACACCTGGTTTTGTAAGCCTGTGCTACACCTGCACTCATGGCCCCTACAACGAGCCTGGGCCCGGATTTTTGGGCGCACCATTCACTGGTTTTCGTCCACTGGGGGATACTCGTCGCGACATGATTCTCAAAGGAATTACTGCCGACCGCCTAGGAGATCGGGAACAGCTATTAACCAGTCTGGATAGTTTTCGCCGCGAAGCAGACTCTTCGCGTCAGATGGATGGACTTGATACATTTACGCAACAAGCCATGGGAATCTTAACCAGTTCTCGCTTGGCTGATGCACTGGACCTCTCGCAGGAATCCAAAGAGGTTCGTGAACGATACGGCGAAGGCGATCCAAATATCATGATCGATTACAACGGTGCCCCTCGAGTTCCTCAAAGTTTTCTGGCCGCTCGACGATTAATCGAAGCCGGGGCACGTGTCGTCACCGTCAATTACAGCAAATGGGACTGGCATGGCGGTCTGAATGCAGAAGGCAGAGCTGACAATCGCATCTTTACTCGCGAAAAAGAAGACTTTCCAATTTTCGACAAAGCGATCACAGCATTGATTGACGATCTGCATGACCGAGGACTGGACAAAGACACAGCCGTTCTGGTTTGGGGTGAATTTGGTCGAACACCAAAGATCAGTGCAAAAGTCGGGCGTGATCATTGGCCGCGCGTAGCCTGTGCTCTAATGGCAGGCGGCGGCATGCGTCACGGTCAGGTAATTGGTGCAACCGACAGTCAGGCTGCCGAACCAGCGGATCGACCAGTAGCATTCCAGGAAGTCTTCGCCACGCTTTACCATCACCTTGGTCTGGACCCTCGTACTGCCACGGTCGACGACTTACATGGCCGCCCTCAGTACTTAGTCGATCAAGGCCGGTTGCCCATCGCAGAGTTAATCTAACAACTGCTTAAAGCATCCTATGTCCAGAATTGTACGAATCGCAGCGGCTCAAAGCGGACCTGTGCCTCGCAGCGAGTCCCGCAGCGAAACCTTGGACCGATTAATTCTGATGATGCGTCAGGCCGCTCAACAGGGAGCCGACCTTGTTGCTTTCACAGAATGTGCCTTGACGCCGTTCTTCTCACATTGGTGGATTGATGACCAGCAGGAACTCGACAGCTATTTTGAAAACGCTGTGCCAGGGCCGTCCACACAGATTCTTTTCGACGAAGCCAAACGCCTCGAGATCGGCTTTCATCTAGGCTATGCTGAATTGGCAGACACCGAAGAAGGTGTCAGACATTTTAACAGCAGCATTTTAGTGGATGCCACAGGCTCGGTCATTGGCAGATTCCGCAAAGTACACTTACCGGGACACTCTGAACATCGGCCGGACAACCCTTTCCAAAACCTCGAGAAGCGATACTTTGATGTGGGCGATTTAGGGTTTCCCACATGGCGTGGTTTTGGTGGCATCGTCGGCATGTGTATCTGTAATGACCGACGCTGGTCTGAAACTTACCGGGTGTTGGCATTAGGAGGAGCCGAGCTGATCATCCTCGGATATAACACGCCGGACCATATCCCCGAGCACCCCGAGCTCGACCGGCTCGTTGATTTCCAACATCAACTGTGCATGCAGGCAGGTGCTTATCAAAATGGCTGCTGGGTGGTAGCGATTGGTAAAGCCGGAGTAGAGGAAGGAGTGAGTCAGATCGGACTCACTTCGATCATTGCTCCTTCCGGAGAAATTGTTGCTCAGTCGACCACACTCGAAGATGAATTGGTAATCTTTGATTGCGATCTGGACGCAACCCGCGTTTATAAAGACGCGATGTTTAACTTCAAAGCAAATCGCACTCCGGAATACTACACTGCAATCACCGAACAAAAAGACGCTCGGTTACCTTAGCACATCTCGAAACCGTGTTAACGCTGACTCTTCATCCATCAACCTGCTTTAATGCGAAATAGGGAAACCCTCGCTCTGCTGCTACAGTTTTGGCATCGTTTTTCGTTCTCTTTAATGGAGTGATTTGATGAGCTACACGGCCCTACTTACCAACCCCTTTAAGTACGTTGCAAGCGACTTTGACGAGTAGTTTAATGAGCCGGACACCATAAAGACGGACGAGTATTTCGTTTTGGAAACCGAGTTAGCAAGCGGCATGGCGAATCTTATCATGATTTGTAGCGTAGATGATATTAAACTCACCAATCAAATTATTTCCCCGCGAGCCACGACTAATTTTCCAACCGCCGTGGCAGCACTTGAACCAACCAGTGAAGCTGTGGACGAGCACTTCACCCAGTTCGGTTTTGAAACAAAAGCAATCTTGCACAGATTGGCATGCTTGCTTACTGAGGTGGCGCGAGCTTCGCGTTGAAAGCGTTCGAGTGAGACTCCGTCTTCGGCAATTGTCTCGGGTAGAATTTTCATGGCAACGGTACGACCCCGCCGGTCATCTTCAGCGGCGTAGACCACGCCCATACCGCCCTCACCAAGCTTACTGGCGAGGGTGTAATTACAGACTTTTGTATCAATTTCCGCTGAGTTAAACCTTCGGGCAGTGCATCATTCTTGGCCAGCCAAAAGGCTATTTTAACACAGCCGCTATTGAGTCGAAAACGAGCATACCTGCTAATCGCCGCGTCCTTACTCTTGAAAGTACTCATCAAACAGGCTGTTGATTATTGGTTCACCACGGGCCCATTTTTCGGAGGTCGCTTCAATTTCGTCGTACCATTTTGTCGCGGCATCAAGATTCCCTTTTTTCTTCTCAAGGTTAGCAAGCAGAATCCAACCATAAAGACTCAGATTGTTTTCCGCCTCACTTAAACGGACATACTCCTCCGCTTGGTCAAAGTTACCAAGTTTATACATTACCAATGCCGCAATGGTGGTTGTGTCTACTGCAGCCGACGAATCCAGAAACAGATATTCAGGCACACTGACAAAGGATTCATGTTGAAGTGTACGAAATCGCACAATGCTAGCCAGTTGCTGTGCCAATTTTGGATCAAGGAATTCCAATCGAACCGTAATCACTTCATCAGTTGCCAACTCCACCGACTCAGAAAGATTGACCACTAACTTGACGTCATACCCACGTTGCCCGAGTACACCCCAGGGTCTTCCACCCTTCACGGCAATTCCTGACCTCGTCAAACTTGACTGACAATAACTTACGGAGTATTCCCGCAGCTCCAGTTCATTTTCCAAGGTCGAATCAGTTCCTCTAAATAATTGAATTCGAGTTAAGTGGACATTGCCGTTTGTATGCCTTCCCGGACCTCCCCAGGGCAGGTCTAAATCTGCCAAAAAACCTACTTCAAGCGCTGAAATATGTTTTTGTTGGGGCCTAATCCGAATCGAGTAGACATCATGATCTGCCACCTCACCCTCAACCTTCACGCGTCCTGATCCAAGCGGGTTTACTTCGTTACTACTTCTCGTTTCACCGTCCACTATGGTGGCATTTTTCCAGTCACTCGCATTTTTATCTCGCTGTGAGATTGCCATTTCAATCCCTTTTGTAACTTGCTCAACGGCAGGAAGGAATCGACTATCTGCTTTAGCTAACATCCATAAAATTGCCGCATCCAGACGATGCAAATCTGCTGACGCTTCAAATTCATGACGGTGCTTGATATAAGTCTCAAGTAGATCCGTGATCGCCTGGCTTGCAGCTTCCCTATTATTGAAAGTGCCATGCATCGAAGCTACATATAACAGGGAATAGATACGAAGTTTGAAGAGGTTGACATCACGAATATCTTCCTCCCGTGCTGTTGCTTCGACGACCTCTAGCATCTGCATCATTTCTAACGCAAACAATTGAAATTTATCACCCTGATAACCATACTCAATTCCGTATCCTATTTTAAATAGACCCAACAATTTATACTGGAGTGTGCGATACACAGTCTCCATCGCGATCGCCCCTTCAGCATAGTCTTTGGAAAACACCCTCGAAAGCAAATAGATTTGATACTCATAATCGTATCGCTGCTGACCGCCGTGGATCGTTCCGTCAGGGTCGATAATCTGAGCTACGTCATCGAATCGCCCCTCTCTTAATGCCAATTCCGCCCGAAAATAAAATGGCCTGGAGGGGTCGGATAGCTGCTTAAGAAATGCCATTCTGTTCGCGTTAAACACTTCATTCAGGTTCATAAAGAAAAGATTTATGCTTATATTTACCCATGGCTCCGGAATGTCGAAAACCGAATCAAAATTCGCTTTCGTCTGTTCTTGAACCTCTAAGAACGTCGACGTGGCATCATCAATTGAATCGTTCAGCAACTGTAGAAAACCCAATGAGTCATCTATGACATCCAATCCGGTTTTGCCCTCCTTGGATTTTTTAATGAGCTCAATTGATCTGGGTAGATCCCGATTCCAACAGTAATACCATGCCAACCTCCCTAAATACTGGTCACGCTTCTTACCGGCAGGCATCGATTCAATTTCCGGTAAAAACAAATCGCCAAAGGCTAACGGTCGATCGACCACATAGAGCCTTGCTCTGGGATAAATTATGTTTGTGTCTCCCCTGGCGACCATGACCACCGAAAGAACGTTTTTCCCATCGCGTAAGGCCTCGCGTGCACGTGGCCCCAAGAGAAAGTTTGTTCCTTGGGCATCGCGATGATGAAAAACAGGGACACCATTTAACAAGACTCGCATTGGAGCCGGGTTATTGTTCCACCCCAAAACGATCGGTCCTGCGGGAACGTCACTGACATGAAATTCCCGTCGAGCATATACAACATCCGCAAATTCACCTAAACCACCTAGCGACTTAAACTCTCCATCATTAACAGTTCGCCAGGTGCTATCATCAAAGTCGACTGACGCCCAGGATTCATTAAGGGTTGACGCGATCTTAAATCGCCAAAAACTTCCTCCATTACGTGCATCTCGCAGGAGCTGAAACGTCTCCAACTCTCGTTGTGCCCTATCGATTACGAATGGATCAAAATCAGATTGTCTAATTGCCTTCAATAACAAAGCATCCGACTTCGCCTGATCCACCATCCGGTACAACGAAGCTAATTGAAATAACGGCTCCAGTTGCTTCGTTCCCTGCTCTAACAGGTCGTTAATCAATTTGGCTGCTAATTCAGAATCACCTGCACGAGCAAGCAATTCACCACGCCATCTCGTCAGCTCCGAACTGCTTTGGGACTCTAACAGCAACGTTAGATCTTCCAAAGCCAATTCCCAATTATCCGTCCACCGATTTATTTGGCAACGAAGGTAACGAAGACGGTCATTTTCCGGATCGGACTCGAGTTCAGCAGTCAAAATACGGTTAGCCGAAGTAAAATCTCCATTCTGAATGAGCCCTTGTACAATCTCGCCTATCCGCCCGGTGACTCTCAGTTGAAACCCAAAGTCCCCTTCAGTCTGAAATACTTTAATTAAGCAAGTGTTCCAGCCTTTCTTTAGATCCACATAAACGAAGTCTCCATCCAGAATGACTGGACTAAAGGCCTCTGAGGAGCTAATTTCATTCCCATTGATCCACAATCGCCGAAAATCGTCCGCTCCCATAAAAATGCCATAGCGACCGTCTCTGGGCGAGTAAATTCGGCTCATTGCATAAATTGACTTATATCTTTGTTTACCGACCCATTGATTGAAGTCTACGCTTCCATTCAATTCCAGATTGACTCGACGCCATGAGCCTTTGAATCGTGCAAGATTTTCTTCCGCGAAAAAGTCCTGCTGATTCTCCAGTTCTGTTACCTCATCAAATTCAGCATCAAACAATGGGCTAATCCACCAATTCGTGTGAACGGGATCCGTCTCTCCAAGTTTGCCATCACTGTAAGCAGAGCGACTCACTAAATCTGCTGATTCCCAATCTCCATTTTCGATAAACGCATTGACTGCGGACTCCACGTTCTCTCGATTCCAATCTGAAACAACCGTTGGGTCGTTCTCGTATTGATCTGCATAGAAACTGCCGAGGCGTTGGAAGGCATCCCGAGCATTCCAAGACATAATATCGAGGTCTGCAGTCGTCGCTGTAATTATGTCTCCCGTGTTATTCCACTCAAGATGCGCAACATCGTCATCCGGAATAATCGTCATAACGTCCGCTAAGGATTCAACATCGAACACTTTAATCTGGCCGGTTACAGGACTTCTGGCAACGGCTCGCTTACCATCAGAATCAACATACAGATCGTCTAATACTTCCTCCAAATCATTTCGAGACTTAACGATAGCTGGTTTAACTGAAAAATCGATCATATCCAAACCGGAGTTCCCGCATACAAGAACTCTGTCCGTATCATTTAGAAACTTTACCCTGTTGCCTGTTTGGTTTAGCCCACCTGCTGCCTGAACAACTTCAAATCGTTCCGCATCGACAAAGAACACTCTATCTTTATCACGAAATCCCGCCCTTGCAGTTACAACAATGTTTTTTCCACTCGGACTCCACGCTACCGCAAAAACACTGCCGGGAACATTGAATTCGCCCAGAAGTTTAATCTCTGAGGGATCTGAGGCATCAAAAACCGAAACCGCGACACTTTCAAGTTCAGCAACATTAGACTGCCGACCTATTACGAATTTGGTGCCGGTAGGATTCCACGCTGCACACACAGCATTATCGATAAATAATTGACCTTGAATCTCCCAGGAACCTATTTCAAAAATGATTGTCGGAAGGCCGACTCGAGAAGCGACTATTTTGGTTTCATCGTTTGTGGGCTCTATAAAGAGATATGGGAATTCCGAAATCTTCTTAATAAGCTCTCCCGATTTGCGGTCAAATGCCTGAGTCCCCTGAGCACCTGTGGTAATGATGTATTTGCCATCACTTGTAAAAATGACATTCCTACCTCTACCGTTTGTAATCGTTACATCGTTGAGCTTGCTGACTTGTTTTGGAGTAAACGGATTCTCTGTCAGGTACAACGTTCGATTATTAAGCACCCATACCATCTGTGAATCATGAGGCGCCCAATGGAAACTAAACACGTTTTTTTCCAATTTTGGGAATTCCGTTTGAACTACGTCGCTGTCAACCTGCACGCCGAATTGTCGCCCACTGGAATCTACAGCGACCAACGCCAGCCTCTCAGTGCACCACTGCAGCTTAGAGATTTCGTTTTCGGTACTTAGTTCAACTTCATGCAGAACGGAATAGTCTTCGGTATTTAGAATTGAAACCATTCCATCCTCTCTACCTACAGCGAGATGAGTGTCATCTGCACTCAGTGAAACGGATCGAGCATCATCAATTTCAGTAATTCTCTTAAACTGCTTCTCGCTTATATCCACTGCCACTACGACACCGTTACCGTTTGGAAATATCAGGCTTTCCCCAGTACTCCCCATTACTGTGCCGTTAAACAAGGGGGATAGCCCGTCTTCTTGCTGCTGACTTTCACCATTTGGGGGAAGTACCTCCCAGATATCATGTGATCGCAAATCTACAACAAATCCACGTTGCGGATTTGCGACAAACACCTTTCTGCCATCCTCTGAGCAAATCATGTGCTGTACGGTAAAGAAATCGGCCCTGCCCTTGAGTCTGTATTCCTGCCTTACAATTCCCGACGTCGCATCAACCGTTCTTAGAACTCCATCTCTACATGCAACAACTAGTTCTTCACGGTCAGGCAAGGCAACAATACCATGGCACTGGTAATCAAAAAAGATCCGGGAAATCAATTCGTGAGTCACAGCATCGCGTTTTTCGATTGCATAGTTTGATACTAACTGGTAATAGAATTCGCCGTTTTGTTCAAACGCCACCGGGACAAACACTGACGCAGGGACAGCGCCCTCCCTATGAATCCAATCGGATCTGGATGATAGATAGAACCACTCCCACCCACGCAGATCTTGCAAACCGGGACGCGGCCCCCAATGATTAATGAACCTGCGTTTGGCCTCCACCAGTTTGTTTTCATCAGGCTCATACAGTGTTTTAAATAACTCTGAAAAATAAAGATCACGTCGTCCTTCCCTTCGCGATTTCTCCGACGCTTCTGCTAGCAGAGATGCTTGTTCTCGGGCATCCTCGGCTTCTTTTGCCTGCTTTTCAGCGCGGATCGCATTCTCCTCGGCAATCGTAGCCTGCTTCTGAGCTTCCACTTCACTAGCGGCTGCTTCCTTGGCTAAACGTTGCGATTCAGCAGCACTCTTCTCCGCTTCTGCCCTACTCTCAACCGCAACCTCCCGTTGCTCAAGTGAATCTACATACATGATCACCGAAGCAACCAAGGCAATCGCAATACAGCCAAGCAAAACACTTAGCCGTTTCTTCGCACGAGCTTGTAGACTTGCAACAAGCTTTGCCTGTTCCAGTTCACGCTTCCGAGATTCTTCTTTTGCAATCTCCTCCGCGTGTGTCGTCTCATAACTTTCCTCGAGAAATTTAATCGCTTCGGTGAACCCCTCACGATACCGCCTCGCCCAGGCACTGTTAGGCTGAGCCTGTTCCCGCCACGACAGAGCAATCGCCAAATCCGGATCACGATAGACGCCGGCAAGGTCACGATGATAAAGGGATGCTGTTTCGGAGAGTCGGGTGTAAACCCGCGCATTCTGCGATTCTTCCTCTACCCACCGTGACAAACGACGCCATACCCGCATTAAACTTTCATGCGAAATGTCTACAACCGTTTCGGCTGTAATCTCAGTCCCCTCAAGGGGCATCACAAACGTACGCCCCACCTGGCGATAAGCATCGAGAATAATGCTGACGTCTTCCGGCGTGGCAGCAACAATTTCACAAAGCTTGTCCATCCGCGTCGGACGACGGATTCCCCGCTCATCGCCTCCACGTTCAGTAATCGCCTGGAACACCTTCCGTGCCAGGCCACGACTCTCTTCGGTTGGAAGATCGTCATAAACTTCATCTGCATGATTGGACAATGCGTTAGCAATCCCACCAACCGCGTCGTAATGCCGAAGCGCTACAGGTTCACCTTCGTCATGATCCTGCTGCCAGAAGTCCCAGATTCGCATCAATGCATGTTGCAGAATCGGAAGCTGATCAGCATCTTCTCCCACGTCATTTAAGAGTTGCTGCACGAGCGATTCGGAGATTTTTCCGCCCCCCACGGCAGCTGGTTTAACAATCGCATCACGGCGTTGGTCTCGAGTCAGTTTGGGGATCAGGTATTTACCATCATTGACAGCTTCGGCCAAACCTGAGAGATGTGCGCAGTCACCTAGGTAATCTGACCGCATGGTAATGACAACAAAAATCGAGCGATCTTCTGTACGCGCGGCGTTCAACAACAGTTTCACAAACGCACTCGCTTGTTCCTGATGTTTTCCAGACACTCCTCTGTATCGAAACAGCTCTTCAAATTGATCCACCACGATCAGCAAGTTAGACTCTCGCGGCAGATCCGAATATTCAACCGCCTGCACTAAACCCTGCCGACTACGACTTAGCGTCGCGCGAATCCGAAAAGGAGCTTCAGCATCTTCAGGATCATAGAGATCCGCAGCGATCATGGCCTCGGCTAAATTCAGCAGCGGGTCACCGCCCGGTCGGAAGACGACTGTCTCCCAATCCGATCCGGCACCAGCCATAGTTCCACCATAGAGTGCTGGTAACATTCCGGCACGTACCAGTGAAGACTTACCACTACCTGAAGTTCCGACTACCGCGAGGAAACGCTGTGTTCGCAACAACTTCAGTAAATCATTCGTCTGATCTTCTCGCCCAAAGAACAGGTAATCTTCCTCTTCTCCAAACGGCCTCAGGCCTGGGAATGGAGTCATAGAATCAGTCGCCATACTATTCACCCTGTCCCTGTTTTATGTTTTTCACATCAACACAAAAAGGACCTAATCGCTCCAACTGCAACTGCTCGCCTTCGCTACGGATAACTTCTACAGCATGCGTTTTAAAACGGTCTTTTCGCCGATCTTCAGGTGGTCCTACAAAGACTGCAGCACGTTCAATAGGTTTTCCGTCACGATAGCCCAATGCTTTCGTTAATTCCCTTACTTTGATGTCCACCCAGGCTTTACCGCTTTGACCGTAATAAATCAACACGGCATCGCAGTCGGACAAATTATTAATGTGGATTTCAGTGATCTCATGTTCCGTGCCTTCAAATTCCGGAACCATCACATCAAAGCCCTGATCAAACAGGTGATCTTCCAATGGTTCAACAGCCTGTTCATCGCGTTTTTCGTAGATCAGATAAACGCGAGCGACGTCTACAACCACCGATTCCTCCGTGACTGTTCTCACCTGCTTCAAACTCTCAAGTTCCGCTTGCCAGCGTTGTTCGAGTAACTCTTTGAGGTTTTCTATTGAATCGCGGACAAGCTCAACTCCCTTGCAGGTTGCAGGCTCCTCACGTAACATCTCCACGAATTGCTTTTGGCGGCCATCGTCCACCACCAGATCGCGTGCCATCCACACATACCGGGGCTTCGATTTTGCTGCAGTGATATTACGCGCAATTCGGTTCTGAATCATTAGTACTGATTCTTCACCACCCTCAGGCACAAATCCATATCGAGCACCGACTGGCTGAATAATCAGATCACACTTGGACATAAACTCTTCCACAGCCGATGAAAGCTCGGCGGCTTCCGTGGGAAGTGACCGATCAGGGTAAACGATATGCCCCTGTTCTAAGAACTCACGACGTAAGCGTTCACGCTCTTCCTTAAGATCCGCTGTCGTTTCCGCCAGATAGATGTTTTTACGAATCTTGCTAAAAGACCCGGAATCCAAATGGTCATAATCCTTAGCGCGTTTCACCTGGTCGGATATTTCATACGCTAAATCATAGATCCGCTCGTAGTATCTCTGCGCAGCTTCGTCACCGTGAGACTCATCAAACTCTCGTACACGATTTGTCTCTGCGTCTCGATCGTAAAACTCGTAAGCAAGTAACTGACGGAAGATCGTGTCCAGCTCCGTATCAACATCCTCTTCATGCACCGGAGTCTTTACAACTTTGTAAATCGACTTGAGGCTCATACCGGCATTCGATTCGTCAACGATGCTCGACCAATACTTCTCCGTCCCGTCAATACAGGCTTTACTCTTGGTAAACGGAGGCGAGACTACCGTCACCATCGACTTGGCCGTTGTTACCGTATCTAATAACGCATCCGAAACTCCGCTATCCCCGGCCGGCATCTCACAGAAGCCAACCTTTAAGCGGTCACCGGTTAACTGCTCAACGCGAATCTTTAGATTACGATGAAATCGTGAGATCCAGCCTTCACCACCAGGGCTAAACGCCTGATTATCAAGCTCAGAGCAGCTAATCAGAATATCGCATGCTTGAATCTCCTCAGCGGAGGGCTCGCTGCTTCTGGTTTCAATCACAAGATTCGGTCGCGCCTTAATCGACGTCTTTGTTACATCGATCCCCGTCGTTTCTCCCCCTTCCCCACGCATCACCGAGCCGAAGTTACGTAGGTCAACGACCAGTTCACTGGCAGACTGATATCGCCGGGATGTATCTTTCTGAAGACACTTGAGCGTGATGCGTTCTAACTCCTGAGGAAGCTCGTAATTAAACCGTGCCATCGCCGGCGGAGACTGTTGGCAGATCTTTTGAATCGTATCGCCCAAGGATTCACCCACAAAGGGTAATTGGCCCGTGATCATTTCGTACATCACCACGCCCAAACTAAAAATATCTGTACGACCATCTACGTCCTTGCCCGTCGCCTGTTCCGGACTCATGTAGCCTGGCGAGCCGACTATTTGACCATCTCGGGTTTCCACCATGCGTGTGGCATCGATGTCGTTTTCTTCGTCGAATTTTTTCGCCAGCCCAAAGTCAAGGACTTTCGCCTGTCCCCGCTGGTTCACAATCACGTTGGCCGATTTGATATCCCGGTGAACTACTCCAACTTTATGGGCTTCGTCCAAAGCGTCGGCGATTTGCGTTGAGAATTCCACGGTCAGCTCTAACACCAAAGGACCATTGACCAGCATCTCTTTAAGCGTATTGCCTTCGACATACTCCATGGCAATATAGGCATCGCCGTTTTCAGTTTCACCAACGCCGTAAATAACACAGGCATTAGGGTGATTAATCGCTGAAGCAGACTGAGCTTCCTGCATAAAACGCTGCCGGCGAGTGACATCTCGACTGAATTCTTCCGGCAGCGTTTTGATCGCAACCTGACGCCCCAGCGTTTCGTCTTGGCCAAGAAAGACCTCGCCCATCGCACCAGCGCCGATGGGTCTAAGAATTCGGTAAGGTCCTATTTTTTCCGGGGCCATTGGTGTTCAGCTAGTCATATCAGGGGTGCACAGTAAGGTGAGTATAATCCGACAATACCGTTTCTGACAAATTTATCAACCAACGCATAAATCAGATTTTATATATCGTTTATTCATTGGACTAACGATCTATTCTCCCAAAGTCAAACACTCCCAATCGTTTTTTAGCCCTGACACCGATACATCATCAAGAGAATACTTAATCGATACCCACTCTCCAGTGATCGGTAGGCGTACTTCCATCCACTCCCAACTCTTAGGTAATGCCGGATTAACGGTCAGTCGTTTTTTAGGAACCGAATAGGACAGCCCAGCCAAACCTTCCAGATAGAGCAGGATTTTTCCGGCATTGAAATTCGAGTACTGATCGCCAAACAACTTCAGGTCCCGGCGATACGCTTCAGGTGCCACTGGGACATTCCACCGCGCACTCCAGTTGTAGTTTTCTATGTGATTCAATGTCAATTGGCTTGCTTCTTTGGACAGCCGTTGCCTAAACATACCATCTAAAGTGAAATACGCTGTGTCGGGAGTATAGCCAAAGGAATGATC
>CEUM01021847.1_pt1 | contig 24953 bp, 15 predicted proteins | sample 356421 | NCBI WGS metagenome assembly CEUM01 (sample SAMEA2622716, study PRJEB7988) | marine metagenome | biome: marine biome (ENVO:00000447); feature: surface water layer (ENVO:00002042); material: "saline water (ENVO:00002010), including plankton (ENVO:xxxxxxxx)" | depth 5 m | reverse complement strand
TGAAGATGCCGAGGTCGCTGGTTCAAGTCCGGCCTGACCCACCAACCGTTGCCTCCAGCGTGCGAAGCAGCCGACCAACATAGATTCTATAGAATGGATGTTATGGCTTAGGAATTCGTCGAACTCCTGAGGAGCATTCTTGAACTGGTGCGGGTATGCAAGTTCATGGCGAAGGACGAGGGCTCCCCATCCGACGCCAACGACTCGCACGACGACCATGCCAAGGCCAAGGACCGTGAGAGCAAGGAATTGCAAGAAATTCGGCAACGTCGACAAGGCGGCGGTCGCATGTTCCTCTCAAAGATTGAGGATTTTGTTCTTCTGGGCGGCGTCGCTTACGGCATCCTGTTCGCTCTGCTGCTGTTTTCCATGTCCTCGGGCATGTTGGGCAACTCAACCACGCTTGACCACACGGCCTCGACCACCTTCCTTGACATCGGCGACGAGTGCACTGAAATCACCGATGAACCTTGGCTCAACATCTTCCCCGACCCCGACCAGGAGTTGTTTTCCATTGCCGGCCACAACCTGCCCAACGGTGAAGCCTACCTCAATTACACGTTCTTTTCCCACATCAATGATGACACGAAGGCACTGGTTGAGGACGCCTACGGGTCCAATGAAACAATTCGCACCATCAACAAAGCCGACAGAAGCAACGGACGAGCGTACTTCAAAGCCCCGTATTCTGAACTTCCCGAAGGCCACTATGAACTTGAGTTCAAAGTGACCGTTTACGAAGAGCGCAACACCTCCTCAACCGTGGTTATGGAGACCATTTCCAAGAGCGTGGAGTTTGAACATGACATCACCAAGGAAACGCTCGCCTTCCTCCCCTTTGTCAACGATGACGAACACTCCGAGGTTCGGATTGAGGACGCTGGACCTCGCTCCTGCTGGACGGTGCAAGACCTCGGCGACTGGGGCTACATCCTGATGGGTGCTGAGTTGGGCGGCGGCCGTGAAACCGCCATGTTGACCGGTGGTGCGGCCGGCATTCCAGCTTGGTGGATGGCCTTCATCTCCCTCTCGCTTTCCCTGATCACGTTGCTCATCATCTACCCGGTGATGTACAAAATCTACCACCAAGAAGCGGACGACATTCTCTCCCGCGCCCACATCAACCGGCTGGTCGAGGACACCGTCTACAATGTGAGTGACCAGCTCTCCATCGACGTGGACGACGACCTGTTCAAAACCGAAGTCAGAGAACTTTCGATTGACATCATGGTCGCCTACAAGAACACCGAAAACACCCTTTCTGACGGCGCAGAAGTCCGTGCAGAACTCCTTCGCAACCTGCTGGAGGAGTTCGCCATCTTCCGTGTGTACAAACCCGTTCAACTCAATGTCAGGGCGATTGGTGACGGAGCGAACATCGACTTTGACTCGGGCGTTGGCATCGGGGCTCGCGGAGAGGAAGCCGACCTCAACGTCGAGCAACAGGACTACTCGAGTTTCTTCTCGGAGCTCCACTCGCTCTCCCGCATTGAAGACGATGTCCGGGACAGTCTCGACTTGTTTTTCACCCGACGTTCAGATGTTGAAATGACCGGAGCCGTTGTCACCAGCGACGACCGTGTGGTCTTCGTCTCCGTTTTGTTCCGGCCCACGCAGCGTTTTGCATGGTTGCGATTCAACAAAACCTCGACCCAGATCAAGGACGAACTCTACCGGTTCATCCACGAACGAAACGAAGACCTCCTCGGCGCCCAGGAACTGGTCGTCAAGACGCGCAATGAAGTTTCTACACTGGCCGACCGCTCGGGTGCAGGACGCGTTGAACGCCGTTCACAAACCGACGACGAGCGCATTGTGGCCGTGGCCAAACAGGACGGGCTCGGTGGCCGTGTACTCCAAACGAAATTCCTCGGCGACACGCTCTCAACCGTGGAATACATGGCCAACGAGAAGCGTGAAATGATCAACAAGTGGGGTTTCTGGGGCCTGATTTTCTTTGTCTGGATTCCGTTCATGGCCTCGGGCGTCCTGGTCGGCGCCATGCTCGGTCTCCTGTCCCGCATGCAGTTCATGCGGGTGCTTCTCGCGACCCTCATCGGTGGCTCCATCGCTTCGGTCACGTGGGCTTACACCGCCGAGGGCATCGTGAAATTCATGCACCAGTACAAGCTTGAAGTCTTCATTCCCTTGGTCATCGGTGTCTTCATTCTCATGGCTGTTCTTCACATCCGCTCAACGAAAATGCGCCGTCAGACCGAGTTGTTTGAGGACACACTGCTGGACAACTTCCACGCCGACATCATCGCCAAATACGGCGACCAGTAGGTGAGTTCATGGAGGCCATCACGTCGTTTCAAGGCCGCGACGGCCACGTTGGCGACCCCGTTCGGCTCGGCATCGTCACCGTCAGCGACCGGGCCAGCCGAGGCGAGTACAAGGACGAGGGGGGGCCCGCCATCCTGGCCTTTTTCCAAGACGCCATCCAAAGCCCGTGGACAGCCGTTTATCGATGCGTTCCCGACGAACGCGACGCCGTGGAAGCAGCGCTGATTGACCTCGCGGACAAGGAGCAGTGCAGCGTGGTTGTCACCACGGGCGGCACCGGGCCAGCCCAAAGGGACATCACGCCTGAAGCCACCGAGGCGGTGTGTGGCCGCATGATGCCTGGATTCGGCGAACAAATGCGAGCCATCTCACTGAAGTACGTCCCGACCGCCATCCTCTCCCGACAAGTTGGTGGGTTGCGAGGGCAGTGCCTCATCTTCAACCTCCCCGGACGACCGAAGTCCATTCGTGAAACCATCGATGAGGTATGGAAAGCAGTACCGTACTGCGTTGACCTGATGGGCGGGCCGTACATGGACATGGACGCCAGCGTCTGCGATGCGTTCCGTCCGCCCGCTGCCCGCCGCTAAACGGCTGTTGACCCCCACATCATGTTCATGAGCCGAACACCGCTCGCGTAGTTGAGAGAGCAACATGACCGGCAACATCCTGATTCACGGCGCAACGATGGTCCTCCCCGGTGAAACCGGTGTAGGTGATTTGAGAATCCGAGGCGGACTCATTGAGAGTATCGCACTGGGCGAGACCCTCGAGCCCATGGATGACGAGTTGTTCGTCGACGGGACAGGGCTCCACTTGATGCCCGGCATGATCGACCCTCAAGTCCACTTCAGGGATCCAGGTCAGCCAGAAAAAGAGGACCTCGGTTCTGGTTCTGCAGCGGCCGTGAGCGGCGGCATCACCTCGTTTCTTGACATGCCCAACAACAAGCCCTCCATCACGACGCTGGAAGGGATGAAATCCAAACTCAAGACCGCCTCAGAAAAATGCGTCAACAATTACGGGTTCTTCATCGGCGCAACCCCCGACAATGTCAGCGACCTGCAGGACGCCGTTGGCACCCCCGATGCCCCCATCGCCATCCCCGGCATTTGCGGCATCAAGATCTTCATGGGTTCCTCCACAGGGACGCTGCTGGTGAACGAGCGAGAGGCGCTCGAGCGCATTTTCAACGGCACGGGTGGGCTCATCGCCGTCCACGCTGAGGATGAAAAGCGGATGGACGAACGAAGAGAACTCATTGAAGGCCGGACCGACATCGCAGCGCACGCCGAATGGCGAGACGACATCACCGCCCTCATCGCCACGCAACTGGCGGTTGAACTCGCACAAGCCTCAGGCCACCGCCTGCACGTCCTCCACCTCACGAGCGGCATCGAGGCCGACTGGTTGGATGGCATCACGATGCTTCCTTCAACGGCTACAGGCGATGGCGCCATCATCACCACAGAGACCCTACCTCAACACCTAACCTTCGATGAAACCGATGTGGCCCGAGAAGGCACTCGACTGCAAATGAACCCGCCCGTTCGGTACGCCAAGGACCGGGAGACGCTCTGGATGCAGCTGAAGGCCGGCACCATCCAGTGCATCGCCACCGACCATGCCCCTCACACGCTTGAGGCCAAAGCCCTCGGCTTCCCAGCGGCTCCCAGCGGCATGCCGGGCGTCGAAACCTCCCTCGCCGTGATGCTCACCCATGCAAAAGCAGGAGCCTGCTCGATTGAAGACGTGGTGAAGTGGATGTCCACCAACGTGGCCGACTGCTTCAACATGGTCGGCAAGGGGCGCTTGGAGGAAGGCATGGATGGCGACGTCATCCTCGTCGACATGGACACCGTCCGAACCGTTGAGGACGCCCAGACATGGACACGCGTTGGGTGGAGCCCGTTCAACGGGCGCGACTTGGTGGGCTGGACGCAAGTGACCGTGGTTGCTGGTGTGCCGGTGTTTGAACGATCACCCGAAACAGGGCCCAAAGGGCGTGTGCTGGTCGAGCCCGGTGCTGCGGGCACCCCACTCATTATGACCCCGTGGTCTTAGAGTTGGTAGAGTTCGCCGTACTTTCGCTCGACATACCTCAAAAACGGCTCGGGGCTCGGTGGAGAACCGGTGGCGTCCTCGATCAGTTGGGCCGGTGAAACTTGACTGCCACGCTCGTGAATCCGGGGGCGAAGCCAGGTCAGCATGGGCTCCCAGTTTCCTGATGCGACGAGTTCATCGATGTCACCCAAGTCAGCAGCCATGGCCTCCAACAACTGTGCGGCGTACAGGTTGCCAAGGGTGTACGTGGGGAAATACCCGAAGGCGCCCATGGACCAGTGAATGTCCTGGAGACAGCCCAATCGGTCCTCGGACACCTCAACATCAAACCATGCCTTGAACATGGTGTTCCAGGCGGTGGGGAGGTCGTCAACTTCGAGGTCGCCGTTGAACAATTGTTTCTCAATTTCATAGCGTAGCATCACGTGCAAGTTGTAAGTGACTTCATCCGCTTCAACTCGGATAAACCCTTTTTCGACTCGGTTGGCCAATCGGTTCAGGGTGTGCTCATCAACTTCAGGAGCATCTGGGAAGGCCGAACGGAACCACGGCAGGACAACCTTCCAGAAGGCGGGTGTTCGACCGATTTGATTTTCCCAAAATCGGCTTTGAGATTCATGCACGCCAAGCGAAACAGCAGCACCACGAGGTGTGTAGCGGTGGTCGTGGTCGAGCCCCTGTTCGTACAGCGCGTGGCCCGTTTCGTGCATGACTGCATACAGGCAAGAGAACGGATCCTTCTCGTCAAACCGAGTGGTAAACCTCGTATCACCCGGCCATAATCCTGCGGAAAATGGATGGGTGGAAGCGTCCATTCTCCCTGCCTCGAAATCAAAGCCCATGTGGTTGGAAACGGCTTCACAAAACGCCTTTTGGGCCTCAACAGCAAAGACAACGTCGGTGGGAAGGACCGGCTCATCGCTGGTTTCTTGAGCCTGTGTGATGGCCTGAAGAAGCGGTACCAGGCGCTCTCGGAGGCCTGCAAACAACGGGTCGTAGTCTTCGACGGTCATGCCCACCTCATATTCATCGAGCAACACGTCGTAAGGTGTTGAGGAGACGCCAAGCAACTCGATTTTTTGTTTGGTGAGGTCAATGAGGTTGGTCAGCGCGGGCTTGAACGCTTCAAAGTCGGAGGCTTCCCGGGCGGACTGCCAGGCCACCAGCGCTTCAGACCGTGCTTGGGCAAAGGATTCGACGAACGCCTTTGGCAAACAAATGGCTTGGTCGTACGAACGGCGCATCTCACGGACGTTGGCAGCCTGGTCGATGTCGAGCGTCATCGATTCGAGGAGGCCGAGGAGTTCGCCCATCCGTCCATCGGTTAGTTGCTCATGTCGCTTCCCGGCCAGCCAGGCCATCATTTCACCACGGGATGCAGCACCTTTGGTGGGCATGAGCACTTCTTGGTCCCAACCGAGATGACCCTGCAGCGCACCAAGTCGGTGGATGTCTTTCACGCGTTGAATGAACTCATCATAGGCTTCCATGAGCGGTTTCAACGCCCCGTGCTTCTTCAACACTCCCCCCGAGACAGACGACAACATTGAATGGCGAAGCGATAGAAATATGCACACATTCAAGAACATTTGAACGGTACGAACATCATGGTCCTCCCGTTTCGCCGAAAAGGTTCGGGGAAGGACGATGATGAACCGGTTGACCAAGACATTGAGGACATCATGGACGAAGCCGAAGGGTTGGTCGAAGAGGAAGAACCGGCGCCTCAGATCACTGACGGGGATGAGGAAGATGACGCCCTGAATCTCAGTGAAAAAATGGCTCGAAGTGCCCGCACCGTCATTGACACCTGCATGGATGTGAGGCGAGGTGAGAACATCCTCATCGTGTGCGATCCCACCACGACACAAGTGGGCCAAGCGCTTCATGACGCCGCCAGCCTCCGGTCCGACCGGGTTCTGCTCGTTGTGATGCCCAAAGGCCGTCATCACGGCGAAGAGCCCCCAACACCGGTGGCCAACCTCATGCGGCAGCAGCAAGTGGTCATCGCACCAACGCGCTATTCTCTGACCCACACCCGAGCCGTGCGCCAAGCCATCAAGGACGGTTCAAGGGTGGCCACCATGCCAGGTATGACCGTCGAGATGTTCACCGAAGGCGGCATGTCCGCCGACTTCAACATCATCAAGAAGAACATCGGTGAGATGAACAATCTCCTCCGCCGCAAGCGCATTGTTAACGTCAAATCCGACACCGGCACCAACGTGACCTTCGAGGTCAACTGGCGAGAGTGGAAACTGGACGACAACGGCATCTGCAATCGCCCCAGAATGCTCACCAACCTTCCCGCAGGGAAGATCTTCACCCTACCACGCGAAGGGACGATGAACGGAACCGTCGTGATCGACGGTTCGTGGGATTCTGCGCTTGTTGATGAGCCCGTGGTCCTGCAGATTGAGAACGGTTTGGTGGTCGATGTCAAAGGTGGCACGGTGGCAGCGCAAATCCGACAGACCTTCGGAGAAGCCGCCAAACGACTCAAGGCGAAGGACCAGGAAAACGTCTGGACCATCGCAGAATTCGGCTTCGGCATGAACCCCAACGCACGCCTCGCAGGGAACGTGCTGGAAGACGAGAAGAAACTCGGAACGGCCTACTTCTCCATCGGGGACAACACCACGCTGGGTGGTTCGGCGGCAGTTGGCATCCAAATTCCTGGCGTACTACGAGCCCCCAGTGTCTGGCTTGACGAGACCGTCCTCTTTGAAGAGGGGACGTTTGTGGCGTACTGACCAACCCTCAGTACCCCAAGTTCTGCTGACCACACACCGGGCAGAATCGCCAGTAGGGGTCGAGTCCAATGCCACAACCACGGCAGTGAACGCCTGAGCGGATGGTCGGTTGAACCAGCGGTGCTTGCGGGCGTGGCCAGCCCTGTTGTTGAGGAGGTTGTTGAGGCCACCCTTGCTGCGGCTGCTGGCCAGGCCAGGCCTGTTGCTGTGGCTGCTGTTGTTGTTGCCAAGGCTGAGGTTGGGATGGTTGTGGAGGTTGCTGAACCGGTGCGGGCTGGGGTTGTGCTTGTGCAGCACCCTGGCCGAGCGGCCGTCGGACGGGCGCCACAGGTTTGGGCAGGCTCGCTGTTTTCTCTGCCGCCGGGGAGGCGATGAACTCGGACAGGGTGACGACCCCGTCGCCGTCAGTATCGGCCTCAGCATGGAGTTCGGCCGCCTCTTCAAGGCTGGTGCCGGTGGCTTGGGCCAATTCCTCAACGTCGAGGGCACCGCTTCCGTCCTCATCGGCGGCAATGAAGTGCTCGGCAGCGCTGACAAACTCCGGCTCTTCCTCAGCGACGGGGACGGGTGTGTCGGGCGTTGGAGCGACTTCGGACACAGGTTCAGGCTCGGGAATCAATTCGGAGCTGAACGCACCAGAAAAGGCATCTTGTGTGGCCTTGGCGACCTGCTTTTCACTCTCGACGTTGATGGTCGGTTCTTCGACCTCCATCGGAACGACATCGGGAAGAGCGACGGTACTGGCAGGGAGCGGAACGACGGGTTCGGGGGCAGGCGCTGAGGCCGGTTCAGGCTGGGCTGCCGTTGGCAAAGGAACACCGGTGGGTTCAGCAGGAACCGTTGAGGCGGCTGGCACTGCTTCCACGGGAGCCGGTGCTGGCTCGGGAGCAGGTTCGGGCAACGATGTGGTTTCTGGGACCTCAACGGTCGCTGCAGCGGCCGCACCGCTGGCCAGTGTGGCAATGGGAAGCACGTGGCCGGCGACATCCAACGCCGCATCCAACTCTTGATTGATGGCGACAAGGGCGGCGACCGAACCGCTCACGTTGTTGAGATAGCCCTCAAAGCCGGTCATGTACTTCACGACCTCGTCCTTCGAGCCGGTTTGGAACGCCACGGCAAAGAGTTTCATCATGCGCATTGGGTCGGCCAAACGCTCGAGGGCGGCACGATCGCCTTCCCCAATACCATCAGCGGGCGAAGCGGTTTCGCCGGCGGAATCGGGCATGCCGAGCGCCTGGAGCAGCGGGTCGGGCATGCTCATGAGGCCGAGGTGGCCCGCCACGAGGTAGTAGATTTCTCCACCCTCGCACTGCATGCGCTCGCTGGCGGCTTCGAAATCAAAGTCGCCGGGGCGAAGCACGATGTCCGAGAGCAATTCGAAAAACTGAATCATGGCTTGCTCGCGGGGCATGGCCATCATGGCATGGAGAACATCACTGGATTCGGTCACACCAAAGTACGCCGCGGCATCGTCCACTTCGATGCCTTGGGGAGATGCTCCTGTCTCGTCTGACATTTCCTCTCCTCCTTTCCCGGCCACCGTCGCTTCCCATTTAAGCCCTCATGAAGGGACTCAACCTCGGTTGTTTTTCGCCAAGCTACAAATCGCTCGGGATTGCTCGGCGGTCCAACCCGTTTCTTGAAGTTGCATCAGCACGGTTCGCTCCTGATCACCGTCAGCGAACGCACCAACCACCCAATCAACGGCGGCCTCACGATCGTCGGCCTGCCAGTCCTCGAAGATTGACATGTCAACGCTGATTTTCGCTTTTCGAACCTTCTTTCCGGGTTCCTCGTCCTCAGCAACGACCTTCTTTTTGGCAGCCTTTTGGGGGGTTGTGGCCTTCTTGGGTGATGGTTTCTTGCTCGGACCGCGCCCTGGAGGACCGCCGCCACCACGAGCTGGTCCGCCCGGTGCACGACCAGGAGGCCCGGCTTGCCGCGTTGGTGTCTGCCGACTCGGTGCCGGTCCACTTGGACCCTTCTTGGCAGCAGGCGAGGATGCCCGCTGAGGTGCTGGTCGAGAACGGAGTGGCGTCGCTGCCGCCTTGTCCATCTTATCGAGAATGCTGTCCTCTTCCTCATCATCATCGAAGAAATCGTCGTATTCATCGTCGTCATCATCGTCCTCTTCACGGCGCAACAACCTCACGACCAAGAGGCTCACAATCAGCAATCCACCGAGGCCGCCAAGGGCGAGCATGATGGTCCCTGCATCCACGCCGAGCAAGCCCTCTTCGCCATCACCAGACAGTGGGACATAGGGGCATCCGTCGTCGTAGCCATCAACGCCCTTGGGTTCGTTGGGACAGTTGTCAGCGTCGTCCATCACGCCGTCGAGGTCGCTGTCTCGCTCGGAGATGTGGCATCCCTCGTCGTCCACCTGGAGGCCAGGTGTGGTTTTTGGACAGAAATCTGCATTGGTCGCACCGGCGACGAATTGGCCCGGCCATGAGGGGTCGCGCGTGGCGTTCCAAGATGGGTCGCCCCAGTTGTCGCCGTAGCCGTCGAAATCCGAGTCGCGCCATTGGGTGGCGTCGCCACGAAGGGCCTCGGGCTCGTTCTCATCCCGATAACCGTCACCGTCGTCATAACATCCGAGGAAATCGATGTACGAAGTTCCCGTTTCTGTGGGGCAATCGTCAGCGTTGTTGGCCGGTGAGGGGTTGTCGCCGTAGCCGTCGCCGTCTTGGTCAAACCACTGCGTAGCATCGCTGGGGAACGCATCGCCAGTCTGGTTCACGTGCAGCCCGGTGATGGGGTCGATGTCATAGGCGTAGACGCCGCTGTAGCCGTCGCCGTCGAGGTCGGTGTCAAGGGCGCTCTCGTCGGTGCAACCGTTGGCAAGAATGGGGAAGCCTGGTGGCGTGTCATCGCAGGCGTCATCAAGGTCGGAAAGGCCGTCTCCGTCGCTGTCTCGCTGAGCTTGGGAACATCCGTTCTCGTCGACCTCCATGCCTTCGGCGGTGTTGGGACAATTGTCCTCGGGGTCGTTCAAACCGTCCCCGTCCGAGTCGGAGTTGCGCTGTTCATCGCTGCAGCCTTGCGCATCAACGGTGGCGCCCGATACGGTGTCAGGGCAAGCATCGACGTTGTTCTTCACGCCGTCCTCGTCGTCGTCAAGCTCGGACTGCGAACAACCCTCTTCGTTGACCTGCTCGCCAAGCGGCGTGTTGGGACAAATCAAATCCAACTCGTTGATGAGACCGTCACCGTCATCGTCGTTGACGTCGATCACGCGGCAACCTACGCCATCCGTTCCGTTCAACACACCGGGTACATCGATGCACTGATCACCATCGACACCAATCGGGTTATCACCAAAGCCGTCTCCATCTCTGTCTTTTGACTGCGTCTTTTCGTAGGGGAAGGCGTCCCCGAGTTCGTTGATACGAAGCCCAGTGCCCGGGTCAACATCAAAGACATAGGCGTCGGTGTAGCCGTCGCCGTCGGCGTCCGGACAACCGTACGCATAGACCGTCAAATTTCGACGGGTTGAATTGCCCCATTCGGTCGGGCAGGCATCGATGAAGATGCCTTGAGCGTTGGTGCCGTTGTAGTACTCGGTCCAGTTGTCGGCATACCCGTCGTCGTCCGTGTCGTTCGCCGCTGCGATTCGCATCGGGAATCGGTCAGGGTTGGTGGCGTTCTCGGATTGGTTGTCGCCGTAGCCATCGCCGTCGGTGTCCTGCCACTGCGTGGGATCAAGCGGCCAGACATCCGCCCCGTGGACCGTGGCGTTCCACTCGAAAATCGTCCCCTCACCAGAGGGGTCACTCGACCCGTCGCCGTCGGTGTCGAGGCACCCGTTGCGGTCTCGGTAGGACGTGCCGTAATCCCACGGACAGTAATCGCCGTACACGGTATCGGTGTCATTGTCGCCGTAGCCATCGCCGTCGTAGTCGGTGTATTGCGAGGCAATGTAGGGGAAGAGGTCGCCGGGTCCGGCGTTGGGGTCGAACACAGGGACGGCACAGCAATCCACACCGTGGTTGTCGCCAAAGCCATCGCCATCGGTGTCAAGGGCTTGCTTCCAGTTGCTCTTGAACACATCACCGTCAAAGTACGAGGCATCGTTGTCGGACCACCCGTCTTGGTCGAGGTCTTCGCAGCCGTACCGGTCAATCCAAGAGGTCCCACCTTCGTCGTCACAACCGTCGATGTCATCACGGTAGCCGTCGGTATCGAAATCATCGCATCCCTGGAAAATGAAGGAGGAGGACCCCGTGTCGGTCGGGCAGGCATCGGGAATCGGCCCGAGCGGGTTGTCCCCGTAAGCGTCACTATCGCTGTTCATCCACTGGTCGCCCACGTGAGGCAGACCATCGATGAGGTCGAACACAAGGTCCCGATCTGCGTCGCGATAAAGACGGAGCATGATGACATCGTCATTCACTTCGTCCCAGTAGGCCATGTGGATCGTTCCGTTGTCGTCAACCTCCGAATGGACGCGATGGTTGGTGGTGATGTCCCCAAAGCGAACCGACATCCACGGATTGGATTCGCCCATGGTACTGTTGAGTTCAACGCTGTTGAAGACAAGGTGGTTGGAGACGGGGTCGCTGGTCATCAAGAGCAGGTGATCCCCATCGTGATGGACATCCCACGCCCCGTTAACGGCCGCTGCTGGTCGTTCTGCAAGAGAGACCCACGTACCCGTTTCGTTGAGGCCGAGGATGGAGGAGATGGCGTTGGCACGGACAGCAAGCAACGGCGAGCCCCCGCCCTTGAGGTCGAGACGGTATTCACTGACCGTCCCGCTTGGCTGAGGGACCGTGTGCTCAACCCATGCGTTCGCACCCGGCCACTGCTCAAACACCCGCAAGGCGCCATCGTTGGTCAACGAAGCCAGGAGCAACGAGCCGTTGTCCAAAACGGCCAACCCCAATTCGCTCGTCAATTCGCTGTGGTTGGCGAGGGTGTGCTTGAACAGGCTGGTTCCATCGTGAATCCACACCTCCAGGTTCGTTCCCGAACCGTTGGACGCCACAAGGCCAACGGCCACAGAGTCGTTGTCAAGCACCAAGGCAGGGTGCTGTTGAGACAAGGCCTCGCCTGGGGCGCCAAGCGCCGTGAGGGACCAACTTGTACCGCCAACGGCCATCTCGAGTTGGTTGGTGCTGGTGAGTCGATACACCAAATGCGGGGTGTTGAGGCTGTCAACGTTGACGTCGATGGCGTGCGAGAGGTCGGCTCCCGTGCGCACGAGTCCGGAGGACCAGCCGCTTGATTCTTGGGTGGCGGCGAAGATTTGATTGCCGACGCCAGAAGTGTAAGCAAGAACTTGTTTATTATCTTGCGTGATGGTAGAGCCCAACCATTGGCCCATCGTCCCGGTGGTCGCCACCGCTTGCTGAAGGGCGGTCATGGAGCCCGTGGAGGCCAACATCATGGCCGAGGTGTTCTCCATCACAACCACAGGTTGGCCGGAGGATCGCACATCAAAAGCCACCCCAAGGTGGCTGGTGTTGAGGCTGGTCAGCGTCTGATCGACCCATTGCCCTCCAGGTGTCCCGTCGTTCATGTGCTCAAGTTTCGACACGTGAAGGCGCAGCGCATCGGCGTGCGTGTAAACGATGCTGGTCTCGCCTCGCCCCGCTGTCCCAAGTTGAACATCGGTGACGGTTCCTTGGCGCTCAAACGAAATGGATTCCCAATCCTGCTCACTCACCATGAGGTAGGTGAGGCCAAACGAATCACCTCGTTCTTGAGAACGCATGGAATAGAAAAGGTCGCTCAAACCGTCACCGTTGATGTCGCCACCCGCTGCCATTCGGAAGCCGAGGTGTTCACTGCTGTTCCCTTCAGCGAGGAGTTGCCGGTCGTCGCTGATGCCTGTCGCTGAGCCAAGGAAGATTTCAACGCGACCTGCAGCGTTCCCCATGCGACTGGAGATGTACACGTCTCCGTAGCCGTCTTCGTTGATGTCGCCGGCAGCGACCATCGACTCGCCGATTCGGCTGTTGGCCGGTGGCCAATAGCGCCAATCGGCCTCACCGGGAAGCGGACCGTTGGTGCCCTCAAAGAGCCACAAGGTTCCAGCGCCGAAGGCTCCAGCGGTGGAGTTGAAGGGTTCAGAAATGATGTGTTCGTTGAACCCATCGCCGTTCAGGTCGCCGACGCAAGCGATGTTGAAACCGAACAACTTCCCCTGAACGATGGAGGCTAAGGTGTGGTCAGCCGTGCCGTTGTAGCCCGATGACGAACCAAAGAAGTACTCGATTGATGAATAGGTCGTCGGTTTACTGTAATCTCCGGTGTTGCCAACGATGAGTTCGTCGTGGCCGTCGTTGTTCACGTCGCAGGCTTCAAGGGAGCGACCAAAGAGGCCACCGTCTTGGGTTTGTGTCAGGTTTCGCGAAGAAAACAAGCCGCTCTCGTTACCGGTGTAGAGGTTGACCTTCCCGGCGTCGGTTCGTGTTTCGCTCACCTCGAACGTGTAGTTGCGAGCCGTGGCTGCGAGGCTGTCACCGCTTCCCGTGTGGTGAAGAGCTGCAACAGCGCTTCCAAGGGATTCGTTGGAGGCACCCGTCAGGTTGACCCACGGCGAGGGTGAAAGCCCGGAGGCATTGCCCAAGAAAACGTGAACCAAACCGTGCCGTACCTCTTCATCGTCAGCCGGTGCCCATCCGGGCGAACCAACGGCCAAATCCATGATGCCATCGTTGTTGAAGTCGCCAAGGTCCATGCCTGCGCCGTAATGTGCACCGTCGGAGGCGCCGGCGTAAATCATGTCGGGAAGGTCGGACAGTCCCGTCGTTGAGCCGTAGTGGACGGACACCCGCCCGTTGTCGCTCATGGAAACCACATCGGCCGTGGGTGTGGAGATCACCAGGTCATCAAAGCCGTCTGCGTTCAGGTCGCCCATCAACATCAACCCCTCATCCTTGTCATCCTCGCCCTCCAAGGCCATCGATGGTACGGGGTCCACTCGGCCGGTGTCCTGGCCGGTCAGCGAACGAATGAGGTTGACTGAAAAGGTGGACCCGCTCTGGGTGGCGGTGGCCACTTGTTCGATGTTGTTGGCATCAAGGTCCATACCGAGCACATCGGCGAGATCAACGTCCTGAAGCAGAAGGCGGCGGTCGTGCTCCATGCCGTCAATGCGAAGCAACACGACCTCGCCGGTAGCGTTCAGCGAGTAGAGAACATGGGCGACGCCGTCCTCGTCGAGTTGAAGTTCAAACTTCTCCCCCACCGGCCCTTCATCCAGGAGGTAGTCAGTCCAATAGGCACCGCTGAAGTTCACCTGGTGAAGCGCACCGGTGGCCGTTCGCATCAACCCCCACTCCAATCCCTGCGGGGTGATGTCGAGCGCCAGATGGGTCGGCGACACGTCCTCCATAATGGTGCGCGTGTGCCAGCGAGGGCCGTCATAGTAGGCTGCACTCTGGAGTGCATAGCGGCCCATCTTCAGGTCATCGCCGTCGGCATAGAGGACCCGCTGCAACTCATTGGCGGTGATGCCAATGGCACAATCCACCAGATCTGAAGCGTTTGAGGTGGCCACGGTGTCCACAAGGCTGGTGGTCCACGTACCGGTTGGCCGGTAGACAGCGGTTCGAACGGTGCCCTCTTGGGTGCTCCAGCAAAGATGGGCCTTGTCGTGGCGGGTGAGTTTCATATCGGGCGTGCCGTGGTGTTCACCGAAGGAAACGTTCAGCCCTTCCGTTTGCCACAGGTCGAGCATGGATTCCTCTCGAACCGTGGCCCCAACCAGCCCGTCAACGTCGATGGCTGAACCAGCGATATCATGACCGTAGCCTGAAGCCTGCGTAAACGGGCCACTGAAGCCGACCTCTCCGGGTCGGTCCAACGATGGGGCATCGGCTGGATTCATCAAGAGAGGGGAGAGAAGCGACAGAAGAAAAAGCACAACGAGGCCGATGCTTTTGCCTCCTTTGTTCTGAAAATCGTTGGCCGCCATACGGTTAGCACAGCCGGCGACCTTGAAAATCATTGTTCACCTGTGGCTGACCCCCGTAGGGGGTCAACCTCGGTCTCATGCCTCAACCACTGAGTTGAGAAGGTACGACGCTCTCGACCACCCATGGCCGACGTTCGTGACCTTCTGGTGGCTTGTGGGACCTGGCCGTCCCCCGAAGTGGTTCGGTTGCTGGCCGGTCAGGCCGGCCAGGTCATCGCCCTCGACGGGGCGTTGGTCCGTTGTGAAGACCACAACCTGCAAGTGGATGTCCTCTTGGGCGACATGGACAGCATCAAACCAGAGGCTCTTGCTGACTTTCTCGGACGAGACGGGAAGGTTGTTGAGCGCCCTGAACAAGACGCCAACGACCTCAGCAAAGGACTCGCCTACCTCGAAGCGTTAGGTGCCGATGCTTGCACGGTGCTGGGTGCCACCGGCGGCGACCCTCAACAGGAGTGGGCGAACCTGCTCTCATGCGCGGCTTCTTCACTCGAGATCACGTGCATTGCTCCCAGCCATGTTTATCGGTTTCTTCGCCCCGGAGTCAATTATTCTATAGAATTTCAAAAGGGAGCTGAATTCTCCCTGTTCGCGTTGCCTGAAGCCACTGGCATGCAACTCAAGGGCGCATCCTTTCCCCTCAAGGATGACAGATTGGAGATGGGGTCGAGAGGGCTTCACAACGTGGCCGTGGAACGCGTCGTTCACCTCTCCTACAGCAAAGGGCGTCTGATGCTCATGAAGCCGCTCACTGCGCCGGAGGAAGGAACGAGCGAAGCATAGCCGAGTAGTCCTCCTCGCCGTCCCAGTCCTGTGCTTTTTCGTCAATCCTCGCCTTGCGGAGGGTGTCCTCAAAACCGCCCCAATCCTCGATGAGTTGGAGCTTATACGCCGCCTTCGGAGTGTAGCCGGGCAGGAAATTGCGCCAAAGGAACGGGATTCGACCGGGCGTGACTTGATTGACGATTTGCACAATGGAGGTGTTGCAGGTCGTCAGCAAGGAATGGTACCATTCGGGGTTGACGGCAAGATCGTTCAATTTGTCAATCATGGCGAAGAGCAGTTCCTTGTTTTTCTCATGCGGTGTGTTGGCGCGGAACATGTAATCTCGGTTGCGACGACCGTGGGTTCGCAGACCGGTCACGTCGCGCTCAAACCCAACCAAGAGGTAGAGTTCGTAGGCTCGCCACAGGCCATCCCATGGATGGTAGCGCTCGCCTTTCTCTCGTCGAGATTCGAAGGAAAAGGAAAGGCATGTTCCACTTCCAAACTCAAAGGTCAGGTAGGTGTGAGCCAGTCCAGTGATGGAGTGGAAATGATCAACCATGAACCAGACAGCCTCAAGATCCTCGGCGTCGACCTTCACCTCCTCCACCCAATCCTCGTCGCGGTCCCTGGTGGTGCGCCACGTGAAGTTCCGAACCATCTGAAACGTGATGGCGGAACCGTCAACCTGGGCGGTGGTCAAGTGTTGACAATCAGCCGCCCATTCCAAATCCAACGAGGGTTGGAGGGGACGAATTCGCGTGTTCCAAACATACAGCAAGCGCAACACAACGACACCTGCAAGGACACCAAGGCCGATCAGCAACGCTTCTGTGAATTCCATCTACTCCCACCGGTGCCAGACGCTCCACTCTCGGTCCCACCAATCCAACGCCCCGGAAGGATGTTGGCGCCAAAGCGTCCCTTGGTCGTCCAAGGTGGTAGGAAGGCCTTCGGTATCGGGTGAACCGTCGGCCAACACTTGGGGCGTCGGGCCAAGCGAGGGCAGTTCGAGTGGTTCAGGTTCGGGATTTCGGACGAGAAGGAGGAAGACGAAGATGGAGACGATGAGGGCGAGAACACCGATGGACATCCATCCAACGGACTCGGTTGCCGTCTCAGGGCCCAGCGAGGTGGAGGGAAGGGAAGCCCGCTCATCCGCCGTCAAATCGGCGGCCGGAAGACGAATCAGGTTGATGGCTTGCGTGGACGTGATCTGCTTGTCCGTTTGCACCTCCAAGGCGATGAGGTAAGCACCAGCAGCGAGGTTAGAACAATCGAGCACGGTGGAGTTGGCACCTTCGACCACGTCGCCCTTGACGCGCCACACCATGGTGAGGCCGTCCAACGGACGACCATCGGTCAATTCCATTCGGACGCTGCACGGTGTTTCCGTGGTGTTCTCGTGCCCTGTTGGTAGAAGCTTGAAAGCTGGCGCTGGACGGTTCTGGATGGTGAAATTCAACGTGCTTTCGGCCGTCTGGCCCAAGCCGTTTCGATAGGTTTCTTTCAACTCGTAATCGCCCGCCGGCCATGATGCACAGTCCAGGGTTTCATGGGAATCCAGTACGCTAAACGGTGCCCCAGTGAAGGTTCGTACGCCGGTTTCACCATAACGAGGACCAGTTTCGTCGGCGAAAGTTCGTGTGATTTCACACAACTCGCCGGTCTGAAGCGAATCCCCTGCGTTGAGGGCCAATTGAACTCGAGGCACCTGAAGCGCTGGCGTCAACATAAAGGTTGGAAGAGGATAGGAGGCGATGAATTCACCGTTGGCATCGAGGAAATCCAATCGGAGGTCATGTTCACCTGTTGACCAGGCATCGTACACCACCGTAATGTTGGTTTGACCGGAAAAAGCGACCTCCTGCGTTTCGAGCACCTCTCGCTCTTTGTGCAATCCTCGCAGTTTAACGATGAGTTCATTCGACGCAGCGGTGGAGTTGAGAATCACGACCACGCGGACAGCGTCGATGTCACCGTCCTGGTTGGAATCGATGGTGTCGTTTCGCAAGGCCAAGACGGTCAAACCCTCGGCCTCCAGTCGCTCTTCGGTTGTCATTTCTGCACTCACCGAGCCTACGGGAAGCAGCAAGGCAGCCATCATCACGGCCAACACAAGGGCATGCCACCTGCTCTCAGCCATCGTGTTCACCTCCTTGAGGTTCCGGCAACGGCGGCAGTTGGTCCAACGGAATGAGGGCTGGAACAGGTTCACCGATGCCCGGGGAGTTCATCAGTTCGGTTTCCTTGTCCTGAATCAGTTGCTCGAGCAAGTCCTTTCGCCGTCGGGACCCTTTGACCAACAACGCCCCCAGCGCACCCAAGAGGAACCCAGCACCCATGACGGCGTACGTGAGCCACGAGGCAGCAGGGTCCTCGCCCATGATGGCGATGGCCGCGGCAAATTCACCGTATGCGTCCGACCATCCGTCCCCGTTCTGGTCAGGACATCCCTGAAGGTCCCGTTCGGAAGAGCCGGCTTGGTTGGGGCAATCGTCGCGGAACGCACCCAACGGAAGGTCACCGAAGCCGTCCTGATCGCTGTCCATCCACTGGAGCGCTTCTGTGGGGAAGGCGTCGGCCAAACCAAACGGATGAGCAGGCCAAGACTCGGTCGGGTCGGACCAACCATCACCATCGGTGTCTCGGCACCCCAAGCGATCGAGCAGCGAGGTCCCGCGGGTTTCCGGGCAAGCATCGCCCTGATGGCCGTCCATGCTGTCCCCGTATCCATCGCCGTCTGAATCGCGCCACTGGGTCGGTTCGTGGATGAACGCATCGCCCAAATCAGACCAACCGTCGCCGTCCGTGTCTTTGCAACCCCAGCGGTCGCCACCCGAGGAAGGACCAACTGATGTCCCCGCTATAGAAGGACAAACGTCGGCTGTGGTGCCTCGTGGGTTGTCGCCACGGCCATCACCATCGATGTCGTGCCATTGAGTGGGGTCTTCGGGCCATGCATCACCCGAGCCGCCCGGGCTGGCCAACCATGTCGAAGTGGGATCGGACCACCCGTCGCCGTCGCCGTCAGGACAGCCCCAGCGGTCGAAGGTGGACTCACCCTGTGTTGTGCGGCAGCCGTCAGGCCGGTACGATGAACGCCATGTTTGGCCGTCGAAGTACTCGAGGTTGTCGCCGTAACCATCGTCGTCGGTGTCATGCCACTGAGAAGGATCGTTGGGGAAGGCATCAGCAAATCCGCCTGGATGCGCCGTCCACAAATCTGTAGGGTCGGAGAAGCCGTCTTTGTCAACGTCCCGGCAACCGAGTCGGTCGTAGCGGCTGATCCACCCTGAATCCACTTCTTCGGGTGTTGAAAGCATGCACACATCGCCCTCAAAGCCGGTCAAATTGTCACCGTAGCCATCACCGTCAGTGTCCCTGTATTGAGAGGGTACGAAGGGGAAATCGTCCACTTGCGTCGCACCGTAGGTTTGGTTATCACCCCAGCCGTCCCGGTCGGTGTCTCGCCACTGCGTCGGGTTGAACGGGAAGTCATCAATGCGCTGTGCGCCGATGGTTTGGTTGTCGCCCCAGCCGTCCCGGTCCGTGTCCAACCATTGCGTCGGTTCAAGCGGGAATGCATCCGAACCGTTGTCGATGGTCCAATTCTCATCGCCGTCCGAATACGTGTCCATGTCGGTGTCAACGCAACCAAAACGGTCGGAGAACGAACCACCACGAATGAACGGGCAAGCATCGGGTTGGGTGGCGTTGTCCACGAATTGACCAATGCCCCAAACCGCCCGAGTGGCGTTGAGGGAGGGGTCGTCCCAGTTGTCGCCGTAACCGTCCTCGTCCGTGTCGTTCCACTGCGAGGCATCGTAGGCAAAGGCGTCAGCTTGTCCAACGGGATGAGCGAACCAAGCTTCGTAGCCGTTCAAGCCGCCTGGGTCGGGGTCGGAGTACGAATCGCCGTCTGAATCAACGCAACCGAAGCGGTCGGATGAGGAGTAACCTCGGCTGAATTGGCAGTGGTCACCCTGGTAGCCATCGAGGTTGTCACCGTAGCCGTCGTTATCGGAGTCCAACCATTGTGAGGATTCACTTGCAAAGGCGTCTGCGCCGTTTTGAACACCCCAGCCGCTGTCGGGGTCGGACCAGCCATCTCCGTCGGAATCCGTGCAGCCTTTTCGGTCGTTGGTGGAGGCCCCGACCAAGTTGGTGCAGTCGTCCTCGGTGTCGACGAACCCGTCTTCATCCGAATCACGGTTGGTCTTGTCGATCGATGGCGTGAGCGTGTAGTCAAAGCCGTCGTTGCACCAGGAGTCTTTGCCTTCCACCTTGATGAGGATCTCACCTGCCGTTGAGAGGGTGGTTGAGAGGGTGGCGGTTGGCGAACCGTCATCGACGTTTTGCGAAACGGAGCCCATCGTGAACGTCCCTTCCCACCCGTCACCCGGGCACCACCACGCAGCATTGCTCATGCTGCCAGAAAACGTCACTTGGACGATGTCACCCATTTTTCCTTGAATTTTCCAGTAGTCTCGTTTGTCCGTTGGCGAACAACCGTTGGGATCGCACACGTACCCGCTGGACGACACGCCATCGGTCAATCCGTTGGCGCTAGCGGGGTCGTTGTCCGCACTCACCAGCGGCATGTGGAGCAGCGCGAGGCCGAGGACGAGGAGGATGGCAACTCGACCGGCCATGCCAAGGCATGGGCAAATGGATTATCAAAAGCACCCCTACGGGGTGACGGTGAACTTAGCGCAGTTTTTGCTTCCCTAAGCACTGACGCAGACACGGCTCCAACCGTTCATGACGGAAGACATAGCCGCTTTCTTGCAGGCGCGTTGGAAGCACTCGCTGGCCGTCAAGAACGAGGGCTTGGGCCAATTCTCCGAACATCAACTTCAGGGCGAACCCCGGGGCAGGAGCAAAGGCAGGGCGTCGCAAGACTTTCCCGAGGACCTTGGCGTATTGCTTCTGCGTGACCGGTTCCGGGGCGGTCAGGTTGTAGACGCCTTCACAATCCGGCGTCATCATCAAGTGATACGTGGCGTAGATCTGATCGTCCATGGAAATCCAAGAGTAGTATTGGCGGCCCCCCCCGGCAGGACCACCGGCGCCCATCAACGTGGGCAAGAGGAGTTTCTGCAAGGCACCGCCCATCGGGGTGGTGACAATGCCTGTGCGCATCCAAACCGTCCGAATGCCGGCCTCGCTGGCCGCTGCACCCGCCGCCTCCCATGCGATACAAGTCTTGGCGAGGAAATTGTCTCCAGCTGTGGAGGCCTCGTCCAAGACCTCCTCGCCACGGTTGCCGTAGAACCCGATGGCAGATCCGCAAAGGAAGGTCTTGGGGGGGTTCGACAGGCGAGTGAACAGTTGAACAAGTTGCTCGGTGGGCACGGTGCGGCTGGTTTCAATCAGCGCCTTGCGCTTGGCATTCCAGCGCTTGTCGCCGATGCCCGCCCCTGCAAGATGGATGACGGTATCGAACCCTTCCATGCTGCCTTCGAGCACCTCCCCGGTTTGGTCGTTCCAGACCACGCAGGGCTGGTCGGAGGCGTCAGGAGGGAGCGTGGTGGATGGACGGACAAGGCGAACAACCTCGTGACCTGCGGCTTGGAGGAAGGCACAGAGTTGCATCCCAATCAGGCCGGTTGAGCCGCTGACAAGCACGCGTTGCTTGGGGCGGTCGGCGTACATGGCGATGCGCTTGAGGTCCTCTTGGACTCGGACGGTTCGATAGGCAAACATCTGATCCATCCGACCTTTTACCGTAAACGGGGCCGTCCAAAAGGTCAGCGGGTGAAGGGGAAGTTTCCACTGAATCGTGTCGTGAATTTCGCTGGATGTTGCGCCGGTTGAGACAAAGCGGTGCTCATGGTCCCACTTGCCGAAGGGACCCTTCTCCATTACGTCGTTGAAGACTTCACCCGGGACGACGCCGTAGTGGCGAGCGACCCACATGGGTCGAAGCGGTCCCAGCGACACACGGAACCGAGTGGTGGCGTTGTCCACCAGTCGCCCGGCTTCAAGGGGACGAATGCCTTCCCATTCAGGCATGATACGACGAAAAGCTCCCGGGCTGTCGTACCAAGCCCACACGTCTTCCACCGGGGCATCGTAGCCTGCGACATGAGCGTAGGTTGGCATGACAGTTCCTCATTGATGGGCTGAGTAAAACGAGGGGCCAGACCCCAACACCTTGGATGAGTCGCTGGGTGCCGTGTACTTCTCAACGTAGCCCTTGGTCTTGAATTTCCGAGCGGTCGAGGCGCTGGTCATGCACCGCACCTTACCGTAGACCGCACGCTCGGTCCATCCTCGGTCAAACTTCCCCATGACCCAGCCGATGCCGGTGTAGGAGTTGGGGTCGCGGCCGTCAAGGGCCCAGCGGTCGTTGAGAGCGATCATCCAATCCATGGCCGTTTGTGGGTCGGGCGACCATTCCAAGATTTTCTTGCCCCACAACATGCGGAGATAATTGTGGATGATGCCTTCCTGTCGGAGTTGGTGTTGGGCTGCGTTCCACAACGGGTCGTGGGTGTTGGCGGTTTCGAGTTCCTCAAACGTGTAGAGATACGGGCGTTCATCCGCTTCGTGCTCGGCGAGGGTGGTCTTTGCCCACTCGGGGAGGGAGTCGTATTCAGCGTGATTTTCCACCATGGCACAGTGAATGAAGCCGATGTCTCGCCAGGTGATGATTTGGTCGAGGAAGGCTTCAACGGGTTCCGGAAGACCCCACCAACCTTGCCGACGCCCGTCGTTGGGAGCGTTGACCATGCTGACATCCCAGCGGTGATGAGTGAAGATGTCGTGGAGAATGGCGTGAACGCTGATGTGGCCATAATGCAGCCACGGCGAGAGCCCGCTTGCTCCCCGCTCCTGAGGCTCATTTCGCTTTTCGTGATAGGTCTGAAGGCGTTCGGCAAAGAACTCCTTCCAGCGACGGCGGCCTTCAACGTAGCCACCTTTCTTGCCCATCACGGGTTGCACATCGTGGTCGATGGCCAGGGTGGAGAGGGCTTCCCTTCCGATGTCTCCGCCCTCGGACACACGCCAGAGGAATTCGTAAGGCGTCATGGGCGTATCGGTTTGCGCAAAGATAGCGTTCACCACAGCGGGGTCAACCTGTGGAAGGTCTGCAGCGGCTTCCAACGGACGTCGGTGCGGGAATTCATGCATGTGTTCTCGAATGGTTTTGTGGAGGTGGCGTCGAAGCGAGTAGGCCGTTGAGAAATCGCGGCCTTGGGCGCGCATGGCCATGAAGCCGTTGGAGTCAACGACGTGAATCTCGCAAGGGATCACCGTCAAGGCGACGTTGAGCACATGCTTTGGATAGTACGTCGGGTAGTCGTCAATGACGCAGGCTCGAGCGTGGTCGAGCCACCCTTTGAGCAGGCCGGCGGCCTCCTTTCGCTTGGTCTCAACATAGGGGATGTAGGTCACGCCGGACCCCTCAAACGCCGTTCGGTTGTCCACCATGCCTTGGAGCACGAAAGTGGAGATTCGGTCGTTCGCCCAACGGTGCTGGAGCGCAAGGCATTCAATGACGACCAGCGGCAAATTGTGTTGTTTGGCGAGGTCGATGGCGTGCTGGAGAGCGTGATTCCACTGACCTCGTCTCGCAGCTGTCATCCAATACACCACGACTTCGCCGTGCTCGTTGGGGACGCCGTGAATCTTGAGGCGGCTGCTCGGAATCATGAGGAGCCACCTCGGTGTAGTTGTTCCGTCTTGCTCGTCCGGTAGACGGCGTAGGGGTTCGAGCGGGCCGTCAGCCCTGCATGGTTGCGCATGAGGCTTCGGCGCGTGAGCCCGTCAACGGCCAGTTGATGCATGGTTTCAGACACCCATTCCAAACTGGAGCACTCCGAGAGGGAACACCACGCCGTGTTGGAAATCTCTTCGCTCGTGTGGTGGTCGACCTCGGTATTGACCTGCACATCATAGCACAAAAAGACGGCTGGTTGGCCTTTCCTCAGTGCCGTTCGCACACCAGCAAGGCCCAGCACCTGGCCGTCATGCCCAGATTCTTCAGCCAGTTCTCTGAGCGCCGCAGCCTCTGGACTTTCGCCGGGGTCTACCCTGCCTTTGGGGAATCCCCACTTCCCTTGGTGAGGCCCTGACGCTTCTTGGACGAGGAGAATTTTCTCCTCTCGAATGACCCGTGCGGCCACACCCAAATCACAAAGCAGGCTGGCCATCAGACAATATCTATCCAACCCAGTATATCAAACGCAGTTTAGCCTCCTGTAAGAAAAAGACGAGTGTTTATATACAAACTCAGCAAATTTTGTAACATGGAAGCCGCAGAATTTCGTCGAAAACAAAGCTCACCCGAAGCAGACGCTGTTTTGCCAACGGCCCACGGAGAATTTCGAATTCGAGCATTCCGAGACCCTACGGACGGCAAGGAACACGCTTTGCTTTACGTCGGCGACATATCAGAAGGCACACCGATGATTCGCATTCACTCTGAATGCCTGACCGGCGACGCCTTTGGATCGCTGCGCTGTGATTGCGGGCCACAACTCCAGTCATCGATGAAGGCCATTCAAGAACGTGGCCACGGCGCCATCGCCTACATGCGTCAGGAAGGCCGCGGCATTGGGCTGTACTCGAAAATGCAAGCCTACGCCCTGCAGGACACCGGTCTTGATACCCTCGATGCCAACCTTGCTTTGGGCCTTCCAGGCGACGCTCGCAAATACGACTTTGCCGCAGAAATGCTGTACAGCATGGGTGTCTCCTCGATTGAACTCGTGACCAACAACCCCGACAAGCGCAACCAGCTCCTTGAACAGGGCATCAACGTGGTCAACCGTGTCCCCATCATCGTTGGGCAGTGCGCTCACAACCGCTCGTACATGAAAACAAAAAGCGCAAGAATGGGGCACTTGCTTCCAAACTGAGTGATCTTCATGCGCACCAACATCGTCGGACAGGATGCCCCCCGCTTCGTTCTTGAAAACGAGCACGGCGAAGCCTTTGACAGCGCCACGCTCGATGGCACATGGCGCATCATTTTCTTCTACTCGAGGAACAATTCTCCCACCTGCAAGCGAGGATGTTTGACCTTCAAGGAACAACATGATTTGTTTGCCTCCGTCGGGTGCTCCATCGTTGGCATTGGGCCGGGCACCACCGAAGAACTGGCGGGCTTCAAGAGCAACCTTGGTGACCTCCCGTTCCCCCTT